>TARA_B110000037_G_scaffold81946_1_pt1 | contig 20100 bp, 19 predicted proteins | sample TARA_B110000037 | Tara Oceans TARA_B110000037 (sample SAMEA4397196) | marine metagenome | biome: Polar Biome; feature: [MIX] marine epipelagic wind mixed layer (ENVO:01000061); material: water (ENVO:00002006), including particulate matter (ENVO:01000060) such as... | depth 10-100 m
AAATTGTTATTTTACAGTTTGGTAAACCAGTTAGAACAATTACAGAGCCAGGATTAAATTGGAAATTCCCAGCTCCATTTCAAACAGCGAATTCATTTGAAAAAAGATTGTTACAGTATGATGTTCCACCAGAAGAAATTTTAAGTAGAGATAAAAAATCATTAATCATTGACAATTATGTTCGGTGGAAGATTACAGATCCATTATTATTTCTTCAAACTGTAAAAGCAATACCAACGGCCAAAACAAGATTAGATGATATTGTTTACTCCGAATTAAGGCAGGAGCTTGGAAATCACGATATGGTTGAAATTATTACAGAGAGCCGTGAATTGATTATGAATAAGGTTACAATTGCAAGCAATGAAGAAACAAGTAAATATGGGATTGAAATCATTGATGTACGAATTCGCCGTGTAGACCTTCCACAGCAGAATGAAGCTTCAATCTATGCGAGAATGGAAGCTGAAAGGAAAAGACAGGCCAATAAATTTAGATCTGAGGGTGAGGAAGAAGCTCAAAAAATAAGAGCTGCAACAGATCGAGATAAGACCGTAATTCTCGCAGAAGCATATAAAACAGCCCAAAAGATAAGAGGTGAAGGAGAGGCAATTGCCTTAGATATATATGCCACTTCATTTTCAAAAGATCCCGAGTTTTATGAGTTTTTAAAAACTCTTGAGACATATGAGAAAATTATAGATGATAAAACAACACTTGTCTTACCTGCTGATTCAAAGTTATTTAAAAACTTAGCTCAATAATTAATAAGTCCTTATAAAAATGAAAATTAGATCAACAACAATAATAGGTGTTCGTCACAAGAAGATGGTTGCAATGGCTGGAGATGGTCAGGTCACTTTTGGAGATATGGCTTTTAAACAAAAAGCTGTTAAGGTCAGAGAGTTTATTACAACAAAGAATACAATCCTAGGTGGATTTGCTGGAGCGGCTGCAGATGCACTTACTCTCTTTGAAAAATTTGAACAAAAACTAGAGCAATATGAAGGTGATCTAAAACGGTCCATTGTTGAACTTGCAAAAGATTGGAGAACCGATAAAGTCCTTCGTCATCTAGATGCGATGTTAATAGTAATGGATAAAAATGATAGTTTTATTATTGCTGGTGATGGAAATGTCATAGAGCCTGATGGCCCTATTCTAGCTATTGGATCTGGAGGTGGTTTTGCGCAAGCAGCAGCTTCCGCATATATTCATTCAACCCAGTTTTCAGCTAAACAGATAGCAGAAAAATCTTTAAAAATTGCTTCAGAGCTATGTATTTATACAAATGATTCTATTACTGTTTTGGAGATTAAATGAAGCAGTTAACTCCGAGGCAAATTGTTAAAGAGCTAGACCGATATATAGTTGGACAGATGAATGCAAAAAAAGCGGTTGCGATCGCATTAAGGAATCGTTGGCGTCGTCAACAGGTAGAAGGCAAGCTCAGAGATGAGATTATGCCAAATAATATTATCATGATTGGCTCTACTGGTGTTGGGAAAACAGAAATTGCAAGGCGATTAGCCTCATTAGCAAACGCTCCATTTATTAAAATTGAAGCGAGCAAATTTACAGAAGTCGGGTATGTTGGTAGAGATGTAGAGTCTATTATAAGAGATCTTATGGACACCTCTGTTTCAATGGTAGAACGTGAAAAAGAGGAAGAAGTTATGGAGCTAGCAGAGCACTTAGCTAATGAACGAATTATCGATATATTATTTCCGGATGATCAAAAAGATGATCCTAAGCAATCAAAAGAATTAAAAGAGCGTCATAAAAGAACGCGGGATAAGATTAGACAAAAACTAGCAAAGGGTGAATTTGAAGAAAAAATAATAGAAATTGAAATTTCAGATGACCCTGCAATTGGTATGCAAGTTTTTGGACCAATGGGTATGGAAGATATTGGAACGAATATTAAAGATATGATCTCAGGATCACTTCCAAAGTCAAAACGCTCAAAAAAAATGAAGGTTAAAGAAGCCCGCGAAGTATTAATTGATAGCGAAGCTGGAAAATTGATAGATCAAGATGAAGTTATTAGACTTGCAAAAGAAAGAATAGAGGACACCGGTATTGTCTTCTTAGATGAGATTGATAAAGTCGTTGGAAATAATAGAGGTGGTGGACCAGATGTTAGTCGTGAAGGAGTCCAAAGAGACCTCTTACCAATTATAGAAGGAAGTAATGTCAATACAAAATATGGTGTGGTTTCTACAGATCATATTCTTTTTATTTCTGCTGGCGCATTTCACATTAGTACACCATCTGAAATGATACCTGAATTACAAGGCCGTTTTCCAATTAGGGTAGAGTTGGATCGATTGACAACTGAAGATTTTATAAAAATTTTGACACATCCTCGTTCTGCTCTTATAAAGCAATATACTGCTTTACTCAGTTCAGAGGGAGTTGAACTAGAATTTAACCAAGCAGCAATTAAAGCGGTTGCAGAGCTAGCTTCTGAAGTAAATAGTAAAATGGAGAATATTGGCGCAAGACGGCTACATACAATTATGACAACTTTATTAGAAGACCATTTATTTGAGCAACCTAAGCGTGGAGATAAAAAAATTAAAATTACGGCAAAGATAGTAAAAGAGTCTTTAAAAGATATTGTTGAAGATCCTGATTTAAGTCGTTACATATTATAGGATAATTATGCCAAAACATTTTTTACATTTATCAGATTTTTCGAAAGATGAGATATGGGAAATATTGCACTTAGCTAAAGATTTAAAATCTAAGTTTCATAAGAAAGAATCTTATAAACCATTTAAAGATCAATCCCTGGCAATGATTTTTTCTAAACCCTCAGCTCGAACAAGAGTCTCGTTTGAAACGGGTTTTGAGTGGATGGGGGGGCATGCTCTTTTTTTAGGTCCTAATGATATAGGTATTGGAAAACGCGAGGCAACAAAAGATATTTCTAGAATTTTTTCTAGGTATAATGATGTTGTTATGGCAAGGCTTTTTGACCATGAGCATATCCTTGAATTAGCGAAGTATTCAGATGTTCCTGTTATTAATGGATTAACTGATTACAATCACCCCTGTCAGATAATGGCTGACGTTATGACTATTTGGGAGCATCGGAACAATTTAGATAATCTTAAAATCACATATATGGGAGATGGAAATAATATTGTTCATTCTTGGCTGCAAATGGCAACAAGGATTCCAATGCATTTTGTATGTTGTTCTCCTTCTGGCTTTGAACCTGATCAAAAGACAGTAAAGATGATAGAAGATTCAGGTATTTCTACATATGAATTATCTCATAATCCAAATGATGCAGTAAGAGGATCCGATGTAATATATACGGATGTTTGGGCTTCAATGGGACAAAAAGATGAAGCCGAAGAAAGAGCTAAATTGTTCTCAGATTATCAAGTTAATGAATCACTTATGGCTAAAACTGGGAAAAAAACATTATTTATGCATTGCCTGCCAGCTGAAAGAGGCCGTGAAGTAACAGATGAGGTTCTGGAATCAGATTATTCTATTGTTTTTGATGAAGCTGAAAACCGTATGCATGCTCAGAATGCAATTATGGTTTACTTGAAAAATAATTAACTAGCTTATTCTGGTCGTTTATTAAAAACGCGATCGGGAATTCCTTTATTGATTTTATATTTATCGTAAGTAATTTTAATCGTCCCTTGGACAACATCACTTGCAGTGTCAGGACTATCTCCCATTTTCATTATTCCTCCTAAATCATTATTCAACCAATTTGCAAGTTTTGCATCTTTTATATAATACTCTATTTGCGATTTAACAGGCATATAATATTTATTTTCAAATTTCTGAAAATTATTTTTTATTTCAAATAGTTTAACTGTATCTATTCGAGTAGTGACTGATTTTATTATCCATTTAGTAGTGTCTACGACCACATCAACAATAGGAACAAAAGTTAGTTTTGCATATTCATTAGGAAACTGTGCTTTCAAACTGTCGGATATAACGGTTCCAGATATTAAAATACAATTATTGCTATTTTTTTTAATATCTAACCTTAAATTTTTCAGGTTATCAAAATTATCTGATGGGGATGTGAATAAACCTGTTTTAGGTAAAACACCAAAACCTTTAGTGTTAATTTTTATTTTATTAGGAAGTTTATAATAAACTTTATAAGCCTTTTTAGGCATTCGAAAGCCTGGAACATTCAAACTAACATTCATAGTTGTTTCAAAATTATTGACTAGCATATACTGCTTATTAGTTTTTTTAATAATTCGATCAATCTGAGATGAACTATTAGAAAATAATAAGCTAACAAAAATAAAAAATAAGAATTGTTTTGTCATTCTGTAATGTCTCTGTTTTCAAATTTATAAAATGAGAGAAAAATAAAAGCTATCGTCCATAATCCACAAATAATAACCATATATGATATTTTACTCCAAGGTATCGGATCATAGAAAGCAGTTAGGAATATATTTACATAACCGGTGAATAAGTATGGATTAATTAATTGAAATAAATCAATTGGTATTAATGAAATTGCAGTGCCGACAAAAACAATACTTATAGTGATAATTATTGGGGTTACGCTATTACTCGAAATTGTTGAGATAAAAAAGCAAAGACTAGACACTGTAATCATGACAATATTAGATACACAAAAGGCTAGCCAGAATCGCCAGATTACATCTCCATCTGAAAGAAATAAGAGTCCTTTATGAAAAACAGCTAAGTCACCTTTTCCTAGCCAGACCAAACTAACAAATAAAGAGTAAAAAATAAAAAAGAACATAAGAAGAGTAGTATAAATAAAAACAACAATGAGCTTACTTAATAGTATTTTTCTTCTTGAGACCGGCCTCGATAAATATAACCTAAAAGTTGACTTAGAATATTCCCCAGATACGATTTCAGAGGCAACAATTGTAGATAAAAAAGGCATATGACTTATCAAAATTGCAATGATAATATAGGTTGCTAAATATCCATTGATTAAAGAGCCAACAAAAAGGAATGAGTCGGATAATTGACCATAAAGACTTTTCTCTAATGTATTACCTCCATGATCAATTGCACCTACAATGAAAGGAATAAGAACTATGATAAGAGAAAAGCTTATATAGCTCCTCTTCTTATAAATCATCTTTATCAGTTCATTTTTTAGTAGGTTAATCATTATAAAAAAAGCTCTGTCAAACCTGAATCTCGAGTAATAGAAGTTATTGGAATATCATTTGGAATTTTTGCTGTGATTTCTTGGATACTGATATTACTTTCTAAGATTAAAAATTTGTTAGAGCTTTGAATTATTTTAGATTTAATATTATTTTTTAGATAATCTTCAAGTTGTGAAATTTTAGTAGAACTAATATTTATTAGCTTACTTTTAATCATCAAATCTTTTATTGAAGAATTAAGTATAAGTTTACCTTTTTTTAATACGGTTACTGAATCGCATAGCCGTTCAACATCTTTTAAAATGTGTGTACTAATACAGATTGTCTTTCCTTCTTCTTGTAAACCTTCTATTAAGCTATTCATGTCGGCTATCCCTTTAGGGTCAAGCCCATTATTTGGTTCATCTAGTATTAAGATATCTGGGTCATGCAGTATTGCTTGAGCGATACCTAGTCTTTGTTTCATACCATAAGAAAAATTTTTAACTTTTGTTTTTCTCCAATCATAAAGATCAACTCTCTTTAAAGATTCAAAGACCACATCAAAATTATAATTAAGAAGTCGGCAAAATATTTTCAAATTTTCCTCTGCTGACAGATATTCATAAAATGAAGGTTCTTCGATCATGAACCCAAAAGACTTTAAATATTCATTTGAATTTTTTTGAATTTTTTCGTCATGTAGAAATATATTCCCACTCCAGGATTTTATTAAACCTGATAAAATCCTCATAAGTGTAGATTTCCCACTTCCATTGGGTCCTAAAATTCCGTGAATAGAGTTCTTGTCAACGTTGAAAGAAACGTCGTCTAATGCTATAATTTGACCAAAGCTTTTTTTTATTTTTTCAAAATTTAAAATCAGGTCTTTTTTCATTTTAAGTCCATTATTTCAAGTACTCCGTTTCCTTTATAAATAGAATCATCTATCGAAATATTTAACTCACTTGAAAATCGTGTGTAATAAGGATCAATACTTGAAAATGTCGAGCCAACTTTAAGTATCGGTATTATCCATTTTAGATAAGATGGTATTGGGGCTCTTTTAAACATATTAGCATTATCAATGACCTGATCCCCTTTAATGGTTATTTTTTCACCATCTAGGGTCATCATTTCTAACGTTGAAAAAAGAGGTTCATTACTCTTATTGTAAAGGTTTTCTATCTTATCAGAAGACTTGGTAAACAAACCGTTTTCACCAAATCGATTTACTATAACTTCACTTTGATTCGCCATATAAAGTATGGGTATTTTATATCCTCCTCTTTTAGCCGAAGTATTCAACTCAGCGGCTATGACTGTATAATCACCAGTAGTTCCCCTAAACCACGACCAACTATCAAATAGTTTTTGCAGAGGAGTATTCCCCCAATTATGATCATGATAACCATTTCCACTTTTGGTCAATTCTTTTCCATTTTGGACTATTTTTGCTTCAACAGTTCCATTTGGGACTGCTGCGAGCCAAGCAAAATAATCAGAACCCGCTTTTATTATTCCATCTTGCGGTCGATAAGGCTTTAAAGTTGAATTCAATTTGATATCTATACCAAACCCTTCAAAGTCATCGGCTGACAAGAAAATATTATATGTGTTGAGATTTCCTTTAAAATAATTACTACCCATCACAACATCACAGCTGTCATTTGCAAAAGAGACATCCTTCTCATTAAAAAATTTCATTAAGAATAAATCTTCGCCATCAGGTGTATTATAATTCATTCCAATAAAATAAATATCTTTTAAGGGATGAACTTTCCAAAAATAGCAGACGAACAGAGCTCCATCATCAAATTTTGTGTCAAAATACCACCATTCTAATTCTCCTCTCTCACCTGTAGTTCTCAAACCATCTTCCCATTTATCGATGACAGGTCCGAGCTCATCTGGTTGACTTAAAGTAAAATCAACCTGTGAGTATGATCCTGTATAAAGCCTCATGCAAGAAAGATTTAGAAAAATTGTAATTGTAAGAATGAGTTTATTCATATATTATGTTTATTTAAGGCGCAATCCATACGGATTCTATTTTTTCTTCGAAGGTGTAGGAAATTCTTTGGTGCCCTTTATAGCTAAGTTTTAAGATGTCTAAATATTTAAATGTAATCTTAATTCGACAAAAGTTTTTATAACCCAATTCTTCATAATCTTCATTGATTTCGTAAGGTGTAATATCAGGTAAGTTTGGCTTGTAAGAAGTGATCTTTTTTGATGGTGAATATGGTCCCATATAACAAATTTTACTTTCGGGTGTCATTGCTTTCCATATTTTTTCTATTCCTTTCTCTTCTTTCTCAATCGCTGCTGTACCAGAAATTCTTAACTGAGTTTTTCTTAGTTTACTGTAAAACAATGCTGATACATGGTGGTTTGTTTGAATATCATTTATCTTGGGACTTCGAATATCGGAGTGAAAAGATATTGAATTTAGTTTATCATCAAAGGACCTTAATATCACAGTCCTAGAGTCGGGTACATTATTTCTTATAGTCGATAAAACAAAAGAATGATAATCATGTTTAGCTTTTTTTATTCCATCATTTAGTTCTAGAAACTCTTCTTTAATAATTTGAAGTTTTTTGTCCATGAAGTCTTATTTTTTAAAATATTTACGTTGACAAATTTTACAGACATATGTTCCCCTACCACAAACACGTAATTTAATTATTGTCGAATTACAAGTTAGACATTGGTCATTTTCACGGCCATAAACGCATAGCTTAGAGGAATATTTTCCAGACTGACCATTCACGGAGAAATCAATTATAGTAGTTCCTTTCGATTTTATAGCTTCGGTTAAAATACTTATAATTGAATGATGTAATTTTTTTATTTTTAGTTTTGGGATTAAACAAGACAATGAATTTGGATGTATACCGCTCATCCACAAACTCTCATCAACATAGATGTTGCCTAATCCAACAACGATACTTTGATCTAATAATAAAGCTTTTATATTTCTTTTTTTTGAAAGTAAGATTTTTTGAAATATTTCAACTTGAAACATATCACCCAGCGGCTCAATACCATGCCTAGAATTGATAATATCTAAATTTTTAAAAAAATAAATTCTACCGAATTTCCGGACATCTTCGAAAACAAGTTTTGATTGATTATCTAAACTAATTATTGCGCTTGTATGTTTGGGTAGTTGCATATCATCAACAATTGAAAGTTTACCTGTCATCCTTAAGTGTATAGCAAGAATAGAGTTCTCTAATTGTATTACAATAAATTTAGCCCGACGAAATACATCAATAATTTTTAAATTGGTTTTAGATTTTAATAATTCTTCAAAATTAAAATTATCGAATACTTTCGGCCAAATAGGAGACATTGATATAATTTTTCTTCCTATGAGTTCCATCTTTACATGGTTCACAACAGTTTGGACCTCGGGCAGTTCGGGCATAATTAATTGACCCTTGACAAAATATTATTTGAGTGTTTCCAAATCATTATTATAGAAATTGTTCCGAAGAGAGCAAATAAATAATGAGCACTCGTAAATATTATTGCATAATTAATACTGTATTCTTCAATAATCCATCCAGCAAGAAGAGTACTTAAAACAACCATTAATCTTGAATATATTCCGAAAATTGTTTGAACTCTGCCCATGATATTATTTGGGATATTTTCCATAAAAATAGTTCTAACTATAATGCGTGCAGTATTATTATTTAGACCCATGAAAAAATAAGCGATCGATGCTAAGTATATTGTTGGCATTATAGGGACGATAAGGCACATAAAACCAGCTGTTGCATAACAAATAATTAGGATTTTACTTCTACCAAATTGTGTTATCAAAAACCCAACTAAAACAGTGCTAATTAAAGCACCAATACCATAAAGACCATCCAAGAGACCATATCCCCAACTCCCTTTATTAAATATTTCTTTGGAAATAGTTATTGTTAAAACAGAGAGAGCCCCCCAAATAGCAACATCGGATAAAATGGTAGTCAATCCAATTGTCAATATATCATATTTTTTTCTTAAAAATAGAACACCTTGTTGGAGTGCTTTATAGACACTCTCTTTATCTTGATTTAATTTCTTATATTGAAAAGGAGCGAGGCCTATTAGGATCGCAGATATAAGATAGGTTATTGCATTTATCCAAAGCGCTACGATTGGGCTGTAAAAATAGACTATGAAGCCTCCTAAACCCGCGCCTAAAATAGATCCAAATTGATAGCTTGCTGATAATAATTTGTTAGCATCAAAATATTCTTTTTCATTTACGAGCTCTTGTACAAAAGCTTGTGCTGTTGGCCAAAACAAAGAGTTTCCTAAACCCATAAAAATTGAAACAGGATATATTATCCAAATTTGAAAATCATAAATACTCATTGTATATAAAAAGCTAAAGATAACAAACATTCTGAAAATATCTAAAATTACAAGTAGCCATTTCCTATTTACTTTATCAATAATAACTCCAGCAAAGAAAGAAAGGATTAGTCCTGGAACCGTTGCCATTGCAAGTATTTTACCTAATGCAAATTCAGAGTCTGTCTTCTCTAAAACAAGCCAGCTAATTGAAATAAGATTAAAACCAAATCCAATTAAAGAAATCATGTTACCCAAAAAAAATAAAAGGAATGTTCTATTTTTTAATAATTGATACATACTTTACGCTAAAAAAATATATTTAAGAAATAAATAAACAATAATAAAAATAGAGTTATGATGACGATTGGAATTGTCCATTTTAGAAATGTTAATAGAAAATATTTTATTACAAATAAAGCTTTAGATTTTTTCATGATTAAAATATTTTTTCAGAATTAATAATAAATTTTAATGATTTAAAATCTTTTTCCTCGAGCATAGAAGTCTTATTTAATAAATTATTTTGAAGAATTAGTGTGTTAAATCTGACTAATTGAACTTTAGATCTATTTAAATCAATTAATGGAAGATTATTTAAAAAAAGCTCATCTACTAATATTTGGTTTGGATAAGGTATTTTAATTGAACTGATAGATAATAAATCAGGATTAAAAAATTCATAGCTTAATTCATTTAACTCTGTCTCAAAAATAGAGCCATAATAACTTGCAAAATTTATTATAAAAAATTCATCTCTTCGAATATGGTAATCTTTGATGGTCGGAGTTTGAATCAAATTTGAAATTTTATCGCGATAAAAAGAATACCCCTCGCTGTAGTAATCTTTATCATCATAAGCAGTTATAATAATCTCAGTATCTTTTGTAAGACATGGTTTCTTAAAAGAATATAAATCATTGTAGTTATTCCATTTTTTTTTAAAAGAAGATTGAAGCATTAGTTCTGCAATAGATATTTTTTCTTCTGCTACTTTTTTAAGCATTTGATCTATTTCAAGCTCATTAATAGATCCAATATGTATATCAGATTTCATTCCTCGAATTTGAATATTCAACATTTTCAGGTATTTACTTTTTATATTACTTTAGCGAGTATTTGAGGAATTTCTTTTTTTAATTTAAAAAATCCTTTAGAGCAATGAGGCCAAATAGTCTTATCCCAATTTGAGTAAGAATAATGGAATTGAATATGTAGCTCTTTTTTTAATTTTTCTATAGAGTCTTTTAAATTACCTCGAGAAGGATATGCTATAGAAACGTCTTTAATATTATTTTTATCAAAAAAGATGTTAAGAGAAATTTTATCAAACCAATCTAAAATAAATACTTTACCTTTATACTTATTTTTTGCTCTCATAAAAGTGTCTTTCAAACAATCTAAGATATAATTGGAAACAAGCTCTGATCTTGCAGCGTTAGGGCTTGGTTCTTTTTGAATTATGATATAATCGAAATGTGATATTTCTGAAAGAGATAGGTCATTTTCATGGATTAAGACACAATTGATATCTCTTTTTTCTATTTTTTCATGGAAGGTTAGGGGAATAAGCTCATATTCTTTTTTTATTCTAAGAGATTTTTTCTCAACATTCAATTTAAATTCTGGAAAAAACTTTTCAAGTGTGTACTTTTTGATATTACCTGGAAATGCTATATAATTTTTACCTTTTGTATGAAGGCCTGCAACCCAACGCCATGATAATGTATTTGAAGCAATATCAGCATCAAGAAGATGTTGCATGAAAAAATTAGCTCCGAGTTGCCAAGGAAGATTAAGTGTGAAAATCCAGATACTTGCAAACCACATTCTTGCGTGATTGTGTAAGTAACCAGTGGTCTTTAATTCATGTACCCAATAATTAAAACAGTCAATTTGTGTTATGCCAATAATAGCTGATTCATATTCTTCAGTCTTCTTCTTTTTTGATAGCTTAACTATATCATTCAAATAATCAGCATATAGTTGCGGATAGTGTTCTAAATATCCTTTCCAATATGAACGCCAGAAAACTTCGTTTATAAAGACTTCAACATCGGGTCTCTTGTGTTTTCTTAAAATATAATCAACAACAAATTTTTCAGAAATAATTCTTCGACTTATTGCTGGGGATAATCCACTTACATAGTTTTCTGACCTTTTACCAAAATCAAAATTTCTCATTTTTCCATATTTTAAAATGGTCTTATCAGAAAACAATTTTAAATGATCTAGAATATCTTTTTTTTTGAATATGTAATATGGCAAAGTCATTGTATTCACTTTATAAATAGTGTGTAAATGTATTTGATATTTACTAGGTTTAAAACATAAAATTAAGCGTTATGAGCGGTTTAATATTTATTAAAACAATACAATATTTTATAATTTTTATATTACTACTAGAAATTATATCTTTTTTATCTGGTTTTGGTACACATTTCGAAACTCACAAGTTTTATATTATAATTTCTGTCCTTATTTTTAATAGCTTCATGGTATTTATTATTAAAAAACTTAAATAATTTCTTAAATCCTTTAAAAAAAAATATCTTATGTCACGTTTGCCATTATTCCCCTTAAACTTAATACTCCTGCCTTATGAGGTTCTTCCTTTACATATATTTGAGAATCGATACAAGGTTATGGTTAAGAATGCTATAGATTATGATACCCCCTTTGGAATCATTTTAAATGAAAAAAAAGGTATTTACTCAAAAGGCTGCAAAGTCAAAATAACAAAAGTTTTTAAAGAATATGAAAATGGAGAGTATGACATTCTTGTTAAAGGAATGGATAGGTTTAACGTAATTGATACCAATATGGATGGTGATACTATATTTGGTGAAGTTGAATTCATTTTACCTGATGCAAAGCCTGATTTATTATTAATCAACAAAATTCAAGATGCCTACTTAAAAGTTCTTATAAAATACGGAGTTGATAATAATTTAGACCACTATATGAATAAAAAAATATCGTATGATTTTCTAAGTGGTATTCAATTACCAATTGAACTTAAAAAAGCATTGATAGATTTAGATGTTGAAACTGAAAGGCTAAATTTTATCAATCAAATTTTTAATAATATTCTTAAATCATCTACTAAACCAAGTAATGGGCATACTCACGAAGCTTAAAAAGCTTCATTTCCAAAAATTATAATCCTATAGATTTCTTTAATGTAATATTCAAGCCATATGAATGTACATTTAATTTGGTTGTTATTAGTTATTCTTTGGAATTATGGTTTCCCAAATGTTCCTCCTTATTCTGATGTTATTGCAGCCATTCTTTTTTCTTTTGTGAGCACGCAACTAAAAAAGTACTTCAGACTACCGAAAAAAAGAGAAAAAAATAAACATGATCAATATTGGTTTGAGAATATTCAACTGATAATAAGATGTTTAATTATTTGGTTTATTGTTTCATATGGATTTGGTATCATACTTGTTGACCATCTAAATCTATTTAGAATGGGTGGATATAAATTAGGATTCTGGTTTGCTCAACAAGGCTCTATCTTTACTTTTGTTGCTCTTATTTTTTATTATTCTTTTAAAATTAGTGAAATTGATGATAAATATGAGAAATTATAAGAACTATAAAATAGATTAGAAATGGAATTACAAAACTTAACTCTACTTATAGTTGGTATTACATTTGCTATCTATATATTTATTGCCTTCTGGGCTCGAGCAAAAAATACAAATGAATTTTATATTGCTGGAGGAGATATTCACCCGATAGCAAACGGCATGGCGACAGCAGCAGATTGGATGTCTGCAGCATCTTTTATTTCAATGGCTGGGCTAATTTCTTTTTTTGGCTATGGTGGCTCTGTTTTTCTGATGGGGTGGACGGGTGGTTATGTATTACTGGCGCTTTTACTAGCGCCTTATTTACGTAAACATGGTAGTTTTACTGTTCCAGAGTTTATTAGTGATAGATATTATTCTAAGACAGCAAGAGTCGTTGCTGTAGTTTGTCTTATAATTGCTTCAGTGACTTACGTTATTGGTCAGATGAAAGGTATTGGGGTAGCATTTTCACGGTTCCTAGAGGTTGATTACGACCAAGGTTTATCTATCGGCATGATAATCGTTTTTATTTATGCTGTAATGGGAGGTATGAAAGGTATTACTTACACCCAAATAGCTCAATATGTCATAATGATCATTGCCTACACGATCCCTGCTATTTTTATTTCTTTTATGCTAACAGGAAATCCAATTCCTCAAATTGGTTTAGGCTCTCAACTATCGGATGGAACCTATTTACTTGATAAACTTGATAAGATTGTATCTGATCTAGGCTTCTATGAATACACCACAAGTCCAAGATTAAGTTTAGTAAATATGTTTTTTTATACCCTATCTCTGATGATAGGTACAGCGGGATTACCGCACGTTATTATGAGGTTTTTTACAGTTCCATCGGTGAAAGCGGCTAGGTCTTCAGCTGGTTGGGCGTTAGTGTTTATTGCTGTTCTGTACACAACGGCTCCGGCTGTTGCAGCTATGGCAAGATATAATCTTTTAATAACAATTGAGCAACCAAATATGGAAGAGAACCTTGCATATGAAAAAAGACCTTCATGGTTTAAAAATTGGGAAAAAACAGGTCTACTTAAATTTGAAGATAAAAATCAAGATGGATTAATACAGTATAATAATTTTGAAAGTAATGAAATGATAAAAGTTGACAGGGATATTATGGTTTTAGCAAATCCTGAGATTGCTAAGCTTCCCAATTGGGTTATCGCTTTAGTCGCCGCTGGTGGAATTGCTGCTGCTTTATCAACAGCTGCCGGATTATTGTTAGCTATAGCTTCTTCAATTTCACATGATTTATTAAAAGGTGTTTTTATGCCTAATATTTCAGAGAAAAATGAGTTAAGAGCCAGTCGATTTGCAATGGCCATTTCTATTGCTGTCGCTGGTTACTTTGGCTTTAATCCACCAGACTTTGCTGCTGGGACTGTGGCACTTGCATTTGGCTTAGCAGCTTCTTCTATCTTCCCTGCTCTTATGATGGGTATTTTTTCTAAATCAATGAATAAAGAAGGCGCAATTGCAGGTATGTTAGCAGGAATTAGCGTCACATTACTATATGTCTTTCAACATAAAGGATTTATGTTTATTCAATCAACCGCATATTTAGGAAATATGGAGCCTAATTGGTTCTTTGGAATTGAGCCAAATGCATTTGGCTCAATTGGAGCAATCTTCAACTTTTTAGTTGCTTATTTAGTGTGTCGAAAATATTCACCACCACCACCGATTGTAGCAGAAATGATTATGAAGATAAGAAGGCCTTAATTAAAAGTCCATATCCATTCCACCACCACCACCACCACCACCGCGCATATTATTTTTATTCCATCTTTTATTTTGTTTTTTTCCAAAATTATAATTTAATACAACTGATGTAAAACGTACTTCTCTTTGTCTCTCAGCATACATTAATCGTGTGTAAGAGTCAAGATCTGGGTCTGTAGGGTCTACTTCATTCGAAGTATCGATAATAAATTTACCCGTATCGAAAAGATCAGAGACTTTTAGAGTAAGGGATAGTTTGTTTTGTAAAAAAGATTTTTGGATACCTAAATCAGCGCTAAAATTAGAGGGAATTGTACCGGTAGTGATCTTCATTTTTCCTCGACCACGAACTGAAAACTCAAGGCGTGCAACCCGAGGTAAATTTAAAGTAAGTTGACCTCCTAAGCCTGTTCCTTTTGAATTCCCATTAAAGTCAGCTTCTCCTTTATCTGATAGTGTTGAGTTCCATCCATAACCCCAAAACATAATACTTGCCAATGGCATAGGTCTAAACATTAAATTTCCACTATAGTTAATACTCTCAGACTTCTCCGCATTACCTGCGGTCATAATCTCATAACTTTTACCATCAAATTCTACATAATCTCTATCCCACCACATAATTACATCTTCAGTGTTTTTAAAAGAGAGTGAGGTATTCAAATTATACTTACGCGAGTTACTTGAAAATTTTAGTTCAATGACATCGCTATATTCTGGCCTAAGAAAAGGGTTCCCATTTCTAACTCTGCTAATGTCTTGGGTATTGTTAGGGAAAGGGCTTAATGTTCTTCTATTTGGTCTATTAACTTTTTTTGAATAACCAAATTGTAGATTCTGTTTTTCTGTTAATTTGAATAGTAAAAAAGCACTTGGGTAGATTTGAAAATAGGGATTATTAAATGGGGAATTGTCTATCGCATTATCAAAAATTTTTGTTATGAGAGTAGAGTCTACATGCTCAAGGGGACCTTCGACACTTGCTTTTGTCTCTACTTGTTCTAAACGAGCTCCAAATTTTAAACCAAATCTGTCAGTCAATTCATATTGGCTGACCAAGTATGCTGCGTAGATGTCTTCGCTGTAATTACTTGTGTACTTATCACTAAGATATGTTAGATCAGTACCAAAATTTCTAACAGTGGCTTTTGCGCCTACTTCAATTCCAATTTTATCTTTAAATCGATCTGTATAATCAATTGCAACTGTTAAGTTGTTATTCTCCTCAAAAGCATTTGTTTTATCATTTGAAGAAATAGAATTAGTTTCAGAGTCAGAGCCTCCATGCTCATGGACGTCATCAATTTCATGAGAAAAACTTGTAAAAGCTTTTAATAATTGATTATCTGAACTAAATCTATTTTCATATGAAAGAACGTGGTCAAGATGATATCCATTATCATATTTTTTTGTATTTATTTGACCAAGGACTAAAGTATCTATATCGTTCGTGAGATAGTTGAATTTTTGCTCTGTAAGATCTCTATGATCTAATACATCAAAAGAGTATCCAAGAGTACTATTTTTTGAAAGGTAATAGTCTGCACCTAAACGAGCACTTATATTCTTTGGAATTTGTGACCGTTTTGTAGTTTGGAAAAGACTATCAGTCCTGTCTGGATTGCTATAAACGTTTTGGAATTGTCGGATACCCTTTCCGAATCGTTCTCCTGTTTTAAAATTAGCACTACCAAAAAGATTCCAGGAATTAGTTCTAAAGTTAAGATTTCCATTTAAGTTTTGCTTTCCTCTTTCTCCAGCCATTGCAGAAACAGTCCCATTTAGACCATCAAAAGATCCACGTTTTAAGACTATATTAATGATACCTCCGACGCCATCAGGATCATATTTTGCTGAAGGGTTTGTTATAACTTCAATCTTTTCAATCATAGAAGCCGCGATATTATCGACATTTCCTCTACGACCACTTCCTGTTAGTCCACTTCTTTTTCCATCGATTAAAACCGTTACATTTGCGTCTCCAGCAATGGAAATTACTCCGTCAATATCAACATCAAGGCTTGGAACTTTTCTTAGAACATCTGATCCTGAACCACCTGCTGATGCTAGATTTTTACCAACTGTAAAAATTTGTTTATCAATCGTTTGAATAAATTGACTCTCACCTAAAACCTCAACCCCCGCAAGGTTGATTGATGAAACTTTAAGGTTAATATTTCCGAGGCTTTGTTCTATTCCTCCACCTTGCCCAGGGAATAGATTAATATCTGAAATCTCTTTCTTTTTATACCCAATGAATTCAATTACTGCTTTATACTTTCCGAGAGGAACTTCTCGAATAATAAACCGACCATTCTCCTCGGATAGGGCACCAGTAACAACTTCATTGGAATGAAGATTTATAAGTGATATTGAAGCATATTGAAGTGGGCTACTCGATACTGAATCCAGTATCATTCCTTTTACTATCCCAATCGCTGGCATCTTAGGCTCATCTTTATGGTCCTTATGTGCAAACAAATCAGCGGTCAGAAAGTATATAAAATAAATTAAAACTAAAGTTCTATAAAAGTTCATCTTTGTATTTTCCTCAAAGAGCGATGTCGCTCTAAATTCGTGTTGGTTTAAAATTTTTGTAATTATTATTCAACTTTTAGACATGATAAGTAATATAATGGTTAAATAATAATTTAATTAGACGTTCTAGATATATAAGTTTACTCAATAATTTTCTTCAACAAGTATATTGTTTAATGACTTCCTAGCGAGTTTGTTCCCAATGAATATCCATTGTATGATATTCGGCTTTTCGACCTCGTATAATTGGAATGGTCAAAACATATTGTGCTATTTGACCTGGTTCTAAAGCCGTGTCAGATACAACATTCGAGTTATAGATAACTCGTTTTCCTTTCACAAAAATAGAATCAGTACCTGAGTTTCTTGTTGTCTGATCAAAAAGTTTTCCCATTACTCTAACGAAATCGGCTCTAACTTGACCAACATTTTTTATCTTACCCGAAAATATTTGCTTATCAGGGTAATAATCAATAAAAGGATCTCCTACAAATATTACCTTAGGGCCTGGTTCTTCGAGTTCATCCATTCGAACAACCATTTCTTTCTTTAGGACGAGTCTTCCTATTTGAGTCTCTAGAATTAATGTTGAATCCGATTCTTGAATTAAATCGCCTGATACAACAGTCCCGTTTTGAAGCTCTACTCGGTGTTGGAATGTTGGAACTTTAATAACGTCTAATAATTTATTATCAACATTAGGCATTGTCTCACCTTTCCGATACCCTTTTACAACACTTTTTAAAGAATCTACCTCTATTTTTAATGCTTTTAAGTTTGATTCATATTCAAAAAATAAATTTTCAAATTTTAGTGTTGGATTTTTTGGTTCTTCTCTCTGCTGAGGAAGCTTTGTCTCTTCAGTAAATTTATTCAGTCCAAGACCTTCTTCATTATTGTCTTCGACTACTTGCTCTGAAACAAGCTTTAGATTAAAATCTAAATCTTTACCAATTAAATTGAACTTTTTTTCGCCATCCCCTTCAGTTTTATGCTCGCCTAAAAGGATGTATGAACCTGCTTTTAATTTTTTAAAAGTAAAAGAACCATCTTTTTTAGTTTTACCCTCTTTTACTTTTTCACCTTCTTTATCAAGTAAAACTAATTTTGCTTTTTTAATTCCGAAACCATTCTGATTCATGACCACAACATTAACAGTGAACTCTTTTTTCTTTTTTGCTTTCATGTCAACGGCAAAGATTGAACTCAAAATAAAGATCCAGGAAAGTAATCTATTCATGTGCTCTCCTAGAAAAGTGAGCTCTAAAAGCCATCCTACGTACTAGCTCGGCATTCTTTTTTTCTTCACCTAATTCATAAACTAGATCAATAATATTATCATAGTAGATATAGTTTTTCTTTTCTTCAAGTAATGGTAATAGTCCTTTAACTACGGATGGATCATCGAAAGCAGCAAGATTATCCATTGCTTTTTTTCGAATATCAACAGGGTAATCATCACTTTTGGCTATCTCAATAACGGCTTTTTTGACTTCAGGATCGTCAAATTCTCCAAGTGCCGCTAGCATAGTATTCAGTAGGCTATAATATTGTGTTTTACCTGAATTATAAGTATTTAATAACGCAATTACTAAATTCTCTTCTTTTACGCCTTTCATCGTATTTAGGGCAAATTCTCTAACTTCTAAATTTGTATTTGGGTCTCCTAATAATTCGGCAAATGCTCGAGCAACTTCATTTGGGTTTTTCTTTCCTAAGATTTCGACAGCTTTATTTCTTACTCCAATATTTATTTTTGGATCTTTTGCGATTGCCGTGAGTACTGGTACAACTTGATCGCTACCGATTGCTCCAAGAGTCTCAGTTAAAAGTCTCTCCGTTCGAGACATATTACTCTTTGCGACCTCATATAAATCTAATAATGCTAAAATTTGATCTTTTGTCCTGACTCGGTTAAGGTTCTTTACTAATGTAATATGTGTTTCATTCGTTTTTTCTTCCATTTTATGCATGGACCTTACTAGCGCATCTGCTGCTTTTGGATTCTCACTAAACATGCCAAGCATATTTATGGATTCATTTAAAAGAGTGTAATCGAGTGCTGTTGTGTTTGCAACCATTTCGGATATAGCATGCAAAGCTCTAGGGTGCTGAGTATTTGCAAGAGTCTTCCCTGCTGCTACTCGTAATTTTGGATGAAGGTCCTGATTCTCGTAGACTTCAATAAGTTCATCTAGTGCCTTTAAGTTTCCTTCTCTATACTCACTTTTTAATTCTTGAACCCTGTTTAAAAAATCGGGATCATTTGGGTCACCTATTGATTTTTTTCCAAATAAACCTTTAATCGTAGTACACCCCTGAAAAAGAGATAGGACTGTAACCAATAGAATTAGATGTTTATTCATTGGTTTCCCAGTGTCGAATTTTTAAATCATCACCATCAAATATGGCATAGGATGGACGAAAAAACCAATCTCCTAAAACAGCAAGTTTACCATTTTTTAAATCAAAAAGTTCTCCAAGGTGGTAATGACCTGATATCATAAAATCAAAACCATTTTCGAATTTTTTTTCTGCTTTTGCTTGGAGTTCATTTCGAACGTCTTTATTGAAATCTTCATTGTGCGTATTATGAGATCCACTCCTCGAGATAAAATTAGCGATCTTGAATGAAATAGTGGGGTGTAGCCATTGAAATAGACGAGTAAAAATTTTAGATCTAATAATTTTTTTCAACAAGCGATAACCATGATCCCAGCTAAGTAATCCATCCCCATGCGTGA
>TARA_B110000037_G_scaffold2585_1_pt1 | contig 20089 bp, 20 predicted proteins | sample TARA_B110000037 | Tara Oceans TARA_B110000037 (sample SAMEA4397196) | marine metagenome | biome: Polar Biome; feature: [MIX] marine epipelagic wind mixed layer (ENVO:01000061); material: water (ENVO:00002006), including particulate matter (ENVO:01000060) such as... | depth 10-100 m
ATTGTATAATATTTTATATAAATCTATACATTGTATAATTATTTTATAAGAATCTATAATAGTTTATAAGATTCTATAATAGTTTTATAAGATTCTATAATAGTTTATAAGATTCTATACATTGTATAATATTTTATATAAATCTATACATTGTATAATTATTTTATAATAGTTTATAAGATTCTATAATATTTTATAAGATTCTATAATAGTTTTATAAGATTCTATAATAGTTCTATAAGATTCTATAATTATTTATTATATTTTTGAATATTATCGATGTATAAATCTACAGAGTGTTTATCGGTTAAATTAGTAATATTACAAATACACGTACAACATATATCGGTTAATCTCAGTAAAAATGTAGTATATAGTTTTTTATCTTTTACATTAACACCGTTCTCTAAACTAATTGAAGGCTGAACGTGTTTAAACTTACTACGTAAAGGCAGTTTTGTAATTATATCACCTTTATTTTTATAACGTTTTGATTCTTTTACATTGTTAATAAAATACTCAGCAAAAGCATTATTGCCTGGTCTAGGAGAACCTATTGTAAATACTTTTATATTTTTATTATTAGTTGTTGACATTATATCTACAGCGCACACATAAGCCAACGCACCACCTAACGAATGTCCTGATATAAATATATTTTCGCTATGTATATTCGGTATTGCTGTGTAAATTTTATTCCGAACAGACATATATTGATCAAGAAAACCTTTATGAACTTTTAAATCTGAAAAAACATTTTCGGTTTTAGTATTTATATTGTGTTTCCAGTCTTCAATTGAAGTTGTTCCGCGAAAAGTTATAAATACATTTGCCCCGTTATAAGTAATATAACATTGACAATCAGTTTCTTTGTCCGAAATAAATATAGAATTATTTATATTACTATTAGAATAACTTGATTGACACAAATTAGCCCGATAAACATCCATATTAAGAATGCCCATATTATTTATTATTAAATGTCAAGAAGAAAAATATTATTTAGGATTATCTAATAGTTTTGTAGCTATATTTTTTAAACATTTAGCAAACTTAGAAAATGTTATGTGGATGAATATTTACAAACCTATCGAATTATTATATATTCAACATTTTTTAAACACTGAACAATTAAATAGTTGCGTTCTACATTATATGTATATTTATGGTATTGAAAATGTTAGAGGTGGTGATTATAGTAATATTATATTAACTACTACACAATATGATACAATTCATAATAGTTTTAATATATATGTGTCGGATTAATACTGATTTTAAGAATTTTCATAAAGTAAAATGTTAACCGAATATATATTAAACGGAAATATACAAAAAGCTTTAGAACATATATGTTATTTATTACATACTAATGATGAAAAATTAGATGAATTAGAAAGCAGTTTTATGACAATATGTAACTACATCGGTATTAATATGGAAATTGAACACGCTAAAAGATGGTTTGATATTATTAATTCAACATACATTATTATTACAAATGATAATATTAAAATTGATGAAACATTAGTATTATGTAGTAAAATGTGTTCATTATGTAAATTAATTAAAGAAAATAGTGTTATTGGTATTAAATGCTTAAGATCACAAGTTATTAACGATCTCGAATATAACTTAAATGTAGAATATGTTACTATTTTAGAAAATATATTACCATTAAGAACATCGGATTCTTATGATGTAGGGTGTAAGATAGCAATGTGTTTTGTTAAATATTTTGAAAAAACTAAAGATATAGATATTGATTCTAAACAGTTTATTGTATTAGCTAATAAAATTAGATTAGCCATTGAATATATTACACGTAAAAATATTTATATTGAAAATAATAACTCGAAAGATGCTGATTGTATTTGGTTTTTATGGAATATTATATTAAAACTCACACAGTCACCTAGTTTTTCTGTTATATATAAGTTATTTTCACATAATTGGAAATCGACTGTTCGTAAAAAACGATTAGGAATATTATGGGGAACAGTATATCTTTTAAAACATAAAGATATTGAATGGTCTTCTCAAGATTTAGATAACTTTGAAAAAATACGATTATTAAGTAAAAACTTAATGATCGAAACAAAAAATAGATACCCTAAGGATATTAAAATTAAAAAAGATATTAATGATGATATTAAAAATATATGGAATACGTATGTCCCTACACCTAAATCATAATATGATTTATCTTAGGCTTAATAGTGACATTCTATTTACAAATGAATTTTTAATATTAGCTTTTGCTTTAGCTTTTGCTTTTGCTTTTGCGATTGCTTTTGCTTTTGCGTTTGCGTTTGCTTTTGCTTTTGCGTTTGCGTTTGCTCTTCCTCCGATAAAGCTTTCAGATACTTCTTCTTCTTCTCCATCTTCTTCATCGTCTTCATCTTCTTCATCTTCTTCTTCTTCGTGTTCTTCGTGTTCTTCGTCTTTGTCTCCACCACCTATTGTTTTTTTCATACCGGTAGCAGTTATTCTTCCACCAACAAGTGCATATTCACCTCCTGTCATTGTTTTCACTTCCATAGGTGATAAATTACAGCTTTCAATCTTATAATCATATTTAACTTCATATTCAACGGGTCCTTTTTTAATAAGAAGAGGTTTTGCTAATTTAATACGCGTAACCATATACGAATAGGTCTTTCCAGCACTACTTCTATCACGCATACGAAGTACAAACTTAATAGTAGGTTTATTCTTATATTTTGAAAACTTACGTAAAGTTAGTTTCTTGAATAAAGCCTTACCTGCTTTCTTAGCAGCTTGACCAGGTTGTTCGTTTTTATAGTTTCCTCCACTATATCCAATCCCAGACCCCATTATTGTAAATGTAGGCATTTTATTTTATACAGATATTAAAATAATTCTTCGTTTTCTGAAGATTCGGATGCATTTTCCTCTCCTGAAAAACAATCATATGATATACTACTATCATCATCTATATCATCAAGCATATTATAATACCTTATACTTTTTTTAAAAATAACAGGTATATTGCCTTCTATCTTTTTAAATATATGAACCGTTTTTTTTACATTAAAATCATCATCGTATAATTCATAATCATCGTATTTTTTATTATCTTCTTTAATAACATCATTCGTGATAACATCATTACCCTCAAAATATGAATAAAATCTAATACGTTCTCTAGGGACAATAGCTATATCGTGTTTTTTAAATATTTCCAAACATTCATTTATATCAATTTCTTTAATATTATACATATGTTGATAGTACTCTAATGTTGTTTCAAATTTATCTTTCGTAAATTTATATTTATTATTCCGACTACAATGAAAATAATCGTGAAAGTCCTTAAACTCTTCTGACTTCATAAAAAGTTCGAACTCCATTATATAAAGCTATTTTTATACTTTTTTATATATCTATAATGTCCGATATTATAGATAAGTTCAATGATTTAACTGTTAAAGTTAAAAACTCTAGTTCAGATCCTTCTATTATAGTTCCTAATGATATTAAATTAAAGTTTTATAGTTACTATAAACAATCTACAACCGGTGATTGTACTACTGAATGTCCCGGTGTATTTGATTTCACAAAAAGAGCATTATGGACGGAATGGAATACACTTAAAGGTGTTTCTAAAGAAGATGCTATGAAAATGTATATATATTATGCTGAACAATACGTATAAACATTATCTTAAAAATATAAGATAATGTCGGAATATCAATATATTAATCTTATTAAACATATTTTAGAAAACGGAATATCTAAAGATGATAGAACAGGTGTTGGAACTTTAAGTGTTTTTAGTTATAATATGAAATTCGATTTACGCGAAAGTTTTCCTTTATTAACTACTAAAAAAGTATATTGGAAAGGAGTTGTTGAAGAATTACTATGGTTTATATCGGGTTCTACAAATGCTAATATTTTAAAAGAAAAAGGTATTCGTATATGGGATGGTAATACTTCTAGGGAGTTTTTAGATAGTCGCGGTTTAACGCATTATAGCGAAGGTGATATTGGACCAGGTTATGGATTTCAATGGAGACATTTCGGAGCTGAATATACTAATATGTATGCGGATTATACTGGAAAAGGTATTGACCAATTACAGGATGTTATTCATAAAATAAAGAATACACCGAATGATAGACGGATTATTATGACAGCATGGAATCCATCGGATTTAGATAAGATGGCTTTACCACCATGTCATATGTTCGTGCAATTTTGGGTTAATACGGAAAAAAAAGAATTACATAGTCAAATGTATCAGAGATCATGTGATGTTGGTTTAGGGGTACCTTTCAATATTGCGAGTTATGCTTTATTAACCTGTATTATTGCTAAAATATGCGGATTAACAGCAGGAGATTTTCATTATTGTATGGGTGATACACATATTTATAAGAATCATATAGAGGCGATGAAACTACAAGTTGAACGTGTTCCATATGATTTTCCAAAAATAAATATAAAAAATATAAACAATATTGTTTTTGAGGATATTGAATTAATTGATTATAAAAGTTATAGCAATATTAAAATGGATATGGCTGTTTAACTATCTTCATATGTATAATATATTTTACTTATATTTTTTACAGAATTTATAAACTCCTTACATTTTTTACAGGGTTGTGAATGCCTTATTTGATTATCATGAATCCTAACAACATACATATTAAGAGTTTCTGTATGACGACAATTTAATTTAAGGATAGCGCTTTCTTCTGCGTGAATACTGTATTTAATGTAAGTTCTATTGTCTTTGTAAATACGATAATTATAACCTCTAGCTACAATCGTATTATTATGAACAATAACGCAACCGTGTTTTTTACTCATTAGCGATTTATTTGCTTCATTTATAGCGGCTTGTATAAAATCAGAATGTTTTCGCTTATATATGGACATACTATTTTATTTTGCTGTTTTCATTTTTATATAGTGTGATATTTGTTGGATTTTAGGGATTATTGTTTATGATTATTTTATAATATATTATCTGTCAATCTTGATGTACTAACCGTTTTTAAAAAATGTAATGTTTTCTTATCATCATCTACAAAATTATCTGAATCTCGAACACATCCTATTACAACATATTTTCTTGGTATACCTGAAATTGACTCTAATGTACCAAATGTATCATATATACGTCCTATAGCTAAATTATCTTTTGTAATTCCAGATGCCGGGGTTATTTTATTTGGATTATATTGAAAATAACTATTTTTATAAATTTTTGTTATCAATTTATAAGGTTTAGATCGAGATGTAGCTATACTAGAAGCATCATCTAAATAAACGTTTGGATTTTGACCAGATTCTACATCAGTTATACATTCGTATGGTAAAGAATTAGTATACCAACCATAATTATTAAAACCTTGAGCTGCTTTTTGAAAACGGTAATTATCAAAATCATGTTTTTTAATACCTGGAGGATATGTTTTTTCAATTAAGGATTCAAGTATACATTTTCCATCCCTATTAGCGTTTTCTATATATTTTATTTCTTCAGTAGATATATTTGTTGTATCTGCTTGAAATTTATTTAATAATTGATTAATACTATCATTTATATAAAAACCTTGTTTAATACATTTAAAAAAAATCTTATAAAATTTTATTAACAAGTCGTTTGATTGATCGAGAGTCATTTTAGATAACGCTCTTGCTGTGGGCAATTGTCTATCGCTTTCGTTCATTCCACTAAATAATAATGGTTGATATGTATTATAATCTGTATGTTGATCTTGATAAAAATAATCAATTATACTAGGAGTTGAATAGAAAGATTTATATAATTGCAATATACCTGGATATTTATCGTGTCTAAATTTTCCGTTATGTTCTATTTGTAAATTTTCTAACAATCCTTTTATATTGTTTCCAATTGTTTTTTCCCGATATTGTGTTTTGTTAATATTATAATTATACATTTCGGTTTCATCTTTTGATATTATATGAGGTTCATTTACTAATAAATCAGGCGAAACACCACTTACTCCATTAATCATATTATAAATTTTTGTTCCTAGTAATAAATCATTTGGATTTTCACGTCCACCCATATCACATATAGTTAAATATGACGTTATATCACCTTTTACTATTTCAAAATCTATGAATAAATGTCCCCTTGAAGAAGATGGATTATTAGCTGTTGGCATTATATGATTAATCTGTTTACGATAATCTTCAATTTTATCATATAAACTCTTGAACTCCGCTAAATTTACACTTGAAAAACTGTTAGATGTGGTTGTAGAAAAATTTTCATATGATATTGGTCCATCACAGACTATTTTAGTATCAATATATTTATATACGTATATTGACTCCGTAATAGGGGTATCTTTTGTAATGTGTGTGTTTTTTTGAGTAGCAGGATTTATATCTGGTTTTACAGGACGCTGCCTTGCACTAATTGGTCTTGACTTATTAGATGCTATAAATTCGGTTTTTCTTCTTTCATATTCTTCCATTCTTTCTTTAATTGGTTTTTCATAATCTATATCGTAATATGTTCTTGTGTATTTATCTATATCTAGATTAGGTCTAAAATCAATAAAATCTTTTCTTTTTATAAAAGGCTTATATGGATTCTCGTTACCAGATACAGCATTTATTATATTATATTCATCATTATATAATTCATATATAGCTTTTATCTTTATACTTGATTTTTGCTCATTTGTAAAATATTTTATTGCTAGTTGTGTAATTCCTTCTTCATATACAGGCGGAGTTAAGTCATAATTACTTCCCCCAAATAATGTGTATGTTTTTCCTGAACCAGAATAACCATATCCAAAAATAAGTACTGCTGATTTATCATTAACTAGACCATTAAAAAGTGGTTTCATTTCTTTAAATTTTTCCTCGTTATTATAAACGCGTTCTAAGTTATTATCTCTAAATTTACCAAAAACTGAACTAAAACCAGTATATGTTTCAGATGTATCAGTACCACCCGTTTTATAAAATTCTACATCTGTTTTTTTTGGTTTTATAGGATTAGTGGTTTTATGAACTCTACTTAATGATACATTTTTATTACGTATTGATAAATAAGTTGTTAATTTAGTACCAATAGTTTCTTCTACTTGATTTATATAATAATCTATTAAATCATTATATATTTTTGATAAAAAATTATTATTAAAATAAGTAGTTTTTAAATATTTTATTGTTGATAAAGCTGTTATTCTTATTTTCTGATTAATTTTATCACTTGGTATTTTTGTAATCTTATCTTCAAAAATAAGTAAATCATTAAATTTATTAGTTTTATTTAAGGTTCTTTCAGATTTCTCATTTTTATATTCTAACGTATATAAAAATTCATTGCTTTCTGAAACATCGTAAGTATCATTACTACTATTTTCACTAATAATTTTTTCCCATAATGCATTATATTTATTATATAATACTAATTCGTTATCATATTTTGCATTAAAATCTGTATTGGAAAGTAAAAAATCATTACTAACACCCGTTGTATTTTTTTGTTTAAATATTTCCAAATATTTTTTTTTTTCACCACTTAAATATATAACACGATCACAATATTCAGGATCATTAGCCTGAATTTGCTCTAAAGTTAAATTCATATCTAAATTTTTAAACAAATCCTTACTAATCATAATAACTTTTAGTATGTCTAAATTAGTCTTATTACTAATATTTCTATCTTGTAAAATAGCTTCTTTATAATTTGATGAAGGATTTGGTTCTTCATTTAAATTAAAAGAATCCATTAAATTTATTTTAGTAATAATATCCAGAAAATTTACTTCTTCTAAAATTTTTTCATATACAGCATCATTTAACATATAATTTGCTTCAGTTACACTTTTCCCAAATACATAATCTTTTTTTATTTGAAACAAATAACGATTTTTACCACAAATAGATTTTATTCTTTCATAAAATGTAGATTCAATTAATTTAGCATCATTAATTACTATATAAAAATAATTACCATTTAATATATCTATTATAGTTTTTATTTTTTTAGTTCTATTTGGATAAATGCTATCTTCTTCACTAAATAATTTACCTTTAAGTTTATAATGTATTTTACAAATTAAAAATATATATAATAATTTTTTATATATATCTTTTATAGTATCAGAATCCCACATTCTAGAAGCAGTTGAGTTTTTACCTTTTAAACTTTTTCTTATACTTATTGGTTTAAAAATTAATTTGGATTGAAAAGTAGTTGTGTGTTTACCACCTACTATTAATTTTTTATTAATATTATTTTCAATTAAAAGATCAATATACTTTTTTTTTAATCCTCCTGTTTTTTTAAAATATTTTGTTATATCATTTTCAATACCATTACTTTTATAATATGATGTATTATCTTTTCTAAAGTAAATTTTTCGTTTCTTACCATCTAATAATAGCTTCATTTTATTTACTATAAGATAAAAACAACTTATTTTATAATTTAACACTTTATTTTTATATTTAGTTTTTTAATTTATTTTATTTGGAATTTTTATTATCTAATGAGGTAAATGAAACATTTAACGCTGTTTATCTATTAAAAAACCCCATCTGTTTAGCATTATCCGAATGGTACCAATAATATAACTGATACTAATAATCCAAATGATATTAATAATACCAATAATCCGAATGGTACCAATAATATAACTGATACTAATAATCCGAATGATATTAATAATACCAATAATCCGAATGGTACCAATAATATAACGGATACTAATAATCCGAATGATATTATGCATACCAATAAGCAATAGGATCTCTATAAGCATCATCTGCTTTAATTTCAGATGTTAATTTTGATTCAACATCTTTTAATTTTGATTCAACATCTTTTAATTCTAATTTAAGATCTTTTAATTCTGATTCATTGTCTTTTAATTCTGATTCATAAGTATTTATTTCATCTTTAATATTTTCAATTGGTTTTAATAATTCATTATAAATTTCTATTTTGTCTATGTTATTGGCTTTTGTATGCTGTATTAATTTTCGTTTATATTTAGCTTCATTAATAATTTTTTTTTTATATTCTATAACTTCTTTTTTTATAGTATTTTGTGTTTCTGATAATTTTTTTATTTCTTCTAATAATTTTTCTTTTATTTTTTCTAATTCATCCTTAGTTAAAGATTTTGATTTATAACGTTCAGTATTAAGAATTTCAGAGCTATCTTTCTCCATCGGTTTAAATATCCCTTCTGTTATCATATGATGCTTTACAACATAAAACCCTTCTGATTTTTCATCACAATCATCTTCTTCTGTATATTTTGATTCATAAGTTTCAACTTCTTTAAGTTTTCTTAAAATATCTTCATACCCAATATTGGTAAAAGCTGTTGTTAAAACTTTAACAGATTCTAAATAGGCGCTTTTGTCATTACTATCAGTACTATCATTTAATAATGCTATCCCATTTAATTCAGTATTAATAGATTTTTTATTAAAAATATATTGTACTATTATATCTAGTAAATTAATATATATTTTATGATATTCAGTATACCCTTTTATAAATAGTTCACCTCCATTAGCATTAAAATGTATTTTAGCTAATAAAAATATATATATTAATTTTGTACAAACGGTTTTTAATGTTTCAATATCCCAGCATTTTTTACCTGTTTTATTCTCTATTTCTATAGGATCAAATACAATTGGGATACTAAAATCAGATTCACCTCCTAAAATCATTTTTTTTTTAACAGCTACATTAGTATTAGTTTTAATTAAAAGATTAGTATATTGTTTTTTTAATCCTCCAGATTTTTTAAAATAATCGGTTATATCATTTTCAATACCATTCTTTTTAAAATAAGCCGTATTATCTTTTCTAAAATAAATATTTCGTGGCTTACCATCTAGCAACAACTTCATTTTATTTACTATAAGATAAAAACAACTTATTTTATTATTCAGTATGCAATATTTTTCATTTTTAGTAATCCTTCACGAAATTTTTCTATTTGTTCGTTTGAAAATCTAGATTTTTTAGTTCTTACAATATTAATAGATGGTGTATCAGAAACAAGATTTTAATCAGGCTTAATATCAACCATTTGTGAATTAAATAAACCATTTACTATCATCAGTTTTTTCATATTATCTAATATTCCTTTATTTTCATTTGATTCAACAATTTCATTTGCTAATTTTTGTTTTATACCTATAAGATTATAAGGAATTGTATCAAATGCTGTTTTTATACTTTTTTTATCATCTGCTGTTATTTGTTTAAAATAAGCAATTTTAGTTTTTTCATCTTTATTAACTAAAGGACCAATTGATATTAATGATTCAAGATTTTCTTTTTCAAGTGTACCTGTTATTAGTTTTATGATTTTTATAAAGTTTTCTTTAATATGAAAAGGTGTACCTTCTTTAAATAATCTTCCGTCATTATTATCACAGTGTATTTTAGATAATAAAAACATTTGTAGTAATTTTTTATATACTTCTATTTTTTTGGTAAAGTTCCATTTATTTTCAAGGTTAATATCCGTTTTTATTGATATTTCGGAAAATGTATCAAATGTACTATTACCTCCTAAAATAATAGTTTTTTTAAATAACATTTTATTTATATCATATTGATTACCATTACTTTTATAATAAGCAGTATCATTCTTTCTAAAATAAACATTTCTTAACTTACCGCCTATTAATAACTTCATTTTATTTATAATTATTGATAGTTTAATTTTAACTTATGATAATATTGTTTTATTCTCCTTCTACTTTTCCTCCTTCTCCTTCTCCTTCTCCTACTACTGCTTCTACTTTTTTTCCTTCTCCTTCTCCTTCTCCTTCTCCTACTACTGCTTCTACTTTTTCTCCTTCTCCTTCTCCTTCTCCTACTACTGCTTCTACTTTTTTTGGAGGATAAGGGTCCCAAAAAGATTTTTCTGGATTTTCTAAAAAACCAGCATTAGTCATTAGTTCTTTCAATTTAGACAATTTTGAAAGTAGATTCTTACCAAATTTTGCATTATCAGAATTAATAGCATTATATATCATATTTAATATTACAGCAATCACATTATAAGATATACTATTAAATAATATTTTAATTGTTACATTTGAATCTTTATAATTTTCTTTTATTTCTTTAAATAAAGGACTACAGTCAAATGTAACAATAGCTCGAATATCTACTTCATTACTATCTTGTAATTTCATATTCAGATCCATATTATCTCCATAACATCCAAATATTATTTCTAGTAATATAATAAATCTATCTTTATTAACAAGTGGCATATCTGGATCAGTTAACATTTTTACATTTCCATTATTATTATCGCATTCAATTTTAGTTAATAGACATAATTGTACTAAACCTCTATATACTAGTAAATTTTGTTCAGCAGTCCATTCTGTCTTACCAGCATCTGCTTCTAATTCTATAGTTATATTATTAAATATAGGTATTATACTAGAAGCACCACCAATAATTATCTTTCTATTTTTTAATACTTTATTATTTTCAACTAAAAGATTACTATATTGTTTCTTTAAGCCTCCTTTTTTTTTAAAATAATGTGTTATATCATTTTCATTACCATTACTTTTATAATAAGCTGTATTATCTTTTCTAAAATAAATATTTCGTGATTTACCACTTATTAATAACTTCATTTTATTTACTATAAGATAAAAACAACTTATTTCTAAACCTTATGAATAAAAGGATTAAATAAATTTTGTTGAATCATTAGAGCCTTTAAATTTTTCAAAGTTTCCATAAAATCATTAGATGTAGTTTCTGTAATTAATTTAACAGCATCAAGTTTTCCTGTAATACGTTCATATGGGATTTTATCAAATTCTTTTTTATTTATTAAGACATCATCTGTTATTAGTTTATCATAATCAAATAGTTCTTCTGTATCAATACTAAGAGCAGTTATTTTATCATTATCAAAATGACTACGATTAATAATTTTATTTATTTTTAATCCGGTAAAATTTGCAAATAGAAGAAGAGTTTTAATTCTTTCAGGTTTGTTATCAGCTTTCATATGAGTATATTCTTGTTTTTTAATACCAATACCATTTAAAGTTATTTCTCCTGTTATTATTCCAAAAGCATATATAAACTTATATTTTTTATCGTCAATACCCGCTTTAAATATTTTTCCATTATTATCACATTGAGTTTTGGCTAATAAAAATAATTGTAGTAATTTTATATATATCTCTTTTGTTTCATCGAATGTCCATTTTGGACCATTTATATCTGTATTAACTGATATTGTTATATGATCAAATATATCAAATAATGTACCTCCTAAAATCATCTTTTTTGGTTTATTTTTAACAAAAAAATTAGTTATATCATATTCATTTCCACCATTTTTATAATAAACAGTATTGTCTTTTCTAAAATAAATATTTCGATTCTTACCACCTATTAATAACCTCATCTTATTTATTATAGAATACAGTTTTTATGATAGGAATTTATTTTTTTTTAGGAAGATTTATATTCCAAACGGATTTCTACCTCGTCGTGGTCCTTTATCTAAGCTTGATTTTTTTATTGGTTGTAATTTTAAAGGGTTTTGTATAGCTTCATGTACTCTACCGAATGCACGATTAATTATATTGGATTTTCCTGATTTATTATAAGGAGCAGGGTTATTATCAATAACAACAGGCCGATTATTAGCTCCATTACTTATAACATTATTACTAGAAGAAGTAGCATTAATATCAGGTGCATTTGTATATAATGTTCCTATATTTTGATTATCAGGAACCGGAGGAATAACAGGAGATAAAACACCAGATGGAATATCATTACTTTGAAATATACTTGCTTGAATCATCAATGTCTTTAAATTGTCTAAAGCCTTTAATTGATACTTTGTATAATCTACATCATTAACTGGTAAAGTTTCATTAATTTCTTTTATTATTCTTAGTTTTGTAGCAATTCTTTGATAAGATACAATATCTAAAATATGTTTTTTTACATCATTATCAGACATTATATCGTTTACATAATATGTAACATCCCGATGATAATTATCTAATTCATTTTGTGTAAAAAGAGCACTAATATTATTATTTCTATAATTATCTAGTTTATTAAAATTAGCAAAGGTTTTATTCAAGTCTGTTTGTAAAGTAAGATTTGTTGTTTTATTATAATTATCTAATATAGTTGTTTTAATAGTTGTAAAAGCATTTAAAGTATCTTGAAAATCTTGCGTTACATTTATAACATCATACTTTAAATTATTAGGTGTTTGAAAGTCAATACTATATATAGGGGTGTCATTATTATATACACCTGCTATTATTTGTAATGCGTTTATAAACTTTATTTTAGCTGGGTCAGATAAATATGTATCTGTTTCAAATAATGTATTATGATTATCCATTCGTATTTTAGCTAATAAAAACATTTGTAATAGTTTAGTGTAAACTTCTATTATAGTTTTATTATCCCATTCAGTATTTGGATTAGTATCAGCAAATACACGTATTGTACTAAATTTATCAAATGTTAATGTACCTCCTATAATAGTTTTTCGTTTTTCAACCAAAAGATTACTATATTGTTTTTTTAATCCTCCTGATTTTTTAAAATATTTTGTTATATCATTTTCATTATTATTACTTTTATAATAAACTGTATTATCTTTTCTAAAATAAATATTTCGAGACTTACCACCTATTAATAACTTCATCTTATTTATTATAGAATAAAAATTATATAAGGTTTATTATGGTTCGCGCGATTGTTTTCTTTTTTCTTTTTCGGCTTCTTCATCCATAAAATCATCTACTACATCATCATCCGATTCTACATTTAAATTTTCAGCATTATATTCGGATAATACGGATGATTGAGGTGAGTTGGATAATGCTGAAAATACGGATGATTGAGGTGAGTTTGATGAATCGGATAATGGAGGTAGTGATGATTCTTCCTCACTGCTAATATCGCCTTCAGAATCGCTTTCTTCAACAACTAGATTATTAACAAACTTTTTTAGAGAATTAGAAACACCTGGTCTTGGTGAACTACCTTCAGGAGCAGGAGGTTGTTCTTGTGAATTAACATTAACATCGGGAACTTGTGTAAGTACACTAGAACTATGAAGATGTATATCAACACGTACATCATCAATCTCATTAAATAAGTTTGCGTTAAGCATCAATTTCTTTAAACCTTTTAAGTTATGAGTATAATAAGGAAGTTCTGATGGTTCTGAGTCTTTTAATACTTTTAATTTTATAGCAATACGGTCATATGATACAATATCTAAAATATATTCTTTAATATTTATCATAGTATTTTCATCTAATGTATTTATATTTATATTTATAGGATTATAATTTGCTTTTTCAGATTCTGTAAAAAGCGCACCTATTTCATTAGCATTATAATTTTCTAAGTTATTTAATTCAGAAAAACTTTCATCTAATTCATTTTGAAGGGCATCAGCTCCTGCTCTACCATTTGGTTTTCTAAATTCAGTTAACGTATCTCTTTTAGCACCATTAAAATCATTATTAGCATCATCTAAATTATTTGGATTATTTTTTTGTAAAGGAATATTATTAATATCAGGATCTAAAGGTTGATATATACCTGCTATGATTTGTAATGTTTTTATTAGTTTTATTTTATTACTTACATTAGGATTATTATTTTCATCAAATAACATTGTGGGATTATTATCCATCTGTATTTTAGCTAACATAAATATCTGTAATAGTTTTTCATAAATTTCTTTATTAGTTTTATCATTCCAATCAGTTTCAGAGTTAATATCGGCAGATATAACTATATTACCAAATGCATTAAAAATAGCACCACCCATAAACACTTTTCTTCTTTTTTTAATTTCTTCTTTTTTTTGTATTATAGCTTTTTGATGTGATGTTTTTTTTAAAGGTTTTATTGATTTTTCAGTAGGTTTCCCACCAATAACAGTATTAATAGGTTTTATAGGTTTTATAGGGATTGTATGTTTTATAGGTTTCTCTGTAGGTTTTATAGGTTTCCCACCAATAACAGTATTAATAGGTTTTATAGAGTTTGTAGGTTTTTCAAGTTTTATAGAGATTGTAGATTTTATAGGTTTCTCTGTAGGTTTTATCGGTTTCCCACCAATAACAGTATTAATAGGTTTTATAGAGTTTATAGGTTTTTCAGGTTTTATAGAGTTTGTAGATTTTTCAAGTTTTATAGGGATTATAGGTTTTTCAGAATTTATAATGGTATTTGAGTGTTTTGGGTTGTAAATTTCAATTAAAAGATTACTATATTGTTTTTTTAATCCTCCTGTTTTTTTAAAATAATCTGTTATGTCATTTTCAATACCACGGCTTTTATAATAAGCTTTATTGTTTTTATTAAAATAAATATTTCGCGGCTTACCATTTATTAACAACTTCATCTTATTTATTATAGAATAAAAATTATATAGTTTTATGTTGGTTTAACATTTAAAAAAAAATAATTATATTATTTGTAGAGTTTATTTATGGAAAATGTATATTATTTATAGTAGATCAGGAGCAAATAGACCTTTTGAATTTTGACTATTGGGTATAGCATTTCTTAATGCAAATAGTCTTGGATAAAGTATATTACTAAAATATAAATCAATTCCTTGAACTATAGTTAATTGTACAGTTGGTGTTGGGTGTGGTGGTGTAATAGCTGTATCCATATCATTATTTATATAAGCTCTAAATATGGTATATGGTATTTCTTTAAAATCATCAACATAAATACCATTTCCATCAGTTAAATTAGGAGGTAAATAAGCTTGAGTAGTTACAGTAGTCAATTCTGTAATAATATTAGCAGTATCAGTATTAGCTGCTTGAACATATAAAGATTCAAAAGAAATTATAAGTTCTACATCATCTAAATGTAATGAAGTTTGCGCTATATTAGTAGGAGTAATTTCAAACAAATGATGTTTTGTGACTGCTGGTGCTGGTTGTACTGCTGGTGCTGGTTGTACTGCTGGTGCTGGTTGTACTGCTGGTTGTACTGCTGGTACTAGAGAATCAGCAATTATAACTCTATATAATTGTGCTTTAATAATCTCTGCAACACGATTATTAGGATTAGCAACAACATATTCTGGTACTTCATAGTTTGTCATATCAGTTATTATAGATGGACCATTACCAACAGCTGTTGTATTCAATGCTGTTCCAAATAAGTCCTGTAATTTAGTACCTATAATACTAACAGAATTTATAGTAGGTGGAATAAGAGAAATAGGTATATTACGAACTATTGCACCATTAGTTTGTACACTATTACCTTGCGAATGAGAAAGTGAATTCGAAATATCTATAGCTTGATAATAAAAACCATTAATAATAGCAGGTAATTCTACATTAGGAAAATTACCTGCTTCATTAGTAGCAGCAGCAGCACCAGCAGCTAAAGCACCAACACCAGCAGCAACACCAGCAGCAATAGCAGCAGCAGAGTTTTTTAATGATTGTTTATATTTTTTAACACTGTTCAATAATGTATAACAAAATGTTAAATTTTTTAATTTATCGATACTATTGTATGGTAAATAACTTCCATTCACTCCGCCTTGATCTTTTTCCATAAAATCCATTAAAAGTAAATTACTTAATTTATTTCTATGAAAATTTTTAGTATTTGTAGCAACATCTGGACCTAATTTTATAAAAATAGAAGGTTCTAAATCACTTAATAAAGCTAAGTAATAAGCACCTAATAATTTAATATATATATCAAAATTATCACCTAAAGTAGCGGGATTACCACTTATATCAATCCTAAGACCAGTAATAGTCATACCACCTAAAAATTTCTTACCTCTATTCTTTTTTTTATTTATAGGTGCATCCCTAACAACTTTAGAACTCTTAACAACTTTTTTCTTAGGACTTTTAGAACCACCACCAGATATATTAAGGGCTTTATATCTTTCGGTTAAATCATTTTCAGATACTAAATATTCTTCATATTGTTTTTTTAAACCTCCACCAGTTTTTTTAAATAAATGGGAAACATCATTTTCTTGACCATTACTTTTATAAAAAGCTGAATTGTCTTTTCTAAAATGAATATTCCTATTCTTCCCACCAATTAATAACTTCATTTTAATTGTTATAAGATAAAAAAAAACAACATTTAACTCATTTATTTATGATGTAAATCTTGTAGTAATACTGGTTTCTTATCACCATTTAATACATTAGGCATCGTACGTTTATCTTTATATTTAAGTTTAATACGTTTTTTTATAAAATCTGGAAAAGTAAAGTCTATATCGTCTATAAGATTATCATATGTTTTTATTATATCATCTATAAAAACATCATTTACTTTATCAGGATAATTCGTAATATTATTTTCTATATAATGTTCTAATTTAATAAACTTAGTAGTTAAAGTTTTAAACTGATTATATTTATCATTAATCTGTAAAACTGACTGTAAAGACGATATAAAAGCTATTATAGCATTTATAGTTATATTAAGTATTGTTAAAATAAAATGCCGTTCTTTCGGAATACTACTAGAACCAGCCGCATTAAAAACACACAATATAGCTGATAATAATATAGTAGGTATTATCAATGTATTTCCCAAATTATAGTAAAAAATCTTTGTTTGATCACACAATATAGACATCATAAAAGCTTTATCTAAATAACCATCCAATAATATCTTTTGATGAATCGTTAAATTTGCTTTATCAAGTATATCTATACTTTTTGTTCTATTTAATTCAATTGGTCTTATATCGTGTTCCATTTACTTATTCTAAAATGTTATATTTTTGCTTTTAATTATTTTTTAAATATTAAGGTTTGTGATTTATTTAAAAGGTTTTTTATCCAATATGAGAATAGATAACTTTTTCTAGTAAAATTTGAATTGAAAATACTTATGAAGACTTTGATAATGTTTGTTATAAATAATTGTAATTCTTTAATTAATAAGGATGAAATCTTCTACGAAGCGTCACAAACTATTAGTTTAATTAATTCAAGTTTAGTATCACAATCAAGTGTAAGACTAGTGTCAGGTGTACTTACATCATTTTGATTAGTAAAATCGGTTTTACCATCTTTAGGATTAGATATAGAATTAACATTTAAATCTTTATTTAAAGTTGTTTCTAATGTTTTTAATGTTTCTAATGTTTTTAATGTTTTTTCATCTTTATGAGACTGTATTTTTTGTAGTAAGCAATCAATGATTTTTTTTAGTATTTGTATGATACTTGAATCACCACCACCCACCAACATTTTCCTACATTGTTTCTTTAAACTACCTTCGGTTAATGACCCAACCTTATCACCTTTCAAAAAATATTTACTAGCATCGACTGTACCGCCTTTACATTTATAATAATACATATTCTCTTTTTCATTATACATAATCTTTCTAGATTTACCGTTAATTAAAAGTTTCATAGTTTTATTTATAGTAAAGGAAAAATGATATAATCTATAATTTTTATAATAAAATGGCTGATATTATTACTATTGAATTTGTAGAAAAAAAGATTACATATAATAAGTTAATTAATATTTTTAAAAAAGAATTAGATAAAGAATATTTCGATAAAGTTAAACTTATATTGGAAGATAATAATGTAGAAGAACGTTTTCATCCTAAAAAATCTAATGAAAAAACTTATTATCAAAAAATAAGTGAAGAAATATTCACTAGACTAAAAAAGGAAAAAGAAGAAAACATAGAAGCTTTTAATAAAAAATACAATAAAAAATCAATGTTAGCTATTAAAAACATTATATGGTCAGAAGAATATAAAAATAAATTAAAATAGTAAATGAATCTACAATTTGCACACGCTGATCTTGTTACAGCTAATTCACCACATAGTTCATCTAATGATAATGTACCAATTGAAGATTTAACCGATAATGATATTCGTACAAAATTAAAAAAACATATTGCTAAGAAAACCACTAAAATAACAGATAAATTACAATATGTATCTTTAAAATATGATATTGTTAAAACGAAATTTAATAATTATTCATTAACAATATTAATAGTATCGGCTTTAATTACATTAAGTGATGCTTTAAAATTATTAATTATACAATTTATTGGTAAAAACAATTTAAGTATTAATTCAAATGATATCGATTTTATATTAAATATATTATCATTGATGATGGGAACTTATATGACAGTGATAGCAAGTATAATTCGTTTTCAAAACTACCGAGAAAAAATGGAAAAACTTAAAGAAATGCAGGACAAGTTAATTCATATGAAAGCATTATACAATCGCGAATTAGCGAATTTGCGATTAAATAAAAATGAAGAAAAAACATTAGTCGACGAAGTTCAAGACAAATTATCGGAATATGATATAATTATTGACGAAATAAATATCATAAGTGAAATTTCAAATAACGAAATGATACTATTTAGTGAAAAAATATCAAAATTTAAATTAAAAATAACAAATATTAAAAATAATGAAAATATACAATTAAAAGAATTACTTACCTAATTTTTTATTACATAAACATTCCCATTCGTATTTTTCTAATATTGCTATGTTTATTTCCGGTAAATTACTAAAATAATACCATTTTTTAATATTAGCATCCCAATATAATCCAAGTTTCTTAATATCATCTTTACACAAGAACGGTATATCAATAGTAATTTTCGTTGGTTTTATTTTAGCTAAATTATTTAATTTAAATATTTCTCCTAATTTTGTTTCTTCTGTATAATACCATAATTTTTTAATAGGATCCCATCTAGCACCGATTTCTTTCGCATCTTCTTTATTACTATAAGGTATATCGATATATACCTTATATTTTGTTGGAAAACTTGCTATTGTTTTTTCGTATAATTTAACATAATTAATTCCATCTGCATTCTTTATTTTAATACACCTATTCGTTAATGGATTTAATATTTTACCATCGGGACATTCTTTTTTCGGAAGACCTAATGTATTTTTAGGTACTTTATTAATATTTTTAATGTTAATACACCTATTCGTTAATGGATTTAATATTTTACCATCGGGACATT
>TARA_B110000037_G_scaffold1032_1_pt1 | contig 20073 bp, 20 predicted proteins | sample TARA_B110000037 | Tara Oceans TARA_B110000037 (sample SAMEA4397196) | marine metagenome | biome: Polar Biome; feature: [MIX] marine epipelagic wind mixed layer (ENVO:01000061); material: water (ENVO:00002006), including particulate matter (ENVO:01000060) such as... | depth 10-100 m
CGCCGCCCGCATAAAACTCCAAAGCCTCTATCCTTCAATCGAAGTGTGAGGCAGCACTAGGTTTATTTCCGCAGTATGTAGTCTGCGATGACCATGCGGTGGTCGGTCTTTTTCGTGACAACCGCTCCGCAACTGATGGGTTGGAAATGGCGGGTGGCGTAGATGTGGTCGATGCGGAGGATGGGGAAACGGCGGTGGAAGGTATCGCCCCAGCCTCGTCCCACTTCTGAGAAGGCATCGTCGAAATCTGGGGCGAGCTGGCGGTGGACGATGTCCGTGGCTCCTGCATTAAAATCGCCGCCGAGTATCGTTGGGGTGGAGGGAAAGGCACTGGTTTGTTCAAGCACTTGCAGGATAACCGAGAGTTCCTTCCTTCTGATATCTCGATTTACTTGATGTGTTGCGCGCGAATTTGAACTCCATAGCCGCATGTCCGTGGCCGCGGTGCCGAGATGAACATTGACCACCTCGATCTCGCGCCCGTCCGGAAGGCGGATGGTCGCTTGCTGGTTGCGCATGGTGGGATTTCGAACTTCGCGGCGAATTTCAAAACGAGTCGCGATACCGTTGGTCATGTAGGCGCGGTAGTCGCCGTTTCCACCGTAGAGTTTTTCCGCAATCTGTTTCACACGGTGGGGATATACCTGTTGGAGGATCACGATGTCCGGATCCCACTTTTCGATGTCTTCGGTTGGGTCGCCAAATCGAAACGATGCACAGTTGATGGTAGCGATCCGGATGGGGAAACTTCCGTCCGGAGCCACCCTGCGTTCGGTGGTGATGGTTGGATGGCCGAAGTTGGAGAGAGCCTGTGCCTCATCCATCGCAACCGACATGGTGACTGCCCACACTGCTGTGACGATCAGCGAGAGGGGCGCACGAAGAAAGCAGAAGGCGAATACCGACATCAGTAGTCCGGTGCCTCCCCAGATCCAGAAGGGCAGGACGGTAAAGGCCGCTAGCGAATTCGGCTGGCTTGCGTAGCACCAGACGGTGAGGGCATGCATCAGCAGCGAACCGCCGACCAGACTCCAACCGATTGCTCGCCGTGTTTTTGACATGATATTCTACACTCCTAAAATGAAGAGGAACCACAATGGACGCGGATAAACGCGGATCAGATTCTTGTGTCCGGGCTGCTATCTCTTCTCTTACTTGAGGTTTAGAGTTTAAAATTTAAAGTTTCTACATCCCCGGGATGCCCATGCCGCCTGTGAGTTTTCCCATCTCGGCGGCGGCCTGTTCCTTGCCAGTGCTGATCGCTTCCTGGACTCCTTTGAGGACAAGGTCTTCGAGGAATTCGACATCAGAGGGATCGACGACTGCGGGGTCGATTTTAATTTCAAGGACATCGCCTGCGCAGGTGGCTTTCACGCTCACCTTACCGCCGCCGACGGCTACCTCGACCTCACGGCTGGCGAGTTCTTCCTGTTTTGCTGCCATGCCAGCTTGCATTTGCTGGGCTTGCTTCATCAGTTTCTGCATGTTCATAGAATTGGTGTCTTTCAGTTGGTTACGATTTTGGCTTCGAATTTTTCGAGAGCGGATTGGATCAGAGGGTCTTTGTAGAAGGTATCTTCGTCGACGACGGCTTCCGGTGTTTCTTCTGGCGCTGGATCTGCGGCTTTCACCGGCTCTGGTTCGTCGGGTTCGTCCGCTTCATCGGGAGCGTTTGCGATCAGATCGTCAAACGCAGACATGGTGTCTGTAGGCTTTTTCTTAGCCTGCGGTGCAGCCGGTGCGGGTGCGGGTGCGGGTGTAGTTACCGGCGCTGGTGCCGGAGCTGGTGGTGCCGGAGCTGGTGGTGCCGGAGCTGCTTCGACAGCGGTAGGTTGGACTGGTTCCGCAGCCGCAGGAGCGGGTTGGGAAAGGTGGTCGGCACCTTTGGTGAGAACTTTGATCACGTCGGTGATTCGCACTTCTGCAAGAACTTGGATGGCTTTGATTACGCCGAGTTCGAAATGGAGGCGCTTGTTCGTCGCCCACTTCATGCGTCCTTCGGTTTCCGCGAAAACATCGATGGCTGCGAGGATACGCTCTGGGGCGTATTCGTCGGCATCTGCCAGAAGTTTTTCCCAAAGGTTTTCCGGGATGCCTTCGCCGTCGGCGCTGGGATCGAGTTTGGCGATCAGGAGGCCGCGCAGGCAGCCGATGAGTTCGCCGAGGAGTTGGGAAAGTTCCCTACCGCTTTCGGCTTCGTTTTGGATGAGCTTGAGCGCGGCTGGGGTTTCACGGGAGAGGAGTTTGGAGGTGAGTTCCGCGACCTTTTCCCGGGAGGTGAAACCGAAGATATCGAGGACGTTTTCCTCGGTGATTGTTTCCCCGCAGAAGGCGACGAGCTGATCTAACATGGATTGTGCATCACGCATGCCTCCGTCCGCGCCTTTTGCAATAGCCCATGCGGCGGTCGCATCGAGAGTGATTCCTTCCGCGGTGGCGATGTGGGCGAGGTGATCCGCGATGGTCTGGGTGGGGATAGGGCGAAGGTCGAAGCGTTGGCAGCGAGAAAGGATGGTCGGCAGGATTTTCTGCACCTCGGTGGTGGCGAAAATGAATTTCACGTGCTCCGGTGGCTCTTCGAGCGTTTTCAGGAGGGCGTTAAAAGCCGCATTGGAAAGCATGTGAACCTCATCGATGTAGTAGATTTTAAACTGGCCGCGGGCGGGCGCGTATTTGACGGAATCCCGGAGGTCACGCACCTGCTCGACGCCGTTGTTCGAAGCTCCGTCGATCTCAAGGACATCTAGCGAGCGACCTTCGGCAATTTCCTTACAGACATCTTCCTCAGGGTCGAAATCGACCTTGGGGCCGCCCGTGCAGTTGAGGGCTTTCGCGAGGATGCGGGCAGTGGATGTTTTTCCGGTTCCGCGCGGGCCGACAAAAAGGTAGGCGTGCGCAAGGCGCTTCTGATCAATGGCATTTCTCAACGTCCGGACGACATGATCCTGCCCGAGGACGTCGGAAAAGGTCTTGGGACGGTACTTTCTGGCAAAAACCTGGTAACTCACAGGGCAGAGCATAGGGAGATGTCGCGATTTGTCATGGTCAGTTTTTGGTTTCTGTTTCGACACGAGAAACCCTTTTAGCTAGGCGATCAGATCCTTCCAAACCTTGCCGTGCACGTCGGTGAGGCGGAGGTCCCGGCCACTCCAGCGGTGGCGCCGTGAGCGATACCGCCCTTGGATTGCAATCATCTAGACTCTGCGGAGCAACTGCGTTAGTGATTGCTGCATGATCTCAGCAATGGAATTGGGCGGAACCAAGACGGTTGTCGCCATTGGGGAAAGCGACGGAACCTTGATCGAGGAAATGAGGTTTCCCACATCGACCCCGGAGGATACCTTGAAGACGGCCATCGAATGGTTTTCGAGGAAAGGGACGCCGGAAGCGATGGGGATCGCCGCATTCGGCCCCGTGCAGATCAATCCGAAAGCGGAAAATTGGGGCGAAATGCTTGCCACCCCGAAACCGAATTGGAGCGGATTTTCGATCACCAATGCGTTGAGCGAAGCGTTTCCTGAAATGGAGATCACGCTGGAGACCGATGTCAACGCGGCCTGTCTTGCAGAGGCGAGGATCGGTGCGGCGGAGGGTTTGGAAAACGTGGCCTACATCACGATCGGGACGGGAATCGGTGCGGGTGTGCTCTGCGATGGCAGGTTGTTGCATGGAGCGCTGCATCCGGAGTTCGGGCACGTGCTGCTGCCACGGAAGAGCGATGACGATTTCGAAGGAGTCTGTCCGTTCCACGGCGATTGCTTGGAAGGGATGGCCAGTGGGTCGGCGATCGCGAAACGTTGGCAAAAATCTGGCGACGAGCTGCCGCCGGATCATCCTGCATGGGATACGGAGGCTTGGTATCTGGCGCACGGGATCCAAGCGTTGCTGGGTATCGCACCACCCGAGCGGGTAGTGATCGGTGGGGGAGTTTCGCAGGCGGAAGGACTTCATGAAAAGACCGAGAAGCAGCTTATTGAGTTGGCGGGCGGCTATTTTCCTGCGGTGGGAAATTCTCCGTATGTGGTTCCGCCCAAACTTGGGCAAGATGCAGGGATTCGGGGTGCGCTGATGTTGACGGGGCTCGGATGTTGATTTCTTGAGGGCTGGATCTGACTATTGTGGGGGTTGCTTTTCCGGCTGGGAGGATGTTCTGTGGGCTTTGATTTATGAAGGCTTCCACCGTTTTTCTTATTATGCTCGGACTCGTGATCGCCGCAGTCGGCGGTCTTTTTACCTTCCTGATGTGGAAGAGCTATGACCGGGCGGTCGAGCAACGCGCATGGCCGCAGGTCGATGGGATGGTGCTTTCCTCTGAGGTCGAGGAGTGGCGACACGACGAGTTTTCTGCTAAGGAATACCGGCTGAAGCTGCTCTACGGTTACGAGTGGGAGGGTGAGCGGAAGACCGGAGAGCGCTATGGTTTCCGTGGCAATCCGAAATACAACAAACTGAATAAGGTCGAGGGTTTGGCGAAAGATTTCCCCGCCGGGTCAAAAATCAAAGTTTATGTAAATCCTGAGGATACGGATTTTACGATCCTGAAGCCGGATTCAAAAGCGGCCGGATATTCGATCTGGTTTCCGATGCTGTTCGTTGTCGGTGGGCTCGGAATTTCGATCCGGGCAGTCTGGGCGACCTGTGGCTCGGAGAAGAGGCGACCGAAGATCGCCGCTACGCCAGCACGCCCTTGACGATCTTCGTCCCGGGTTTGGTGATGTTGGTCAGACGTTGGCCGACTCCCTGGGATGGGAAGTTAAGTTTCTCGTGATTGAAGCCAAGCAGGTGAAGCATGGTCGCGTGGAGTTCGTGGATAGAAACCTTGTCCTTGATTGCCTCGTAGCCGATGGGGTCGGTTTCGCCGTATGTGGTGCCGGCTTTCACCCCACCGCCTGCCATCCAGACTGTAAACGCGCCCGGGTTGTGGTCGCGGCCGACGAACTTATTGATTACGCCGCCGCGGTTTTCCTGCATTGGGGTGCGCCCGAACTCGCCTCCCCAGACGACGAGCGTATCTTCAAGCATTCCACGCCGTTTCAGATCTTTTAGCAGGGCTGCGATGGGTCGGTCTATACCTTTGCAGAGATCGGTGAAGCCGTCTTTCAGAGAGGTGCTCTTGCCGGTTCCGTGTGAGTCCCATCCCCAATCGAAAAGCTGGATGTAGCGGACGCCGCGCTCGGCGAGGCGGCGGGCGAGCAGGCAGTTGTTGGCGAAGGATTCCTTGCCCGGTTCAGTGCCATACATCGCGTGGGTGGTCTCGTCTTCCTGTTTCAGGTCGAAGGCGTCGGTGGCGTGCATTTGCATCCGATAGGCCATCTCATACTGGGCGATGCGGGTGACGGTCTCGGGATCGCCGGTTTCCTTCGCAATCTTCTGGTTGAGACGGTCGAGGGTGTCGAGGGAGCGGCGGCGCATGTCGCGGGTGACGCCTTCGGGGTTTTTCAGGTAAAGCACCGGTTCGCCCTCGGAGCGGCACTGGACGCCCTGATAGACCGAAGGGAGGTAGCCGGATCCCCAGACGGATTTTCCCGCATCGGGATTCTTGCCGCCCGATGTGAGGACGATGAAACCGGGCAGGTTCTGGTTCTCCGAGCCGAGGCCGTAGGTGGCCCATGATCCGATGGAAGGAGCCCCGGGATTCTGGCTTCCGGTGTGGACGAGGAGCTGGGCGGGGCCGTGGTTGAACTGATCCGTGTGCATCGATTTGATGAAGCAGATGTCGTCCGCCATGGTTGCGAGATGGGGCAGGCGGTCCGAGATCCATGCGCCGCTCTCGCCGTGCTGTTTGAAAGGAAATTGCGGGCCGAGCATTTTCGGGATCCCCTGGATGAAAGCGAACTGCTTGCCTTCGAGAAATTCCTTCGGGCATTCCTTGCCGTCGAGTTTCTCCAGCTCCGGCTTGTAGTCGAATAGCTCGTGCTGTGAGGGTGCGCCGGCCATGTGCAAGTAGATGACGCGTTTCGCTTTTCCTGGCAGATGCGGCACATCCGGGGCGAGGGGATGGGATGGGTCTTTCACCAGTTTTGAGGAAGCGCCGAAGGCGTTCTGCCCCATGCCAGCCATCCACATTGCACCGAGTCCGGTGGAGCATTTCGAGATGAAATGGCGGCGGGTGAGCTGGGAAAGTTCCGAGAGGCGGAGCCGTTGTTCGAGGTCGTTCATCTGGAAAGTGCGGCGTCGAGGTTCAGTATCGTGTTGGCGGTGAGTGTGAGGGCTGGATCCGGGCCGAGGTTGGCGGATACAGTGTGGACATCCTTTTTGAGATCTTCGTAGAGGGCTGTGAGTTCCGCAACCGTTTCTGTGTCCGGATGGATCTGGGTGGCGGCCAGATAGGCGTAGCTGAGTTGTTCGGCAATGCTCCCGCCGCGGTTACGTATTCTCCCGGCAAGCGCCGCCGCCGCCTCGATGTGGGCGGGGTCGTTGAGTGTCACGAGCGCTTGGAGCGGGGTGTTGGAAACGATGCGCCGAGCGGAACAGGCATCGCGGCTGGGTGCATCAAAGGTGAGGAAGCCAGGGAATCCGCTGGTTCGCTTCAGGTAAGTGTATACGCCGCGTCGGTATCTGTCCTCGCCCTTGGATTCCTTCCATTTCGCGCCGCTGTAAACGGAGTTCCAGACCCCAGCCGGCTGTGGTGGGTAGACCGGCGATCCGAACATTTTCGGGGAGAGCAGTCCGGAAACTGCGAGCGCCTGATCGCGGATCATTTCTGCGGTCAGTCGGTTGCGCGGGCCGCGGGCGACAAGCTGGTTTTTCGGATCCCGTTCGATGAGAGTGGAGGCAGCCTTGGAGGCTTGACGGTAGGTCGATGATAGAACGATTTCCCGCAGGGCTTTTTTCATGGACCAGCCCTGCTCGCCTTGGAAGCGGAGTGCGAGGTGATCGAGGAGGGCGAGGTTGCTTGGTCCTATACCCGACGTTCCGAAATCCTCTGCGCTTTCCACGATGCCGATCCCGAAAAGTTCGCCCCAGAGGCGGTTGACCATTACACGGGAGGTGAGCGGGTTTTCGCCACTGACGAGCCAGCGCGCGAGATCGAGGCGGTTGCCATTTTCCCCTCCCTCGTAGCCCTTCTTGAGGAGATCCGGAACGTCGGCCTTCACGGAGTGCTCTTTGGCGGAGCGGTTGCCCCTTGCGAAGACCCGGGTATCGCGTTTCCCGCCTTTTATTCGGTCGCGCATCACCGGCACTTCCGTGCCTTTCATCGCGGCCAGGCGGTCGCGGTTCGAAATTACTCGCTGCCATTTCTCCGTCCGTTCCGCGTTGCTGCGGAGGGCTGCATAGCGGTCATCTTGCGCGACCTCGACGCGGAATTTTCGGAGGTAGGTACCTTGGCTTTCGTTCGCGGTCGCCCCCTGTTTCAGGGAAACCTCAATACGCTCGCCCTCGCCGAGCACAACCCGCGTCTCCGGCAGCAGGACGAACCACCGCGGCCCGGTCAGGCGCGGGTATTCGCCGATTCCGGCACCGCCCGCTCCCGAGCCGCCGAGGCCGATGAAGCTCTTGAATTTCTCGCCGCCTGGCTGCTGAGCAAAGGCGCTCATCGGATCGGACGAACCAACGAGATAATCCGAGATGACCTCAGCCATGGAGACTGATGTGCGGGTGCCGTCTGCCGCAACTTTCTCCATGAGGAAATCCGTTATCATTACACCCATTTCCGGCCAGTCCTTCGGATCCGGGCTATCGGGGTAGATGGAAATTTTCATGGCATCGAAGTCGCCCGCAAGACCGGAGACCTTGTGGGTGACTCCACGGCGCAAGGTTCCTTTACTGAAGATTCGGCCTGAATCATCGGCTTCCAATGTTCCGTATTGGGGTGTTAGGATCATGTCCTGCATGTTCGCCCAAGCGACTTCAGATATGCTGCGCCCCTCCTCATCCAGCTCCTCGCGGAGTGCGCGAGTTTCGCTCTCAAGCTTCACGAACTCCTCGCCGGCCAGTTTCAGTTTCGGGAATTCGGAGTAAAGATCCGAGTCCTCACTCTGGTTGTAGAAATCCATGAACTCATAGAATTCATCGTGGGCGATCGGGTCATAGGGATGTGAGTGGCACTGCACACACCCGAAGGTCGTCGCCTGCCATGTGGTCCATGTGGTCGAAATACGGTCGATTACCGCCGCGACTCGGTATTCCTCATCGTCGGTGCCGCCTTCGGTGTTCGTCTGGGTGTTGCGCTGGAAGGCGGTGGCAAGGATTTGATCGGGTGTCGGATCCGGCAATAGATCGCCGGCCAGTTGTTCGATGGTGAATTGGTCGTATGGCATGTCCGCATTCAGAGAGCGGATCACCCAATCTCGCCATGGCCAGATGTTCCTGTGCGGATCTTTCTCGAAGCCGTAGGTGTCCGCGTATCTCGCGAGATCCAACCAGACGCTCGCCCACCTTTCTCCGTATCCGGGTGAGGCAAGCAGCCGGTCAACCGTCTTTTTCCGTGCTTTTTCGCCGTCGGCTTTCCACTCGGCCTCAAGGAATTTCACCTCCTCAACCGTGGGGGGGAGTCCGGTGAGATCAAAGCTCGCGCGCCGCAGCCACTCCGCTGCACCGGCTTCCGGGGAGGGTTCAAGGCCGGCGTCCTCGATGCCTTTAAGGATATGTCGATCCAAGGGGCTGGAAATCCATCGCTTGTGTTTTAGGTCGGTCACTTCCACTTCCACCGGCGGCATGAACGCCCAATGTTGCTCCCATTTCGCGCCTTCGGAAATCCATTTCTCCAGCAATGCGATCTCTTCCTTCGCAAGCGACGAGCCGTGCTTGGGCTTTGGCATCACCTCGTCCGGATCGGTGCTTTTCACCCGCTTGATCATTTCGGAAGCCTTTGGCTTGCCGGGAACCACGGGGATTTGCCCCGACTCCCCTTCGACCAAGAGGCGATCTCGGGATATCAAGGAAATACCACCGGCTTCCTTCACCCCGCCATGGCAGGCTGTGCAGTGTTTGAGGAAAATCGGGCGGATGTCGCGGTTGAAACGCACCTCATCAGCAGCCAGTCGGGCACAAGGGAGGCAGAGGGCGATCGTGGCTATGAATCGGAGTATGTTTCCCATGGAACTGTCTGCAGGGTTACGAACGGCGTTCGCTTGGTCTTTCGAAACGCCGTCCCCGACCGAGCGGCTGGGCATCGGTTGTAGCAAGCGATCATTGAAGGTTGGCGTAGGCGGGCAGAGTGTGCATGTTTCTTCCCATTACAAAGTATGAAGATTCTCTCCCACAAGGACGCCGCCTACGCCGCGTTTGTCAAGCGGCTGCGACGCAGGGCGATTCCCGAGGATTCCGTGCGGGATCTGGTTTCCGACATCATCGCAAAAGTGGCTACCGATGGTGACAAGGCGCTGGTCGAACTGACCGAACGTTTCGACGGGGCCAAGCTTACTCGCAAGTCGTTGTTTGTGAGCGAAAAGGAATTCGCTGAGGCCGAGGCCGGGGTGAGTGCTGCTACCCGCGATGCCGTCCGGCGCAGCCTTACGAACATCCATTGGTTCGCGAAAAAGAGCATGCGCAAAGATTGGTCTGGGAAAAACGCGGAGGGTGCCACCGTCGGTGAGCGCTTCACGCCGTTCGACCGTGTCGGGGTCTATGTCCCCGGCGGGAAAGCTCCCTTGGTTTCGACCGCGCTGATGACTGCGGGCTTTGCGCAGGCGGCGGGTGTTCCCGAGGTTTTTGCGGCCACCCCATGCGGGGCCGACGGCAAGGTGAACCCCGCGTTGCTCTACGCCCTGCAACAGGCTGGTGTGACTGAGGCGATCAAGGTCGGTGGAGCGCAGGCGATCGCGGCGATGGCTCTCGGTACGAAAACGATACGCCCCGTCGACCGTATCTTCGGGCCAGGGAACCGGTTTGTCGTCGAGGCGAAACGGCAGCTCGTCGGTGCGGTCTCCATTGATCTTCTGCCAGGCCCCAGCGAGATTTTGATCCTCGCCGATGCGTCGGCGAAAGCCGCCTACATCGCGGCAGATATGTTGGCGCAAGCCGAACACGGCGGGGATAGCATCGTCGGCTTCGCAACGCCATCCAAGGCATTGCTTAATCAAGTGAAACGCGAAGTTGAGAAGCAGGCGGACACCCTCAGCCGCGGCAAGATGATCAGGGAAGTCCTCAAGTCCGGAACGTTCCTGCTCCATGTGAAATCACTGGAGGAGGGCATTGCTATCTCAAATGATTTTGCGCCCGAACACCTTTCGCTGATCGTGGAAAACGAAGACGAAATCCTCGCGAAGATCCGGACTGCCGGAGCGATCTACCTCGGAGCTGACTCACCGGTAGCGGTGGGTGATTTCCTCGCCGGCCCCAGCCACACACTGCCAACAGGTGGAGCGGGAAGATCCTTTTCCGGCCTGCGGGCCGATCAGTTTCAGCGCCGTACGAGTATCGTAAAGATGGGCAAATCTGCGGTGAAGAAATCGCTCCCGGTCATTGAGGAGTTTGCACGTCTGGAGGGTCTCGACGCTCACGGGAAATCAACATCCATAAGATTGGAACGATGAACGAAGAGGAGAGGGAGTATTCGCCGAAACGCTTTGCGATCAGCAGCGTCGCGTGTCCTGCATGTCATGCGAAGCTCGCTCGCGAGGCGAAATGGTGCGAGGGATGCGGATTCTCCGGTGCAAAATCGATGGAGATGTTCGGCGACACCCCGCCTCCGCTGCTGCCTATTCTTGATGTCGCGGATCTCTGGGATGCGAAGGGGCAGCGCAAGATCGAAGCGGAGGTGAAGGCCTTCGGGAAACGGTTTCCCCAGATACGGTGGCGAATTTGGCAGTCGCTCTCGGATCCGATGTGAGCCTGTCGCTCTTCGGTTTCTGGCTGATGAACGCTTCCCCGCTCCTGCCCGGGGAGAGTGGGGAAGACCGGGAGTGAACCGTCCTGCTTCTCGTTGATTCCGACTCCGGCAAAACTACGGTGACCACGGGATACAGGGCGGAAGTCTGGCTCTCCGATGAAATGTGGGGCACCGCGCTGGAAGAAACCGTGAAACCGTTCAGCAAGGGGCATCCGGACAAGGCCGTGGTGCTTTTTCTGAGGAAGGCCAAGCGGCTGTTCGAGTTCGCGTGGAGGCGGTCCCAGAAACAATTATCGACAAAATGAAAAGACTCGCAGCCATCCTCTCGATTCTTCTTTGTATCTCTGTGCAAGGCGTGCAAGCGCAGTCTGGCTTCAAATATGGGGATAGGCCCAAGAACTCGATCTTCGATCCCACCGGAGTGCTCACGCTAACGGAACAGGATCGGATTTCCGAGCCCCTGCTGACCATCCTGAAAAACGAGGGTATTGATATCATCATAGTGATATTGCCGGAAATCGGCGATGCCCCCCCGGAATATGTGGTCAAGGGGTATGCCGCGAAGTGGGCGACCACCACGGTGAATTCCGTCGTCCTCCATGTTCCTGGGAAGGAGGGCTCGCCCTGGATTTTTCCCGGTATGTTCATGACCGGTGTGATCAAGCCAGAGGCGGTCAGGGAAACAATAGTCGCCGCCGAGAAACGCGCAGCGGCGGAGCCCACCGATTTCGGAAAGGTGCGCGCCGCTTCGATCGAGGCGGCCGATGCGATCCGCTATTGGATGGGCGGAGCCTTGCTGCGCACGGAAGACACGATCAACAGGCGGCTGGAATGGCAGCTTGCAAGGGAGAGGCGCGAGCGCCTGCTGAAACTGTCTGCCGCACTGGCGGCTGCGGCATTGATCCCTTTGGTCTTCGGCGCAGTGTTTCTGACGATTAGGATCAGGGGGAGAGGCGCACGGCGCTTTCCACAGCTCCGAAAAATAGCTCGGCTCGGCGCACCTTACGCCGGGGGCAACAGCAATTGCTCGAAACCGATCCGATAACCCAAATATAGTATGAGAATATCAGCCGTCCATGCCTTCACTCAGAAGATGGCGGGCAACGATATTACGAAAGGTGCGGCATACAACGCAAAAGCGGACGAACGATCGTGGGAGGACATGCAGCAGACCTTCGCAGAAATTTTCCTCGAATCCTGATAGTCTGTCTCCCAACCTCGTCTTCTATGCCTATCCGAGAGCTGTTTGATTGGGCAAAATTTCCCGCAGAGTTTGCCTCCGCTGCGGAAAACTGTGGATTCGAACAAGAGGTAATTCTCGAAACGGAAGACGGCGCGATCACCACATGGGAACGCAAAGGGAAGGGCCCGGTGGTTTACATTTCCGCAGGCATGCATGGTGACGAGCCTGCGGGGCCGCTAGCCGTTTTGGAAATGATGGAGAACGGTTGGCTCCCTGGGGATTTCCATTGGCTGGTCTGCCCAGCACTGAACCCCGGCGGCCTTGCGCTTGGGATCCGTGAGAACCGTGAAGGCCGAGATCTGAACCGGGACTACCTGCTTCACCAGTCCCTTGAGATCGCGGCCCACGTCCGCTGGCTTTCCCGTAAGCCAGTGCCTTCCCTCTTCGTTTCCCTCCACGAGGATTGGGAGTCGGTTGGTTTCTATTTTTACGAAATCAATCTCGCCTGCGAAGATGCAACTCGCTCCCGTCGCATTCTTGATTCCGTATCACCGATTTTTCCAGCCGAGCCTGGGCCGGAAATTGATGGGCATGAAGTCCGTGAACCGGGCTGGATCTTCCATTGCGCCGAGGCGGATCTGCCTGACTCCTGGCCTGAGGCGATTTGGCTGGCGAAAAACGGCTGTCCGCTTTCATTTACTTTTGAGACTCCCAGCCAAGCGAAGCTCAGTGAAAGGGTGCGGGCGCATATCGCCGGGGTGAAGAGTATCCTGACTATTGTCTGAGCGATTCCCTTGGTAGGGGTCTTGCGTTTTGCCGGTAAGAGTCGTAAACCCAAACCGTGAAACACATTTCCATACGGGTTATATCAATACTGGCTGTTTGCTCCCTGCCTGTACTTGCAGCGGTATCGCTCGATGGCAAGGATGAGGATTCCATTTTCTCTGAGTCCGATCCTGCTCTCAAGGACGGGGCTCCAGCAGCGAAAGCAGGGTCGCCAGCGGAAGCAGCAAGAAAAGCTTTCGAAAGTGGTGACCATGCAGAGGCGGTCAAGCTTGCCCGTCCTCTCGCGGAGAAAGGCGATGCGGATGCGATCTACTTGTTGGGTTTTGCACACGAGACCGGCCAGGGCGCCGAGGCTTCATCGAAGAAGGCGGAGGAATACTACCGCAAGGGATTAGAGAAAAATCATGGTGACTCCGCATACCGTCTTGCGTTTCTGCTGATGTCTTCCAAAGACAAGACCAGTATTTTTGAAGCACAGGCCATCCTTGAAAAGCAAGCGATCAGAGATCCCGCAATCGCTGGCCGTATCCTTGGTGAGGCATTTCTCCTGGGGCGCTTCACGGGTGAACCCGATCCGGACAAGGCGATCTCTTGGTGGAAAAAGGCAGCCGATGCCCAGGACGTTGCCTCCATGCTCTTCATCGCAAGGTTCTACGATGGGCAGATGGGTTTTTTCGACAAAAGGAACCCCGTTCTCTCGCTCGAGTATTTCGAAAAAGCCGCCGAGTCTGGGAATACCGGGGCAATGGTTGCCGTCGGATCGCGCCTGCTCTATGGCGATGAGGCGAGTCGCGATGAAGAGCGCGGTCTCGCTCTCTTGGAAAAAGCCATCGCCGGGGAAGACAGTTCCGGCTACTTAGCGCTCGGCACCTGGCAGGAAACGGTGAAGAAAGATTCGAAGGCCGCCCTCGCTGAATTTGAGCGAGGCAAAGACGCCGGCCAGTCCGACTGCATGATCCGTGCGGCGGAATACTACATTGAGGGTAAGGGAACCGAGAAGGATCTCGCTCGTGGCGTAAAAATACTCGAAACCGCAGCCGAAGGCGGGAACGCCCAGGCTCACTTAATGCTGGCTGCGAATGCTCTCCAGTCAAAGAAACCCGATGCGATTTCCGGGTATCAACATCTTGTCGCCGCAGCGAACGCAGGATTGGCCGCCGCGCAAAACGAACTTGGCCTGTTTTATCTTTCCGGAGGTCTCGGGGTCGTGGACACGACTGCTGCCGTCTCTTGGTTCAGCCGCGCCGGGCAAGCGAACTATTCCCCTGCCCAGAATAACCTCGGTGCCCTCCACGAACGCGGCACGGGAGTAGAACAGAGCTACGAGAAAGCCGCTCAACTTTACGCACTCGCAGCCCAGCAAGGCCACGCGGGAGCAACTCTTGCCCTTGCCCGTTTCCATGCCGCCGGAGCAGCCACGAAAGTTAACCGTCCTCGTGCATGGGCTCTAGCAAAAATTGCCGAAGACCGTGGCGAAGCTAATGCCGCCGAATTCCTCGCCACCCTCGAAAAGGAATTTTCTAAAGAACAGCTCACCGAAGCGAAAGCGGAACTCGGGCGCATGACCAGGGGGAAAGCCGCAGAATAACCCACGACCTTCCGATGAAACTCCTCATTACAGCTGGCCCCACTCGCGAGGCGATCGATCCCGTCCGCTACTTGACGAACCGATCCTCCGGGAAAATGGGCTACGCCATTGCCGCCGCCGCCGCCCACGCAGGCCACCAGGTTCTTCTCATTTCCGGACCCACCTCGCTCGATGTCCCGGAGGGAATCGATTTCCTCCCGGTCGAGTCGGCTGAGGAAATGTATCAGGCCGTGGCGAACTACCTTCCACGCATGGAGGCCGCCGTCTTCGCCGCCGCCGTCGCCGATTACACCCCCGCGGTATCCGCCAAGCAAAAGATTAAGAAGAGCGGCGAGACCCTTTCGCTCGATCTCGTGAAGACGAAAGATATTCTAGGATCCGCACGCGATGAGATGGCATTTACTGGATTTCTAGTAGGTTTTGCTGCAGAGACGGAAAACGTCGAGTCCAACGCCCGCATCAAGCTTGAGAAGAAAGGCTGCGACCTCGTCGTCGCCAATGACGTCTCTCGCAGCGACATCGGATTCGACTCCCACGAAAACGAAGCCCTTTTAGTTTTCCCCGACCGCACTGAGCTTTTTGGCAAAGCACCCAAGCACGATCTCGCGATCCATCTTGTGTCCATGCTGGGAGGTTGATGGTGGGATTGGCTGCGAAAAATTCGGAGGGGCAATCATTCATCGTCTTCTGTTGGCGCAAGGGATAGGGTGTAGGCGATTAGATCCCATATCTTTTCCGACCCAAGTGCTTCGAAGTAGGCAGGCATGGGCGTGCCGTCCATACCGGTGGCGAGGGTTCGGAAGATATTGCGTGGCTCCGGCCCACTACGTAGTCCCGGCTTTGTTAGGTCGGCCGGGGGGGGATGGGTCTTCCTGCGAAGTCGCGGAGACCTGCGGCGGCAGAGCCGTTTCCTTTTGCATCGTTTCCATGGCAGGTGGCGCAGTGGCTGGTGAAAATTTTCTTCCCAGCGGTGATGTGCGGTTTGGCAGTTGCTAGCTGCGCGAACCATTCAGGAACGTGCGGAATAGCTATGGGTTCGGCGATACGATCGGGATCTTTCCAGCGTTTCGAAAAGGCTTTGATATACAGGATCAGCGCTTTGATTTCGCCATCATTCAGTGTATTAAATATTGGCATCGTGGATCCAGCTATCCCGTGGCGGATCGTTCGAGCGAGATCCGCATCGGTGGGCTGGAAGCCCGGAGGCGTGCTTCGGAATTTAAAAATGCCATCCCGGAAATTTCTGGGAGGGATTGGGACATCTTTGGCAAGCGGTCCATCACCTTTCCCGGTTTTGCCGTGGCAGGTGGCGCGGTTATTCTGAAAGAGGAACTCCCCTCGCATGTAAAGTCGTAGCTCATTGCGTTCACCCTCTGCATGTGCCGGGTGGGTGGCCAGGGAGAGGAGTATGGCAATGACGAACCGGATGGACATAGATCTTATGCCTCTTCCGCAAAAACTGTAGGTGGAAGAGGCCATAAGCATTACAATACCCGACGGCGTAGTTGAAATTGAAAATTCATCCTTTTTCCGATTCAACAGTCCCCTGGAAGGCAAAAGCATCCTCGGTTCCGATCGCCCGGAAAAACGCAACACCGACCCCATTCGCGGCGCTCAAGAAGGACTCGGTGCACCCAGTGACTTCGCAAACCAGCCCGCTCCCTCTTTCGGTGCTGGCGACACCCGCGAACCTGAACTCTCGAAACTTTCTGCCAACGCAGAACCGAATAAAGTAAAACGCGAGCTTATCAAACGCCCCGGCACCACAGCTGATGCCGCACCGGAAGCCGACACCCCGTCCCCCCCGGAAATCTACGTCCACAAACGCGGCCCTGCCGGTTCCGCCTGCTACACCTGTAGGGGTAAAGGCTACGTTTTCCAGCCCACCACCGGCTCCACCGGTGACAACCACAAATGCCCGGTCTGCGGCGGCGACGGGCGCTACTAATTTGTAAAAATCACTGAAGATGCGGGCTGTCGGCTAGGCGTGTGCAAAATTCGCGATGATCCATACCCTTTGAAGGGAGCGGGGAATGGAACTGTTGAGAAAACGGACTTTTCCGTATGGTCGCTTGGGAATGGGGTCGGGACGCCTACCTTCGCTGCTCCTCTCCGCGGCCATCGGAAGCCTTTTTCTCAAGACCTTAAAAATCCCCATTCGTCAGATTAAGGTTTTCTGGGCACGAGCACTACCGCCCCGATGGCGATGATTGATCTTTCCTCGGCGCCTACTGTGGCACCGATAACTGTGGAGGTTTCCGAAAACCTCTCCATGTGGAAAAAAGCGCCTCTGTCATCTCTTGATACGGGAGCGAAGCCTCTTCCTGCAGAGTTTCAAGGGAAGGTGAACGTGTGCAACTCGGGTCAATGGAGAAGTTCGTCCGGCTAAGGGCTGATGCGCCTTATACACCCGCGAGCTGAGCGAGCATGGCGGAGGCGAGGGAGAGCACGAGCAGGAAGCCGCACATGTCGGTGCAGGTAGTGAGGATGGGGCCGGAGGCGAGGGCTGGATCCACTTTCATACGCTTGAGGAAAAGCGGGACGAGGCCGCCCAGGAGGACTGAGAGGATGGTATTGAGCGAGAGGGCGATCGCGACCACTAGGCCGAGGTAGATGTTTCCTTTCCAGAGGTAGGCAGTGAAGCCGAGTAGGAGACCGAGTACGAGGCCGTTGATGATGCCTACGGCACCTTCTTTTATGACCACGCGCCAGTAGTCGCCAGGGCGGAGAATGCCGAGTGTGAGCTCCCGAATGGAGACGGCTACGGCCTGGTTCCCCGAGCAGCCGGACATGTCGGAGACGATGGGAAGGAAGACTGCGAGCGCGATAACTTCCTTGAGGGTGGCTTCATTCGCGGCGATGATGGAGGCGGCTGCCATGTTCAGCACGATGTTCGGGCCTAACCATGAGAGGCGCTTGATGCAGCGGCTCTTTAGATCCATGGAACGGAGTTCCTCACCGTTTACGATACCGCTGGAGGCAAGGAACATATCGGCCTGATCCTCGGCGTGCTCGTGGCGGACGGCGTCGCGCGGGACGACTCCGAGCAGGTGCCCTTCCGCATCGACGACGGGGAAACCGAAGAAGTTTTTCTTTTCAAAAAGCTCCACGAGGTCCTCAAGCGGCATGGAATCGATGACGGTGAGAGGATGGCGTATCATCAGCTCGCTGACGGGGATGCTGCGTGGGGAGAGCACGAGGTCGCGCAGGCGGAGGACTCCCTTGAGTATTTTCTTTTCATCGATGACGTAGAGGTATTGCACGTCGCGGTCGGTGTAGTCCTCCGCGTGCTCTCCGAGATCCGCGATAACTTCGCCGACGGTGGAGGTTTGCTGGAAGGTGACGGGGCCGCCGCGCATGAGGGAGCCGGCGCAACCGTCCTCATACTCCAGGCGGCGCTGCATCTCTTGGCGGTCTTCACTGTCGGAAACCTTCGCGATGATTTCCTCCGCATCGTCGTCGTCGAGTTCGCGGAGGAGGTTTGAGCTTTGTTCTGAGGGGAGGAAGGCGAGGATTTCGGCGGCTTCCTCAGTGGGGAGATCTTCGATGATTTCCACTGCCTGCGCTTCCGCGAGGTGGGAGAGGAGTTTTGCCCCGTCCTCCGCGCCAAGTATGTGGATGAGAGTTTCGCATTTCTCATGAGAGATGCGCGACATGGCGCGCCGCTGGTCTTCCCAGTCGAGCAATTTGATGGCTTCGAGGGCGGCGGTGCCATCGCGGGCTTTGATCGCATCGTCGAGGGAGTTGAGAGCCTCTTCCACGGATTGCTTGGTCTCAAGTTGGAAGGTGGTCATCTACCAACTACCTTTCATCGCTGCAGCGACACGTCAATCTGCGAAAGGATGATAACGGACGGGTTGGCCGTCTTCTTCCTCATGCATGTCGGGGAGATCTTCGTTCGGCTGGCGGATCTGGTCTTCCACGTTCCCCGCATTATCGAAGGCAGTGATGTGGAAAAGGGCGTCGCCTTCATCGGCAAGCCCTTCGCTGTTCCGGCCGATGACGATACCGTTGGCGGTGGAAATAACGGGCGAGCCATCGCCGCCACCGATCGGGGGCACTACGAGCCCGAGGGTGTCGCCTTTGGAAACGGTTTTTCCCAGAGCCACAAGTGGAATGAAGAGTCCGCCAGAAGGGCGCGCTCCCAGCGGCTGCTGTGGGATAAAACTCCTTCGGTGCGGTTCGGGTTGGATTTGCTTTCCGGGAGCATTCTCAGAAAACGCATTGCGGCGATGACGTTGAACCGCGAAGGCGCAAAGGAGGATTGTTGGATATGACTGCGCCATATTACCTCCCCCCAAGCTTTCTGAGTGACCCATTGGGTGATTCGGCAGGAAAGCAGGGAATTTCGGTGTTGCCCGGCGGGAAGGAAATTTCCAGCATCCGGCATGTCGAAATACGCAGGTGAAGAGGTGTTGGTGGTGGAGCGGGATTTGCTGGAGGGGCTTGGGATGTTCGAGGGGCTGAAGGCGGAAGGTGTGGATGATGCGGTCGAGTTGCTGCTGAGGGAGGATAGCCATTTTTTCCTAGATCGTGCGGCAGCGGAGGATGATCCCAGCCACAAGCAACTGATCCCGTATTGCATTTTTAAATGCGGAGACCGGGTGCTGCACTACACACGCGGAAAGGCCGGCGGGGAAAATCGGCTGCACGCGAAGCTTTCTGTCGGGGTCGGAGGCCACATCAATCCGGTGGACATGGGCGAGGGGAGGAAAGGTGCAGCAGCCTACTACGCGGCGGTGCAGCGGGAGCTGGATGAGGAGCTGGAAATAAGCTGTGATTATGAAATGCGCATCATCGGGTTACTGAATGATGAGTCGAACCCGGTGGGCCAAGTTCATCTCGGCGTGGTGCATCTGGTGGAACTGGAATCGGAGGAAGTTTCCTCAAATGAGGATGCACTGACAGATCTTTCCTGGGCGACGGTGGAGGAGCTCAACGGGGAACTCTACGAGAGACTGGAAACATGGAGCCAGTTCTGCGCGAAGCAGCTTGCACAAGGGGTGTGATTTTGTCCTTTTGAAAAGGACAAAAAATCGCGGTCCTCATCCGCAGAAAATGTGTTTTTGCGGGAACTCCATTCAGACCCCATTCTCTAATCTGCGGAGTTAGCGATAACGGGTGGCTCTTCCTGCGCCTATTCGCTCAATGAACCTGTGTTCCAGAAGTCGTTTGGCCGAGGCTTCAATAGTTCGGGCCGGCAGGTCAAAAGCGCCAATGAGATCTGCTCTGGTAAAGACGTCTTCTTCTCGGGATCGAACCCAGTTAGGAACTTATCTATCTTCATTTTCGAGGACTGACCCCACCGACTAAAAGCAGAGAGCAGAGAGCAGAGACATTAGACATTCCGAAGCCTGATCGCGTGGGGCAAAGCCCTTTACGCGACCATTGATCCAGCTTCCAATCCTCACGAACGCGACCGTGCCCCATCACTTCTTAAGTCCAAAAGACCTTCGCCGACTCGCGCCCCGCTTTTAACTTCAAGCGGAGCCGGTGATTCTCCATCCACTCAAGAAAGACCAAAAACGCCGCGCGCTCCCGCTCTGGCAGCCCCCGATAAGCCGCAAGATCCTTCCGCCAACACCACCTCGAAACGAACTGAGTCATGAACGATAAAAAGCAAGAGGTGTTCAAAAGATCAATATAAAAATTATTCAAAAGAACAATAAGCCCTTTACGCGGGACTTGTGGAGTGGGGCGAAGCTCTTTACGCTAAGTGCGTATATCAGGGACTCAGAAATT
>TARA_B110000037_G_scaffold222535_1_pt1 | contig 20042 bp, 19 predicted proteins | sample TARA_B110000037 | Tara Oceans TARA_B110000037 (sample SAMEA4397196) | marine metagenome | biome: Polar Biome; feature: [MIX] marine epipelagic wind mixed layer (ENVO:01000061); material: water (ENVO:00002006), including particulate matter (ENVO:01000060) such as... | depth 10-100 m
AATGGCGGAGAGAGCGGGATTCGAACCCGCGGTACGGTTACCCGCACACACGCTTTCCAAGCGTGCTCTTTAAACCACTCAGACATCTCTCCGTGGTAAAAAATAGAAGGCTGAGACGAATGGGGAATTTTTCTGGGCTGCGCAATCGAATTCTTTAATTTTCGCTCGAACGCCTCCTAAATACGGAAATCGATCCTCTGCTAGGGCATCGTAATACGGGTTTTTATGGACAAAATAATCGAACGCGTTTGTTCCAGAAATTTCCTAAAAAACCATCTTGCATGTTGATTGGCCCCGCTTACGTTCGGTCGTTTGTAGCCTTCTCGCAAAATGGTCTCTTCCAATCAAGATTTCGACTATAACAGTAAAGTTGAGGGCGGCGTCATTGTCTCCAAGGCTGATGCTGTCATCAATTGGATCCGCACGCACTCTCTTTGGCCTATGCCGATGGGATTGGCTTGTTGCGCGATTGAACTCATGGCGACGGGAGCATCCCGTTTCGATATTTCCCGCTTCGGAGCGGAAGTGATGCGCTTTTCGCCCCGCCAGGCGGATGTGATGATCGTCGCGGGTACAGTGACTTATAAGATGGCTCCGGCCTTGCGTCGAATCTACGACCAAATGGCGGAACCGAAATGGGTGATAGCTATGGGAGCTTGCGCGTCTTCGGGAGGGATGTACCGATCGTACTCGACTTTGCAGGGTGTGGATAAAATTGTACCGGTGGACGTGTACGTTAGTGGATGCCCGCCGAGGCCGGAAGCGCTGCTAGACGCGCTAATGAAGCTACAAGATAAAATAGCGACCGAACAATCTTCTAAGAATTTGTTAAAAGGTTGATTCCCTTCATCCATGATAGCTCAAGATCTTAAATCCGCCCTCCAAGAAACGTGCCCAGGCTTGGAAGAACGGGATTCACTCGACTGGCCGGCCTTTAACTGTCCCGTCGCAAATGTCACGGGCGTGCTTCAAGCGCTACGCGACAACCATGGATATGATGCCTTGATGGACGCGACTGCGATCGACAATGGAGTCGAAGCCTCTCCTCGTTTTACAGTCGTCTATCACGTGTTTTCGTCGAAATCTTTTGCTTACGTTCGTATTGCTGCTGACTGCGAAGACGATGAGAACCCAGTTGCGCCTACCGCGACCGACTTGTTCAAAAGCGCAAATTGGATGGAACGTGAAACGTACGACCTTTTTGGCATCAAGTATGACGGCCACCCGGATATGCGACGCATCCTCATGTGGGACGAGTATCCGCATCATCCATTGAGAAAAGATTTTCCATTGGCTGGATTCGAAAACGAAATCTCCGATCCGGAAATCGCCGCAAATACAGGCGTAAAGGTTAAGCCTGCTCCGATGGCAGGTGGTCCATTTGTCGCGCAGCAATCAAGCTTCGAGAGTAAACGCGAACCAGCAGCGAAAGACGAAAGCTGGAGCGAGAAGAACGAGAAACCCGAGAAATAGGGCGTCCTTTAAGCGTTTATAGCTTTCCTGAATTTTATAGTCCATGGCCACCGAAACGACCGATTACAACGTTCCTGATTCTGGCAGCAAATTCGCTGCAGCATCGAAGGATTTTGAAACGGAGCATCTAGAAGTCAGTATGGGTCCTTCGCACCCGTCTACTCACGGCGTGCTTCGGCTCAATCTCGAGCTTGACGGCGAAGTCGTCAGGAAATGCGATCCAGTAATTGGATACTTGCATCGGGGAGATGAGAAGATTGCCGAGAATATGACTTACAATCAGTTCGTGCCTTACACGGATCGATTGGATTATTTGGCTCCTCTCGCCAGCAATGCCGCTTATGCGATGGCAGTGGAAAAATTAGCGAACCTGGAAGTGCCCGAACGCTGCCAAGCGATTCGAGTTGTCACGAGCGAGTTGGCTCGCATCTCCGCTCACTTGCTCGGTATTGGCGCCTACACGATGGACGTCGGCGCTCTGACTGTATTCATGATTACATTCGAAGAGCGTGAAAAACTTTATACGCTGTTCGAAGAGCTGACCGGAGCGCGTTTCACGACGAGCTATTCCCGCATTGGCGGAGTCACTCGCGATATGCCGGATGGTTGGATGGATCGCGTTCTCGCGTTCTGCGAACAATTCCTTCCATTGCTTGACGACGTGGAAGCGTTGCTTACGCGCAATCGTATTTGGTTTGATCGTACGGCCGATGTTGGAATTATTTCGAAAGAGGATGCAATTGCCTACGGTATAACGGGTCCAAATGCGCGTGGTTCAGGCGTGGATGTAGATCTACGACGTGACGTTCCATATAGTGGATACGAGAAATATGATTTCGAAGTGCCGCTCGGCGAAAATGGTGACTGCTATGACCGTTACGCTGTTCGCATGGAAGAGATGCGCCAAAGCGTTCGGATCGTTCGTCAGGCTGTAGCAAAAATGCCAGGCGGTTCTTTTTACGCGGAAGACGCGAAAAAGATTTTCGCTCCTAAGAAGGAAAAGATTCTCACGTCAATGGAGGAGCTAATTCAAAATTTCATGATCACGACCGAAGGTCCGGATATGCCGGCAGGCGAAGTGTATTTCGAAGCGGAAAACCCAAAAGGAGCTTTCGGATTCTTCATCGTATCCAAGGGTGGCGGAGTGCCGTATCGCATGAAGATTAGGGGACCGTCTTTTAATAATTTGAGCATTCTCGAAAAGGTCTGCCTCGGGGGAATGATTTCCGATGTCTCGGCTATCCTCGGAAGTTTAGACTTCGTTATGGGGGAATGCGATAGATAAAGGAAGAAGTGAGGTTGATGAAATCTCTATGGATACAGCGAATGTTAACTCAAGCGATGCCACTTCTTAATTCTTAAATCATACTTCTTAATTTACATAGATGAATCTAAAGCCAGAAACGCTAGCTGAAATCGAAGAAGCGATTCCCAAGTACCCGGAGAAGCGCAGCGCGGTCATGCCCTTGCTTCACGCGATCCAGAAGGATCAAGGTTTACTGAGCAACGAAGCAGCGGAATGGGTCGCGGAAAAGCTTGAGATGGAACCGATCAATGTACTTTCGGTAATTACTTTCTACCCGTTTTTTCGTCAGCATAAAATCGGAAAGCGCCACATTCGCGTATGCCGTACATTGTCTTGCGCGATGGCAGGCGGATCTAAGGTTTGCGATACGATGCTGTCCGAATTCGATACGAGTTTAAATGGCGTTTCTCCCGATGGGGAAGTGACGGTCGAGTTCGCGGAATGTCTAGCGAGTTGCGGTTCCGCTCCGGTGATGCTCGTTGACGACGAGTTGTACGAAAATCTCGACGAGACCAAGACTAAGGAAATTTGCGATAGGATTAAAACGGAGGCGACGGGAGCGTAGTCACGATGGCAGTACATCCAAAAGAACACCGAGTCATTTTAAAACACGCCGACGAGCCAGGATTCACTCCTGATATCGACTGTTACATGAAACATGGCGGTTACGACATGCTCAAGAAGGCGGTCACGATGGAGAAGCAGGATATTTGCGACGAAGTAAAGAAGTCGCAGCTGCGTGGTCGTGGCGGAGCGGGATTTCCTGCTGGCGTGAAGTGGAGTTTCGTTGATCGTAAATCCGGCAAGCCGGTTTACATGGTCTGCAATTGCGACGAATCCGAACCAGGTACTTTCAAGGATCGTCAGATAGTCCATAAGGATCCGCATCAATTGATTGAGGGTATTATGATTTCCTGTTTTGCGACGGATTGCGCGAAGGCGTTTATCTATATTCGCGAGGAAATGCCCAAGGGCGCGGAAGCGCTCGATCAGGCGATCAGGGAAGCGAAAGAAAAGAATTTCGTCGGCGACGATGTATTGGGATCCGGATACAGTTGCGATATCGTGGTTCACCGTGGCGCGGCGGCTTATATTTGCGGCGAAGAAACGGGATTGATCGAATCACTCGAAGGCAAGCGTGCGAATCCACGCATTAAGCCTCCATACTTTCCAGCGGTTTTGGGGCTTTATATGTGCCCGACGATCGTGAATAACGTAGAGACGCTTTGCAATGTGAAGCATATCTTGGAAATGGGCGCGGATGCGTTTTCGAATATCGGACGTGCTAATAATACGGGTACGCGAATTTGGTGTGTTTCTGGCGGAGTTAAGCGTCCGGGTTACTACGAAGTCGCGGGCATCACTTTGGGCGAACTCATTTACGATATTTGCGGTGGGCCGAAAGATGGCCGCACGATCAAGGCGGTCATTCCTGGCGGCTCGTCCATGAAAATTCTCAAAAACGGCGAACGTTTTACGGGCAAGAATCGTGACGGTACCGATTACGATTGGGGCATCGAAGATATCCCTCTCGATTACGATGGTATCGCAGCGGCTGGATCTATGTCCGGCTCGGGCGGTATGATGGTTCTAGATGATTCGATCGATATCCCGGTGGCCTTGGCGAATTTGATGACGTTTTATTCGCACGAAAGTTGCGGTCAGTGCACACCGTGTCGCGAAGGTTCGCTTTGGTTGAAGAAGATCACAACGCGAATGGTGCATGGCGAATCACGGCCGGAAGATGTCGACTTGATGAAGTCGGTTGCCGATCAGATCGAAGGCCGCACGATTTGCGCTTTTGGCTTTGCAGTAGCTTGGCCTGTGCAAAGCTACATTAAGAAGTTCGAAGAGGAATTCCGTGAGTTTGCCGAAAGGCATAGCAAATCGGATGTGGACCGCACTGCAGCGAAGGAACTGGCCTGTAATCACTAGGATGACGATTGCGATGACAGCTAATTTTTTAATGGGCTCCTAATGGAAGAGAAAAAGAATTTGATAACGGTCAACATCGACGGTCACGATCTAGAAGTGGCGCCGGGTACGAATATGGTCGAAGCCGCGGCGATGCTGGGCAAGGAGATCCCGCACTACTGCTATCACCCGAAGCTTTCCATCGCGGGTAATTGCCGCATGTGTTTGGTCGAGCTCGGGATGCCGGGACGCGATCGCACGACGGGCGAGGCGATGCTCAATGAAGATGGCACGCCGAAGATTATGTGGATGCCAGGTCCGGCCATCGGTTGCGGTACCAAGGCATCCCCGGGTATCCATATCAAAACGGATTCGCCGAAGGCTCTCGAGTCCCGCGAAGCCGTCACGGAATTCCTTCTCGTTAATCACCCGCTGGATTGTCCTATTTGCGACCAAGCAGGCGAGTGTACGCTTCAAGAATTCTCTTCGACTCACGGACGTGGTTACAGTCGTTTCATTGAGGAAAAGAATGTTAAGCCTAAGCGTACGCGTCTTGGGCCAAGAGTGACGCTTGATGATGAGCGTTGCGTACTCTGTTCGCGTTGCGTTCGCTTTTCCGAAGAGATCGCTAAGGATGACGTGCTAGGATTTACGGATCGAGGAAGTTATACCACGTTGACCTGTTTCCCGGGAAAAGAGCTCGCGAACAATTATTCGTTGAATACAGTAGATATTTGTCCGGTTGGAGCGCTGACCAGTACCGATTTCCGTTTTAAGATGCGCGTCTGGTTCTTGAAGGATTCGAACAGCATCGATTTTGAAACCAGCGTTGGGGCTAACACTGTGGTGTCGGCTCGCGAGGGTAAAATCTATCGTATCAAGCCACGCCGTAACGACGAAGTGAACGATACGTGGATGACCGATTCGGGTCGTGATTTGTATAAGCTTGTCGAATCTGAGGATCGTTTGACGAATTGCTCGATCGATGGCGCTGAAGCATCTGCTCAAGATGCGATTGCCAAGGCCAGCGAACTTTTGAAAAGCGCTCAAGGCGTTGCAGTGGTTGGCTCAGGTCTTTGTAGCGTGGAAGAGCAGTTTGCTTTGAAGGCGATTGCGAAAAGCGTGGAAGCGAAAGGGGTTTACCTCGTAGCTCGCTACGGTGAAAGCGATGGCATTTTGATGTCGACTGACCGAAATCCGAACGTTCGCGGAGCTTTGATGACCGGTTTGATTGATCGTTTGCCTGAGGAGGAATTAGGTAACCTTGGGTCGAAAATCGACAGCGGGGAAGTCTCTACGATTTTGGTCGTAAAGGAAGATCTCGTCGCGGCGGGACTTTCTGAAGCGCAGCTCAAAAAAATAACGATCGTTTACTTAGGAGCCCATAAAAATGCGACAAGCGGCAAGGCTTCGGCGTTGCTTGCGGGACTGACTCAGTTCGAAAAGTCCGGCACGGTGATCAATCAACAATTTCGTATTCAGAAATTCCATCGTGTTATTCCGGGACCGGGCGGCGCGATCGAGGATCTTTATGCATTGGCGTCGATTCAGGCGAATATTTCCGAGGACTCTTTCCCATCAACGGTTGGTTCCGTTTGGAAACAGCTCCGAGTGGGAGGAACGCCACTGGCGGGAGTCTCTTTTAAGTCTTTGTCGGATCAGGGGCAATTGCTCGATGGTAGCGCTTTTGAAAACCTGCCTTTCCGAGAAGGCGAATCTCTTCATTTTGAACCCAAGCGGGAGGTGGCAGCAGCCGAGTAGCGCGAATCATGGATATCAATTTCATTATTCTAAAATTCGTTTATGCCGCTATCGTAGTGAGCGTGATCATGGGGCTTTGTTCCTATGCTGTTCTGGCGGAACGAAAAATCTCCAGTTGGATTCAAGGTCGTGTCGGCCCCAATCGAACCTCCCTGCCTTTGATTGGCTCGATTCCGGTTCTCGGTCCGTTTCTGACGCGTCTCGGTGTATTCCAACCTATACCGGATGGATTGAAATTTCTCTTCAAGGAGGACGTCGTACCGGGCCACGTTAATAAGTTCTATTTCATAATGGCTCCGGTCATTTCGCTGGTGCCGGCATTGACGACGGTAGTGGTGGTTCCATTTGGGCGTATTGTAACGGATGCGGGCGAGGTTGTGCCTTTGGTATTGGCGAACGTAAATGTGGGATTGCTTTTCCTTTTCGCGATTTCTTCGCTCAGCGTTTACGGCATCGTGCTTGCGGGTTGGTCTTCCAATTCGAAGTATCCATTTCTCGGTGGCATTCGCGCATCGGCGCAGATGATTTCCTACGAATTGGCGATGGGTGTTTCGATCCTGCCAATTCTCATGTGGGTGAATAACCCCGGGTTAGAGGGAACGATGAATCTTTTCGATATCGCTCAAGCTCAAAATGGATTTTGGTTTGCGATGTGGATGCCTTTGTCGGCGATTATCTTTCTGGTCTGCTTATTCGCGGAAACGAATCGCCTGCCATTTGATATGGCGGAGTCGGAGACGGAGTTGGTGAGCGGATTCCATACGGAGTACAGCTCTTTCAAATTCGGTCTCTTTTTCGTGGGTGAGTACGCTCACATGGTTATCGGTTCCTGCGTATTCACTTTGCTGTTTTTGGGCGGCTGGAATCCGTTGCCGTTCGTCACTATCGATATGCTCGGTTGGGGCGCTGGTTACATCGGAGCGGCGCTTTCCGTTGCGATCTTCCTAGGCAAAATGTGCGGTTTGATGTTTTTCTTCATGTGGATCCGCTGGACATTGCCGCGCTTCCGCTACGACCAAGTGATGAAGCTTGGCTGGAAGATCCTCTTGCCGCTTTCGATCGCGAACCTGATCGCGTATGTCTTCATAATCTATTATTTGGATACCAGCCTTTAGTAGAGAACTTTCAATTTATCTGCCATGTCCATCGTAATTAAGAGAAAGCCGCTGAACTTCCTGGAGAGAATTTATCTTCCGGAAATCGCGCGAGGGCTTGCCACTACATTCAGGAGACTTTGGGGGAAACCCGTGACTCTCGAGTACCCGGAGCAACGTCCGACGATTCCCGAAGGCTATCGCGGCGTGCCGACATTGGTGAAAGATCCGGAAGGGCGCGAGAAGTGCGTGTCTTGTCAGCTTTGCGAATTCGTTTGTCCTCCGAAGGCTATTCGGATCAAGCCCGGGGCGATCTCGGAAGATAGTGAATTCGCTCACGTGGAGAAAGGTCCACAGGAATTCGATATCGACATGCTTCGCTGTATTTACTGCGGCCTGTGTCAGGAGGTTTGCCCGGAGGAAGCGATTTGGTTGCAAAACGATTATTCGCTTTCCGGATACTCACGGTCCGAGATGGTCAACGACAAGGAGAAGCTCTACGAGCTCGGAGGCACTTTGCCCGATCTGCACTTCAAGTGGAAAAAGAAGCAGGAAGCAGCCGCTAAGGGAAGCGGGCACTGAAACAATTTGGTTTTAGAAATTAAGATTTAGGAAGTTCTTTTAGCATGACGGACATTTTCTTCTATATATTTTCGATACTGGCCTTGGCTTGCGCATTTGGGGTGGTGTTCAGTCGCAACACGGTGAACGGGGCGATGTGTCTGATCGGTACGTTTATGAGTATGGCGGCTTTGTTCGTATTGCTCGAAGCCTACTTTTTGGCCGTGGTCCAAGTACTGGTTTATGCAGGCGCGGTTATGGTGCTCTTTTTGTTCATCATCATGCTGCTCGACGTGAAAGAGTCGGCTGCTCGAAAGACGAGTATTTATACTTGGGCGGCGAGCCTTATCGGGTTCGGCATTATGGTCATTGGCGTGGTGGCGATTAATTCCGCCGAGTCGATTAAAACGAAAACGGCTAATCTGCCTGTGGCGGAAGGCGTGAATTTAAAGAACTTTGGATACGAACTTTTCACTACCTATCTCTTGCCTATGCAGGTGACGGGTTTCCTCCTCTTGATCTCGATGGTAGGCGTTATAGCCCTGAGCAAGAAAACCAATACACAGTAGAGACGGAGCGCTGGGCATGAACTTCTTAAATCAAAATTGTTACTTCTTCCATTAATAGAGATGATCGGATTGGAACATTTCATCGGGGTGAGCAGCCTCTTATTCGCAATCGGCTTCTTCGGAGTGCTGTTGCGCAAGAACACGCTGGTCATATACATGTGCCTCGAGCTGATGCTCAACGCGGCCAATTTGGCGCTGATCGCGTTTTCCCGTTACCATGGCGGAATGGGAGGCAACGTGTTTGTCTTTTTTACGATAACCGTGGCAGCAGCGGAGGTTGCGGTAGGCTTGGCGATCATCGTGGCGCTTTTCCGCAAACGGCAGACCGTAGAGGTCGAGGAACTTAATGCCCTCAATAATTAGGTAACGAATGGAATCACAATTATACGCTTACGGCTTGTTGGCCATTCCGCTTCTTTCCGCGATCGCGATCGCCTTCTTCTTTCGTCGTAGCGGAGCTTTCGCCTCCGGCGTTTCAGTTGGGGCGGCAGCCTTGATTCTCGCGGTCGCAGGGCACATCATTTTCAAAGTAGAGAATTTCGAATACAATGTGAATTGGATCGAAATCGGTACGCTTAATGTCAGCTTCGGGTTTTTGATCAACGACTTGGCGAAGCTTATGCTCTTCGTCGTGGCGTTTGTCGGCTTCCTCGTGCATGTGTTCAGTCTTGGATACATGAAGGACGATCCGAACAAGGCTCGCTTCTTTGGAGGCTTGTCGATCTTCATGTTTTCGATGTTGGGCCTCGTGATGGCGAGCAGCTTGATAACGCTCTTTATTTTCTGGGAGCTTGTCGGTTTCAGCTCCTATATGCTGATCGGGTTTTATCTCGACAAACCGAGCGCGGCAGCGGCTTCCAAGAAAGCGTTTATCGTGAATCGCGTTGGTGACTTCGGTTTCTTGATCGGAATCATTATGGTGTTCTCGATGTTCGGCACTTTGAATTTGTCTGCTCTGTCAGATACGTTCGGAGCGGATGCTTCGTTGCTCGAAGCTGCAGGCGTTACGACGATCGGGCTTTTGTTATTCTGCGGAACGGTGGGTAAGTCGGGTCAGCTTCCGTTGCACGTTTGGCTTCCTGATGCGATGGAAGGACCAACTCCAGTGTCGGCTTTGATCCACGCGGCGACCATGGTTGCTGCTGGAGTATTTCTTTTGTGCCGTACTGGTTTTCTCATGACAGTCGACGCCTTGACGGTGATCGCCTGGGTGGGGGTTGCGACGGCGCTCTTTGCTGGTTTCACAGCAGTTGCTCAACGAGATATCAAGAAGATCCTCGCTTACTCAACGGTTTCGCAACTGGGCTACATGGTAGCGGCTTTCGGACTGGGAAGTTTGGCGGCGTTTAAGGGTCATGGCGATGCGCATGGTCACATGGGACAATCCGTCGTTACGGGAGGCGTTGCAGCGGCGATGTTTCATCTGACCACACACGCGTTTTTCAAGGCTTTGCTATTCCTTGGTTCAGGCTCCATTATTCACGCCTGCCATCACGAGCAGGATATATTCAAGATGGGCGGATTGAAGTCTAAGATGCCGGTCACGTTTATTACGTTCACTATTGGTGTCGCAGCGCTGACCGGATTTCCGTTGCTTGCGGGATTCTTTTCTAAGGATGCAATTCTTGCGGTAGCGCTCGAATCGAATAAAGCTGCGTTTTACTTGTTGGTTTTCGGCGCGTTTCTAACGGCCTTGTACATGACGCGTCTCTGGCTCATTACATTCTTGGGGGCTCCGAAATCGGACAATGCGGATCATGCTCGTGAGAATGGATTGACGATGACCGTTCCACTCATCCTGTTGGCGGTATTGTCTATTGTCGGCGGTTACGCAAGTTTGTATCCGGAAGTTGTGAGCGGCGTGATTGGTGGCATCCCTCATCCTGACTCCGCGGGTCATACGACCATCTTGATCGCCAGTTTGGTAGCAGTGTTCGCGGGTTACGTAGTTTCGTATTTCTTCTACGGCGCGGGTGCCAAGGAGGATCGGCTTGAGCAGACGTTTAAGCCTTTGCACACGATCCTCGCTGAGAAGTTTTATTTCGATCATGTTTACGATTGGTATGTGGCAAAGGTTCAGCAGAGGGTAGCGACGACGCTTCACTTTACTGAGCAAATCGCTTTGTCGGGTTTGATTATTCGTGGCACAGCGGGATTCGCCGGATTGATCGGTATTGGTTTAAAGGCCCTGCACGTGGGAAGCATCCACGCTTACGTGTATTGGTTTATTGGAGGCTTGGCTTTGTTTTGGGCCTTGGCAGTTGGAATTTTTTAAAGCGTTATTCGAATGAACGATTTTGCTTCTCTAGTTCAATTATCTATAGCAGTCCCGATTATCGCGGCTTTTCTGACCTTATACGTCGGGAAGTGGGGTCGGCCTGCCGTTCAGATCGTTAGCGTGACCGGTTTTGCGCTACCCGCGATCTTCGCGCTTTTTCTCTGGGGCTTCTATGATCCGGCTATCGCTGGCGACTATGCATTCGTCAGTAAAATGGATACAGGTTTGAGTATCATTGGGGTCAGTTTGCATCTGGGGCTCAATGGCATTGGCTTGCCTTTGTTTGTGATGGCATCGGTCGTCGGGCTTGCTGCTGGTTTGTTTGCGGCTCAGTCGAAGGCGGAAAACCTTCCGCGCTACCTCTTCTGCCTGTTGATCATGCAAGGTGGATTGATGGGCGTGTTCGCTTCGATCGATCTGTTCTTCTTCTACTTCTTCCACGAGCTAGCGCTCATTCCCACCTTCATCATGGTGGGCATCTGGGGAGGTCGGGATCGCAACTATGCGGCAATGAAGATGACGATCTACCTTACGTTGGGAGCGATGTTGTCCTTGGTGGGATTGATCGCGATCTACGTTAAGAGCGGGGCGGACTCATTCGATCTTATTACGTTGAAAGCGCACTTGGCGGAGGCTCCATTGGCGGAGTCGGTTCAGGATTACGCGTTCGGGTTATTGCTGTTCGGTTTCGGGATTTTAGTTTCGCTTTGGCCGCTGCACACGTGGGCGCCTCTCGGATATGGAGCGGCTCCAAGCTCTGCGGCTATGCTGCATGCGGGCGTGTTGAAAAAATTTGGTCTGTATGGCTTGATTCAAGTCGCAGTTCCGCTGCTGCCGGATGGACTTAAGCAATGGGAGAGTTGGATTGTGTGGCTCGCATTGGGCAATATTTTGATCATCGGTCTAATCACGATGGCCCAGCGCGATTTGAAGCAAATGATTGGATACAGTTCGGTCATGCACATGGGATACGCGTTTCTCGGTATTGCGGCTATGAGCGTGTTAGGAGTGGGCGGTGTCGTTTTCATGATGGTTGCTCACGGATTGACCGTTGCCTTGCTTTTCATGCTTTCGACGATGATTCATCACCGGACGCAAACGTTCGAGATGGACGAGATGGGCGGGCTTTCCAAAAAAGCTCCAGTGCTGTCGGCATTCTTCGTTTGCGCGATGATGGCGAGTATTGCATTGCCGGGACCCGGCTTGGCAAATTTCTGGGCTGAGCTATCGATCTTCATCGCAATCTACCAATTCAAGAGCTGGCTGATTTATGCAGCGGTGGCGGGAATCGTTATTTCCGCGATCTATGGACTGCGAGCGATCGCGAATGTATTCTTCGGCGAGGAATCGGAGGAGTTTGTGGAATCTCAAAAGGAATTCGCGGTAAGCGATATGACTTGGGCGGAACGAGTACCGGCTTTGATTCTTATTATTGTAATGTTTTTCATCGGATTCTTTCCGAAGACCGTCACGGAGTCGCTCAACGATTCGCTAGCGAAAGAAGCGGTATACGCCCAGACCGAGCAGTAGTTTAAACCTAATTACGGATACATCATGTCCACGGAATATTTTCAAAAAATCGCTGAAACCAATGTTTGGGGAGCCATCGCTCCTGAACTGGCTTTGGGCATACTTGCTCTAGCGCTGCTCGCCATGGAGGTGATCCTTCCCAAAGTCGCTCACGGGTTGATCCCGCGCCTCGCGATCCTGGGTCAGCTGATCATCTTGGGTGTGATGCTTACCGCCGGTTCCTCTGGCTTGGGTTATACGGGGGAGGCTTTCGGAGGAATGCTTTCGTTTAGCGAGACGGGTCAGTTATTTCGAGCGTTTTTCTTGGGTACATCGATTTTCGTGAGCTATCTGGGAATGGTTAGCTTGGAAAAGAAGACCCTGCCGCAAGTGGAGTATTTCCATATATTGCTCGTGATTACCGGAGCGTTGATGCTTTTAGCTCAAGCGAACCATTTCGTGATGCTGTTTGTGGCCCTGGAAACAGCGACGGTGGGCTTCTATATTTTGGTTAGCTATTTCCGCGACAAGGCGGTTTCCCTGGAAGCGGGTTTGAAGTATCTGATCATGGGAGCCTTGAGCTCTTCGATTTTGCTTTTTGGCATCGTCTTGCTTTACGGAGCTGGCAGCAACATGGCATTGGCTGGCGGTAGCGCGGATCCATTGAATTTCGGCAATCTACAGAATTTCTTGGCGGCAAATCCAAGTGATATGCTCGGACTATTGGGCATGCTGCTCGTGATCTCGGGAATTGCGTTTAAGATCGGCGTATTTCCGTTTCAGATCTGGATTCCGGATGTCTATCAAGGCGCTCCGATACCGACGACTGCATTGCTTGCGATCGCTTCGAAGGGAGCTGGATTTGCGATGCTGCTAAACCTGACGACGGTTTTCTCGCCGTTGAGCGAGTGGCTGTATCCCTTGTTGAGCGTATTGGCTGCGCTGACGATTCTCTTTGGAAATTTCGCCGCACTGACGCAACGCAATGTAAAGCGATTGATCGGACTTTCGGGGGTATCGCACGCAGGTTTCCTCTTAATAGGGGTCATTGCTGCGGAGAAAGTCGATTGGGCAACCAATGCGATCTTGTTCTATCTTTTCGCTTATCTCTTGGCGTCCGCTGCAGTCTTTTCGGTGTTGGCCCACCTGGGTAAAGAAGATGATTCCGAACTGACGCTTGATGACTTGGGCGATCTTGCGAAGCGCAACGGATTCCTTGGTTTGGCATTGGCAGTTGGGATCGGATCGCTCGCGGGCATACCGCCATTGGCAGGTTTTATAGGTAAGCTTTTGATCTTTGTCGCAGCCTTTAAGGCCGAGCTTTACGGACTTTTGGGCGTCGCAGTAATCGGCGTGGTCGTGTCGATCTACTATTACTTTGGCATCATCAAAGCCGCTTTCTTCGAGGTTTGGCGCTATCAAGATGAAGACGAAGAAACCCCAGAAGAACCGGTTCCTGGGGAGTCGCTACAACTCCTCGGTAAGCTCGCGATATTGGTAGCAGTGGTGGGGACGATTGTTCTTGGATTTTACCAAAGCCCGCTGGGAAGCTGGCTGGCTGGTTGAACGATTTTCCGTAGGGCCGGCGCTTACGCCGAGCCGCGGAGTTAAGGGATTTAAAAACGCGGCACGGCGCAAGCTCCGGCCCTACTGTTTAGCATTGTCTTAAGCGTTCGCGGAACATAGTTTCCACCGTACCGTTTTTATGTATCGAGCGATCCTAATATTAGTTTTAGTTGCGTTGGTGCCTGTTGGGTACGCGGCAAACTTGAACGTTGACGCTTCTAAAAAGAAGAAAACGAAGCTTATCCAACCTCATAAACAGGAGGTTAAGATCGTTACGAAGTTTCAGAATAAGCGTTTTGAGACCAAGAAACTGGATAACAAGCTATTGCGCAACGACGCGCGTTTTCCGGTTTCATCGATATCGGCTGGCGAGACGATGAGTTTGTCGAATGGGAAGGAAGCACGGATTGTCGATAGCGAGTCGAAGCGAACATCGACCATCTTAAAACAGGTCGTCACTTCGTCGGAGGCCTTCGAAAAAGCCTATCGGAATGCTCTGACGATAGAGCTCGTCAAACGGGCTGGGGCAAAAGTCGAAGTGAAGAAAACGAAGAAAGATAAAGTGAGCCAAGCCGACATCAACAAGGAAGCGAAGGTTCGCCGAAGCCAAACCAAGGGCTTCGATGTTCAAAAAGCCGGCTCGGAAGAAGAGTAGGGGCTGAGAGGGTTCCCACGAATTACACGAATCCACACGAATCAATTTCTAATTTTCTATTAAACTATTCGTGAGGATTCGCGCCATTGCTACGCCATCTACACTCCGTTACGTCGTGGGCAAAAAATCATCAAGTTGAGCCGTAACTCTTTACTTCGCTTTTCGGATTTTGTCTTTGGCGAATTCGCGATCTTCTTCTAAGCGTGTTTTCTCGCTAGAGATTTGAGTACGGACCGCTTCGGCCTCGTGCATTTCGCCTTTGGATAAAGCGCTTTGCAGTTGCTGGGAAAGGAAGATCTCCCGTTCGGCTATCTTAGCCTTGAATTTTTCGTCAACGGCAGCGAGAGCTTTTTTCGTTTCTTCGGAAATGGGAGTGTCGTCTCCGTCGTCTTTGAAACGCTCCATGGCGAGTTCGTATGCAGATTTCATAAGGGAAGGTGTCTATGTTGGTTTTCGCTTGGCATCAATGGAAATGAATTCAATTCCATCTTTCGAATAGCTGAGTTGTTGTCATAAGAACGCTACGGTTATGCAGAGCCCAGAGTAGACGACCGGGAGAGCCCAGAGGTAGGGTTTGGGGAGATCCCAGTTGCGGTTGTATCCGAGGAGCATGCCAACTAGTAGAATTGAGAGAAATAGGTATAGAATCAATGCGGGTGGCTCGGAGAATGTGAGATGGGAGCCTTTGATTGCCCCAAGCTTACTCAGTAGGGCGTGCATGATCCAGAGGACAACTTGAGCGGCGTGATTGAATAGGGAGACGATGTGAGTGAGCCCAATGCTTGCGAATGCGAGCGATATGAATCCGGATATGATGACGAGCGACGCTAGAGGGAGTAGGATTATATTCGCCAGAATTCCGATTAGTGGAAGAGTATTGAAATAGATAATACTGAGGGCGCTAGAAGCGAGAAAAGCTGAAAGACTGATGGCGAAACTGCCGATGAGAAATCGCCCCGCATTGTGGACGCTTTTGTGGGTCAATGCCCATGCTTTGCGGGGGAGCGATTCGAAGGGGTTCCAATGCTCGTTGAGTTGTTCGGCTAGGGGGACTCCGTAGAGGAGGATGGCCGATACGGTTGCGTAGGACATCTGGAAGCCTGCTAGGAAAAGTTGAAGCGGGTTAATGAGTAGGCAGATCAATGCGGACAGAACGAGCGCGTTTAGCGAAGCGGATTGTCGCTTTGTAGCTGAGCAGAGGTAAAGGCAGGCGATCATTAAAAGAGCTCGCCAGGCGGAAGGGGCCCCGCCGGTCGAAAGGACGAACAGTCCGATTAGGAGTATGTTGGGAATAGGTATCCAGGCCTTGGGGATTCGGAGCAATAGAAAGAGCGCGTGTCCGCAGGCAGCAATTACTCCGATGTGGAGTCCGCTTATGGCAAAAATGTGAAGGGCTCCGCTTTGCAAGAAGAGCGTTTTTTGATCGTCGTCGAGTTCGCTTTTTATGCCGAGCAGCATCGCCGTGTAGGCATGCGTGTAAGGCGAGTCGGAGTCGACTCCGTAGTTGAGTGAATCGTTGGCCCAACTTAGGATACTGCTAAATCGGCTGTTCCAGTGGTTGGTTTGCTCTTGGGTGGAGAGGATGATACCTCGGTCGAATTGGAAGGCGACGCCTGAGTTTGCTAGATAGGAAAGGAATCCGTTTGATGATGCGTCTTTCAATGAAATGGGACGGAGCCTTCCGATTGCCTGTATCGAGGAACCGGCGACGATTGAATCGCTGAATTCAGAGTCAGGAGGTGGATAGAGAGAGAAGAAAACTTTCGCCTCTTGGATATCTTCGAGGTGCGTTTCGGTGGCAATGATTTTGCCGATTCCTTTTCGTTTGGATTCATCGCCTTCGAAAAGGCGAGTGATTTCGATCGATAGATTGGCTTCGCGTTCCGGAAAATTGTTTCTCGGTTTGTTTTTCTTGTCTGCAAAATTCGTGTAGCAGTATCCGACTATAAGGAGACTGCTCACGACGAAATATGCCCATTGTTTGGGTTGTCGGGCACTCGCTTTCCAAGCTAGAATCCCGAGGATTAGGCTTGGACCGATTAGGAGGTAAAAATGGGCAAAAGGAAATAGTCGCCCGAATACGATCCCTATTATGAGGGGAAGGAGAATCCAAAGAAGCGGAACGCGAGCTGGAGGCTTCGTCTTCATTTAAGGTGATTCATTTAGCAGTTCTTAGCTTTCGTTTGTTGATTAAAAAGGAACGTCGTTGCCCTAACTTTGAGGCGCAATATCGATATTTTGGTAAAGTAGCGTTAAGGATTTTGGGCGGTAATGCAGGTGATGGCGAAATTTCCGTAGACTTTATTTGCGTTGAAGCTTAGCAAATCGGCTTGGATTCCGGCGTTCGCTCCGGAATCGAACCCTGTGATAGAAAGGGCGTTGTTCGTTGGCGATCGCTGGGTTCCATTGCGTGGTTTTCTACAGGGATGCTTGCAGGGGATCAATGCTTCCTTTTAGGGTCGCTTAAAATGGTACCACAAGATGAGCTTTTTTCGGGCGAGACAGAGATGGATATACTTGCGAGCAAAGGGAGTCTCGATCCGGAGGCAGCGTCGCGTCAACCGCTAGCGGCTCGGATGCGCCCACGGTTGCTTGCGGAAGTTGTGGGGCAATCGCATATTTTGAGTCCTGGAAAATTGCTGCCACGTTTGGTCGAGTCGAATACGTTTGGGAGTCTGCTTTTCTATGGTCCTCCGGGGTGTGGGAAGACGAGCATAGCGGAGGCTATCGCGAACGAGACGGAGAGCAGTTACGTTCGAGTGAATGCGGTTATGTCGAATGTGGCGGAGCTAAGGCAGATCCTCGCTGCGGCGAGACGTGTCGAGAAAAAGGATACGATTTTGTTTATCGATGAGATTCACCGGTTCAATAAATCGCAGCAAGACTTGCTGTTGCCGGATGTTGAGGCGGGGAATATCCGATTGATCGGAGCGACGACGCATAATCCAGGATTTTACGTGAATGCGCCTTTGTTGAGCCGGAGTCACCTTTTTCGATTGGAGTCGCATACGGTGGATACGATTGCCGATTTATTGGTGTTGGCGCTTGAGGATGATGAGCGTGGATTGGGGAGTCGTTCGCAAACGGCCGAGCCAGAAGCTTTAATGGGATTGGCGAAGTTGTGCGATGGTGATCTACGGCGGGGTTTGAATGCTCTAGAAGTAGTGGCGCTTGGCTTGGAAAAGGGAGCGAAAATCACTACTGAATCGATCGCTGTATTCGCGAGTGAACGGCAGATTCGCTATGATGCGAATGAAGATGAGCACTACGATACGATATCGGCTTTTATAAAGAGCATGCGCGGAGGGGATCCCAATGCGGCTTTGTATTGGTTGGCGAAGATGTTGGCTGGCGGAGAGGATCCGCGATTCATCGGGCGACGATTGATTATATTCGCTTCGGAAGATGTGGGTCTGGCGGATTTGCACGCATTGCCTTTGGCGACCGCGACGCAACAGGCGTGCGAATTCGTGGGCTTGCCTGAGTGCCAAATCAATCTCGCTCACTGCGTGACGTATATGGCGACGGCGGCAAAGAGCAATTCCTCCTATGCGGCTTTGGGCAAGGCGAAGCAATCGATCGCAGAAGGGCCGGTGCAAGATGTGCCGCTTTGGCTGAGGGATAAAGGGGGCAAAGCTTCGAAGCGCTTGGGCAATTCCGTGGATTATCAATACAGCCACCTTAGCGAGGAGAATGTCTCGGGGCAGAAATTCATGTTGGAGCCGCAGTCGTTTTACGAAGCGAAGAAAGTAGGAGCGGAGACGGATATTGCTCAGCGTTTGGAACGTTGGCAGCGTTTGAAGATTGCCAGGAAGACGTCGAGCTCGGAGAATGAAGGGCAATGATAGTAGATCATATTGATAATTGGAAACGTTACTCGTTTGGATCAACTTGGGAATTGGCATTTTCGTTTTTGGAGGGATTGACTCCGGAGTCGGAAGAACGCCGATATGATTTGGACGGCGATGACGTTTTCGCGATAGTGATGAGTTATCCGACGAAGCGGGAAACCGATGCGAATGCAGTTCTCGAGGCGCATCGAAAATACGTGGACATTCAGATGGCCCTCGTTGGTAGCGAGCGGCTCGCAATGTATCCGACGCATTCGCTAAATGTGAAGACGCCTTACAATTCCGAACGCGATGTGGAGTTTTTCATGTATGAAAAATCGGCCAAGATTCAGCTTGGAATGTTTCCTGGGACCTTTGCATGTCTGCTTCCGCAGGATGCCCATATGCCTCAGCTTACAACGGGCGATGCAGGGGTAGAGGTGAAAAAGGTCGTGGTGAAAATTGCTCTGGATCGCTTGGAGATCTAGCTATCTCCGAATTTCGAATTCCGGTATAGGCGGAGCATAGTCCTCTCGTCGTGTCTTGAAGATGAGACCAGTTCGTAGGACGCCGGCAAATTCGATAGGGTTGGCAAGCGATTACCTACTTTCGCCAGAATGAAATTTGGACGGTAGCGATCAAAGTCCAGTCCTTCCAGGGCGTGGTTTTCATAACCTTGCAGATTGAGTACCAGCAATTCGAATTCATGGTCGAACTCTGCACGATTGAGGATATTCCGAGCAAGGTCAGTCGTAACGTAGGAAACGCTTTCCTGTTTCGGTCGCTTGAAGGGGGCTTCGACGGTTTTTCCGACGAGTCGCTCCGAGGCTTCTTTTCGGAGAGTCTTTTGTATGGAGGCTTTGGGTGGAGTTCCTCGAACTTCGATGAACGAGTCTTCTAGCCAATGATCGACGATTGCAACATTAAGAACGAGGCTTTGTTTCCGTGCTTTTCGGCACTTGTGGAAAAGGTGAGGCCACGGCTCGATGAGAACGCCTTTCCAGCCAAGAGCTTTTTCGAGATAAAGGGTGAAACTGTCTTTGACGCCGTCTTGGGCTCCGATCTCGACGAATTTGCCGCCGAAGTGGTTGAAGAACGGCAAAATTTGGGCTTTGTGCGAAGACGAGCGGAAGGCTCCCAAAGAAAAAAGATTATGGAAGCCGACGAGTGGGGGCGTTTTCTGCGGTGTGACTGATTTTTCCACGTGTAGAGATGTGTTTATTAGAGAACGGCGCGATGCGCGCTTTAGTTTAGGCTCTCTATAGAGGAAGTCCGCTTTTTTGATCGGCCCGCCTAGGAGGTTGTCGCTTTCGGGAAAGAAATCAGTATGGGGCCCGTTGCCTAGTCGTAAACCTTACGGGACAAGAGTCGCTTGCCCCGATTTACGGATTTCGCGATTTCTGGTATTCTGAAAGCGATTTACACTACTACACTATTCCTCGAAGCAATAATGCGGTCCGCGGCCTTTTCGGTAGCGGGCCGTATGTTTTTTCGGAGCTTGGCTCTTGCTTTCGCGAGCGATTTTT
>TARA_B110000037_G_scaffold26369_1_pt1 | contig 20035 bp, 21 predicted proteins | sample TARA_B110000037 | Tara Oceans TARA_B110000037 (sample SAMEA4397196) | marine metagenome | biome: Polar Biome; feature: [MIX] marine epipelagic wind mixed layer (ENVO:01000061); material: water (ENVO:00002006), including particulate matter (ENVO:01000060) such as... | depth 10-100 m
AAGAACCTTGCCCACATCGCCTTTCCTCAGCTTCGACAGGCTCTCTTCATCTCCCGGAAGCCCCACCGCAGCCAGCGCCCGCCTCACCAGATCCTCCGCCTTTTCATCCGAGGAAAACCCACCATCGGATGCAGCCATCATCCACCTCATCACCTCCGCCTCCGCCCTCCTAGGCCTAGCCCTAGCCAAACGCCTCGCCGATACCGACCGCCCAGCACGGGCCCAGCTCCTACTCGAGCGCGCCGTCACCGATTCCGCCACTTCCTACGAGGCGCATATCTCCCTCGCTCGCATCCACACCATACAGGCGCGCTATGCCGAAGCTCTTGCCGCCATCGACCTCGCTCTCGCCCTTAGACCTTCCGATAACCTCCGCCAATACCGCGACTCCTGCGCCCAAACCCTCGCGGCCTCGCAGTAGGCACGCCCGATTTCTTAGCACCTAGCATCAGCTTCCGCTACGAAATCGACGATGAAAACACCTTCTTCGGTGGCGTTTACAAAGATTTCTCACCTGCTGGCACGCGCAATGCCGGGCGGAGTGGCACCGAGCCAGAGGAATCACTCAAATTGAGATTTGGCTCGTCGACCCCGCTCCGATTGATCTCAATCCGACATACTTAAAATTCTCGCGATCATCGTTTTTTGGAAACGATTCTAGAAATCAAAGTCGTCGATGTTCTCCTTTGTAAACGTCATCGGGGTTGCCAGAATAATGCTGTCGCCTTCAATCTTCAGCTCGCCGAGTTTCCCGACGGTGAAGCTTTCAGCACCCTTTTCAAGCTCGCCTTTTTTCAGCGCCACCCCCGCCTGCACCGCGAGGTAACCGAGATCTTCCGGGCTCCAGAGAATCACCGCCTGAGTCACACCTTCTTTTACATAGGCACGGTTTTCACTAGGAAGACCCAGCCCGACGACTTTCACGTCTCCTGATTTACCTGCCTGCTTGACCGCTTCCGCAGCACCGGGAACACCAGGAGAGCACACCGAAATGATGGCTTTCAGATTCGGGTGTGCGCTGAGGAGATTCGTGGCCTCCTGCTGCGCCTTATCCTTATTGTCATCGCAGGGGCGCACGTCCAGCAGCTTCATAGCGGGGTATTCTGCTGCCTGGCGCTCCTTCAAGTGCGCGATCCACTCGTTAAGGTTCGCTGAGGTCAGAGTGCCGGTAATGATCGCATATTCGCCTTCGCCGCCGATCAGCTCCGCCGTGGTGTCGATGAGTTTTTCGCCTATCCCTTTCGCGGTCGCTTGGTTTGCAAAAAATGAGCGGACGTCAGATTGTGCGTCGGCATCGTAGGTCACGACCTTGATCCCAGCCTCCTGCGCCTTGCGGAGGGCGGTCGAAATCGAATCCTTGTTTTCACAAGCCGCAACGATCACATCTAACCCATCGGTGATCCAGTTCTCGACGATCTCGTTCTGTTTCGCAGGATCAGCGCTGATCGGGCCATCCACCCGAAGATCGATATCCAACTCCTCGGCGGCGGCACGCGCACCCTTTTCGCAGGTAACGAAATACTGATTGCCTTTGCTCTTCAGGAGAAAGCCGACGGAGAGTTTCCCTTCATCCTCGGACTTGCTGCACGAGAGAAACGGGAGGGTGGCGAGGACAGTGGCGGCGAGGAGGAAACGGGTTCGTGTCATGAGCTTGTGGGATTAGGCAAAGCTTGCTTTCGCGCGCGGCGCACGGCCAGCATTTTTGTAAAAATCCCCATCGCAAGGGCGGTCAGGAGCAACAGTCCGGTCAGCAATCCGGAAAGCTCACGAGCCACGCTAGACACCTTTTCCCCGAAAATTTCATAGTCAGAAATCCGAGTAAGTCCATTGTTCAGAATGGCTAGGGCGATCCAACCAAGCAGTGTGCCTGCAACATTTCCCGTGCCACCGAAGATGCTCACACCGCCCAGCACTACAGCCGTGATCGCAAGTAATTCGTAGCCCGTCCCGGCGTTTGCCCGTGCCTCACCCAGCCGCGCCACCAGAATCACCGCCGCAAGCCCCGCCACAGCACCGGCCATCATATAGGCGGCTCCGACATTCCGTTTCACTGGGAGTCCCGCATAGACCGCTCCCTCTTCTGCGAAACCGATCACCCGCAGCGATCTGCCGTAGGTAGTTCGGTGCACAAGGAACCAGATAAGAAACGCTATTGGAAGGAACACTAAGGCCTGAATTGGGATGCCTGCGATCTCGGAGTTCCCGAGCGCGAGAAAGCTTTCCGAAAAGCCCGAATACGATTCCGAACCCTTCGTCAACGCCTCCGCAAGCCCACGGAAAAGCGAAAACGTCCCGAGAGTCACAATCAGCGGAGGCAGTTTAAAACCCGCTACCAGCACACCATTCAACCAACCACCCGCTGCGCCACAACCAATCGCAAGCGCCGCCGCAACCCAAGGATCAAATCCCAGCGATTTTACCAAAATCCCGAACACCACCGCACAAAGCCCTACCATCGAACCTACTGAAAGATCGATCCCACCGCTCAACACCACCGGAGTCATCGCCAAAGCAAGCAGGCCGATCTCCACCGAGTGCCGAAACACGTTTGAGACATTCCCCCCGGTTAGGAAATTTCTCCCCAGTATCTGAAACAGCAGGATCTCGACGACAATCACCAGCAACAGCACCACCTCGTGCTGCGCCAGATCAATTTTCCACCAAGTTCCCTTCATCATACCGAACGGCATCAATTAGATACGGAACCACGCCTAGTGGAACTGAAAATTTTTAACCGCGAATGATTCGCCTATTTCGCGAATTTTTTCTAAATCGACGTTTTTTGAATCACCCATCAGTCCAAAAACTAACGTATCTAGAAAATTCATTGCCCCGGATTCGCGTTCACTCGCGGTTGAATCTTCAAACTGACCCCGCCCCACCGCGCGCCCAAAATCCGCTTGCGCCCGCATCCCTATTCGCTTCACTTGCAGGAAAGAAAACCCATGCGCACCCAGACCCTACTTCCAGTGTTCACTCTCCTCGGCATCGTAGCATCCACTGCGGAAACATTCCCCGCCGCCAATGGCCTTGAGCGATCCCTCGTCGTCGAGCAACCTCTCGTCCAGAACCCCATCTCCGTTTCAGTCGATGTGGATGGCACCATCTACGTCACGGAAACCGCCCGCCGCAAAGCCGCAGATCTCGATATCCGCCAGTTTTACAAGAATGGCTGGATTGAGCACGACCTCTCCCACACCTCCGTCGAGGACAAGCTCGCCTTCTTCCGCGAGCAGCTCGACGGGAAGAAGAAATTCCCAAAAACTGGCCTTAAAGATCACAACAAAGACGGGAAGATCGACGTGGAAGATCTCACGGCAATCACGGAAAAAGTCATCCGCATCACCGACAAGGACGGAGATGGAAAATACGACACCTCCAATGTGTTCGCCGAAGATTTCAATACCGAGGTCACCGGCATCGCGGCGGGAACCCTCGCATGGCGCGGCGATATATATGCCACCATCGCACCGGATCTATGGAAACTCCGAGATACCACCGGCGATGGGAAGGCCGATAAGCGCGAGGTGGTGGCTCACGGGTTCGGAGTCCACATCGCCTACGCCGGCCATGACATGCACGGCCTCACCCTCGGCCCCGACGGGCGCATCTACTGGTCCATCGGAGACAAAGGTGTGAACGTCACCTCCAAGGAAGAGAAAAACTTTTTCGCCCCACACGAAGGCGCGATTCTCCGTTGTTACCCGGACGGTTCGGGTTTCGAAATTTTCGCCCGCGGCCTACGCAATCCACAGGAAATCGCCTTCGACCAATACGGAAACATCTTCTCCGTCGATAACGATTCCGACCGCAAGGGCGAGCGCGAGCGCTTCCTCCACATCACCGAGGGCTCCGACACCGGTTGGAGAAACTACTACCAATATCGTAGCCCGGACTACAACCCGTGGATGGCGGAAAATATCTGGGAGCCTTCCGGCGAATTTCAACCCGCATACATCACTCCCACGAACGCAAACTACACAGATGGCCCCGCGGGCTTCGCGTTCAATCCCGGGACCGCCCTCAACGAGAAATACCACAACGCCTTTTTCGTAACCGAATTCCCAAAAGGAAACATCCGCTCCTTTAAAGTGAAACCCAAGGGCGCGACCTTTGAAATGACAGACGAGCATCTCGTCCTCTCCGGCCCCAAGAACATCGGAATAACCTTCGGCCCCGATGGCGCACTCTATTCCGCAGACTGGAGCGGTGGGTATCCTCTCAACAAAAAGGGAGCCATCTGGAAACTCGACGATCCGACAGTCGCCGGAAACTCGATCCGCAAAGAAGTCTCGAAAATGCTCAAAGATGGGCCTACCGAAACACCGATCACGGAACTCGTAAAACACCTCTCCCACCCCGATCAGCGCATCCGCTTCGATGCCCAGTGGGAGCTTGCGAGGCGCAAGGCGACTGCTGAACTTCATCAGGTGATCGCCTCAGGAAATTCCGATCAGCTCGCTGTCATCCACGCCATGTGGGCATTATCGCAACATGGGCAATTTTTCGAGAAAGCCTTCCACCGCCTTGCAACTTCGAAAGATCCTATCCTCCGTGCACAGGCCGCAAAGCACGCGGGCGAAACGCGAAAAGGGTCGCTCTCCATACTCACCCGGATGCTTGTCGACGATGATGCCCAAGTCCGCTTCCATGCCGCCACAGCGATCTGGAAAACTGGCGATTCCTCCGCACTCGATGAGGTCATCGCCATGCTAGCGGAAAACGACAACCGGGATGCTTACCTGCGCCATGCCGGTGTGCTCGCACTCACCGCCGCATCCGCAGAGAAAATCTCCGCGAAAACCATTTCACACGAGAACCCATCCGTCCGCCTCGCCGCCGCCGTCGCCCTCCGTCGTTTGGAATCCCCGCTCGTTTCGAAGCTCCTTTCGGATGCAGATCCAAAAGTCGTCTCCGAAGCCGCCCACGCGATCTACGACGATCCAGCAATCACGGCAGCCTATCCCGCTCTAGCAGATCTCATCCGCATCAACCCCGGAGCTATGCCTCCCGCGATCCGCCGCTCCATCGCCGCGAACCGGTATCTCGCGGATGAAAAATCTGCCATCCGCCTCTCCCAGTTCGCAGCAAATGAGGAAGCCCCGCAAGATCTCCGTATCGCCGCGCTGCAAGCCCTGAAATCCTGGACAGAGGAATCCAAACTCAACCCCGTGGATGGTCGCTACGACCCGCTCAAACCTGCGAATGAATCCATCGCCAAGACCGCATACATTCCCGTCGCCACCGTCCTGCAGCACAATGCCGATAAGGACATCGCCACCGCCGCCGCCGCCGTTTCCAAGAACCTAGGAATTGTCGCAAGTGTGGACGATTTAGTGAAGGAAATCCTGGATATCAAGGGTGACCCGACCTCCCGCATCGCCGCCCTGGATGCCCTCCTAACAGCCAATCCGATACGTCTCGCCAAGCTTCTCCCCAGCTTACTCGAAGACAGGTCATCCTACGAAATTCGTATGCGCGCGGCCACCCTCCTTGCCGAGAAGGACTCTCAAACTGTTGTCGATTACGCGGCAATGGCGATCATGAAATCCGAGCAAATAGAGGAACAGCAACAGGCGATCCTCCTGCTTGGGAAAATGAAAGCGCCTGCAGCGAAAGAACTTCTGACTGAGTATTCCAAGCGGTTCACCGAAAAAGGAAAAACTCGCGACTACCTTCTACTCGAATTCAGCGAAGCTCTACAGAGCTTCTCCGAGACGATACCCAAAAATTCAGCATCGCTCTACGGTGGAAATTCCGCACTAGGCGAGCAAGTCTTCAACCAGCACCTAGCCGCCCAGTGCAACGCCTGCCACCGCATCGGTGAGGAAGGTAGCGATGTAGGTCCGCCCCTGACCGAGATCGGAAAAAAAAGGCGCGAATATATCCTCGAATCGCTCGTAAAGCCACAGGCCGTCGTCGCCCCCGGCTACGGAATGATGAGCGTGAAAACAAAGGCTGGAGTCTCAGTTGCGGGAGCACTGAAAGAAGAAACCGCCGATACCCTCACCATCCTCCTGCCCGACAAAACCGAGACGACCCTGAAAGTTTCGGAGATCCAATCCCGCACCGAGCCAATCAGCACCATGCCACCCATGGGCGACATCCTCACCCCCCGCGAGCTCCGCGATCTCGTAGAATTTCTCGCGGAGCGAAAATAACAAGGAGGGGCTGCATTTTGCTGCCCAGCAACCCAAGCTATTTCCCAATGCACTGGGCAGCAGAATGCAGCCCCTCCTTGGTCAATCCTCTACCACATCCTCTACCACATCCTCTACCACATCCTCTGCCACATCCTCATGCCACGGGGTGCCGTGGTGGATACTCCGCTGGAGTTCCGCAATCACTTGTCCGCCGAGTAGGACAATAAGCGCAGCGGCTTCCATCGTTAGAAGGAGAATGATCGTGGTAGCCATGGATCCATAGACCGCATTGACGAAGGAGAGGTGAGTGAAATAGCCGACAAGCGCGGTGCGCAGAATTCCCTATAAAATGGCCGCCGTGACACCGCCTGATAGGGCGAGACGGAAGGAGATCCTCGTAACTGGCATAACCTTGTAGAGGGTAGTGAACAACAGGACCAGACCCACGAAGCCTGCCACATACAGCCCACTTCCCGCGAGCCAGTGTAATCCGATATCAATCCCTCCGAATGCGTAAGTGCGCCCAGCACTCGATTCCACCAGAGCGGTGAAAGCTGTAATAACGATCAGACCTGCAGCGACCAGTCCAATGAAAAGATATGGTAGCAGAGCCGAAACCCAGAACTTTCGTTTCACCGAGGGAACCTTACGCTTGAAGATGATCGCAAAGGCATTTTCCAAAACCCGGAAGGCCATGGAGCTAAAAAAAGCAGCACGCCGACACCGATCCAGCCCGCGAGTTGGCGTTTTTCCAGGAAGGTTTCCAACACATCCACAAGCATGGGCGTCGCCTTCGGGGAAATCAGAGCGACCTCCGTGGTGATCGCTTCCATGAGCAGCTCTTTCTCAAAGAATTGCGAGAAAAACACCACCAGCACCGCAGCGAGAGGCACGAGAGAGAGCATCGCGTTGTATGCGACGGCTCCGGTGAGAAGGAGACCGTTGTTGCGGAAAAAGAAATCCCTCAGCACCCGCCAGACGAAGCGGTAAATACGGGGAAAAGCAGTTTCATTTCCCGGCCACCCTGCCCTAACAGAGAGCCGGAGTCTAGTGGCAGTATCTATAACAAGACCCCATGCGGAGACATCGGGTATGGAAATTGCTTTTTCACATAAACACAGTGATCATGAAATCAGCTATGCCCCACAGAATCCTCTCCTCATTGCTAGTTATCTCCACGGCTTTTCTCAACGGCTGCATGTCCGCCCCAACAATTGGCGGAATCTCGACAGATTTCACCAGCCGGAAGGATGTCGTTTTCACCTCGGAAAAATGGCCTGCACCGCTGGCAGCGGACACCTACAAGCCTTCCTCGCAAAAGCCCACTCCAGCAGTGCTGCTCATCCACGGCGGCGGATGGAACGACAAAGAGCGCCGCTCCGACATGGCGAGAATTGCAAAAGCTCTAGCGAAACGAGGCTACTTCGTGATGAACACCACCTATCGCCTGACTCCGGACTGGAAATTCCCCGCACAGGCCGAGGACATGGAGGAGGCGCTACGGTATATGCGCCGGAACTCGACAGAACTAAATATTGCCCCTGAAAGGATCGCCACCTTTGGCTACTCGGCAGGAGGGCACCTTGCGGCGCTTGCGGGTCTGAATCCGAAAAACAAGGTCAAGACCATCGTGGCGGGAGGCGCGCCTTCCGATCTTTCCTTCTGGCCTAATGGAAAACTGACCGGACTGCTGCTCGGCGGCCCGCTCGATGGTAAAGAAAAAATCTACCGCGAGGCCTCCCCCGTGACGTATGTGAAAAAGGACAGTCCTCCCATTTTCATCTACCACGGGACCAAAGACACGCTGGTGCCAGTTGAACATCCGAAAGCATTCATCTCTGCTCTGGAGGAACACGGCGTAGATCACGAGGTGTATTGGATCGAAGGCCGTTCGCACATCCTCAGCCACCTATTTTCCGCCAACGCGATCCCCGAGGCTATCGACTTTCTCGACAAAAACCTCTGAACCGATATTCTACAAAACTTCTTGAACCGTGTCCAAAGTAAGAGCCATATCCCGAATACTTCTCGCGATCGCATTCATCGTCGCCGGGGTAAACCACTTCCGTAGCCCCGAAGTCTATCTATCCATGATGCCGCAATGGCTCCCGGCGCATGGCCTCCTCAATGCGATCAGCGGAGCGGCCGAGATCGCAGGAGGGATTAGCGTTCTTATTCCGCGCACGCGCCGGGCGGCGGGGATGGGCCTGATTTTGCTGCTAATCGCAATTTTTCCAGCAAATATCCATATCGCAATCAACGGCTGGCCCGGTATGGATATCCCGAGGTGGGTGCTTTTCGCTAGACTCCCCTTCCAGCTCCTGTTTATCGCTTGGGTAGCCTATTCGTGCGATCTACTAAAAAAATCCCCCTATTCAAAATAGAAAGTCCGCTACCGTTCGCATCTTCCTAAAACAGTGATAAGATTCATCATGTCTTTGAAAATTGCTCTTCAGACCATCCCACTCATACTGCTAGCGTTACTCGTGATCGCCATCCTGATCCCAGCCTGCGCACAGAACCCGAACACCCAGGCAAGAGTTAGCGAATACAAGCAAACATTGCGTAAAACCAGTAGTGGAAGCTCCTCATCAACTGCGGGATTAGACGCGTTCACCGAATTTCTCCAAAAAATCGGCGACAAGGAATATGTCCGCGATAACACTGCAAAGGTCTATGCCCCAGACGCCTATCTCAACGACACACTTGTCACCCACCACGGCCCAGAGAAAATCAAAGCCTATTTCCTCGAAACAGCCGATACCATGAGCGCATACGAGTTGACCATCGACGATATAGCAAGCTCCGGAAACGAGCATTACGTGCGCTGGACCATGATTTTCACGGCACCCCGGCTGAACGGTGGAAAGCCCATAGAATCCGTCGGAATGAGCCACGTGCGGCTGAATTCCGCAGGGCAGGTGACCATGCATCAAGATTTTTGGGATTCAGGAACAAATATCTACGGCCAGATCCCAGTGGTTGGCGGCGTCATCGAGACCATCCGCCGCCGCTTCGAAAAGTAACTGAGCGATCCAATGTCACTTCGCATCCGAGCAATTACCTCTCTCATCGGCAACTGGTGGGATTCAGACTATCGCGCACCCGGTTCACCCGATCCAACTACTCTGCCGGACAAGGTGGACTGGCAGCGCACGCTCCCTTTCATCTTCCTGCACCTCGGCTGCCTCGCCGTGATCTGGGTTGGGATAAGCCCGGTTCCGCTCATCGCAGCGGTCGCACTCTACTTCATCCGCATGTTCGCGATCACCGGATTTTACCACAGGTATTTCTCCCACCGCACCTACAAGACCTCCCGCACATTTCAGTTCATCCTTTCGGTGATCGGAAACACCTCCATGCAACGCGGCTGCCTCTGGTGGGCGGCAAACCATCGCCACCACCACAAACACTCGGATCACGAGGAAGACATCCACTCGCCCGTCGTCAGCGGATTTATGTGGTCTCACATCGGTTGGCTCACCTCGAAACGGAATTTCCCCACAAACTACAAGGCAATCCCCGACTTAGTGAAATTCCCCGAACTCGTGTGGCTGAACCGCTACGACCAAATCGTCCCACTTGCATACGGTACCCTCATGCTTGCCATCGGCTGGGCACTAGAAACCTTCGCCCCCTCACTAGGCACCACGATGTGGCAGTTCTTCATCTGGACATTCTTCATCTCGACCACAGTCCTACTCCACGGCACTCTCTTCATCAACTCCCTCGCCCACGTATGGGGAAAAAAGAAATTCGACACCGAGGACGACTCCCGAAACAACTTTTTCCTAGCTCTCATCACCCTCGGCGAAGGCTGGCACAACAACCACCACCGCTACCCCCATTCCACGCGGCAAGGGTTCCTCCGGCACGAGATCGATCCGACCTATTACATTCTGAAACTCCTTTCAAAATTCAACCTCGTATGGGATCTCCGCCCGGTGCCTGACGCAGTCATGGAAGAGGCCAAAACTTTAAATTCTAAACTTTAAACCTCAATCCATAGAGTGTCTTACCCTGTTGGACTACAAACCCATTCCAAAGTATTTCACAAGCATCTGATCCGTGTCTATCCGCGTTCATTTGACGAAAAAATTAATTGTCCAGTTCGTCTATGTCCGCTGCGCTCCCATTGTGATTCCTCTTCCCCACAACCCCAGCCTCTTCCTTGAGGTTTAAAGTTTAAAATTTTGTCCACCAAACCTTCCATCGCCATCATCGGCACCGGCATTTCGGGACTCGCCTGCGCCCACTTCCTCAAGGACGACTTCGAGCTTTCGATCTTTGAAAAGGACACCCGTATCGGCGGACATTCGAACACCGTCGAGGTCTCCGAAAATGGAAAAGGGCTACCCCTCGACACCGGCTTCATGGTGTATAATGAAGTCACCTATCCGCATCTCACCCGCCTTTTCAAGGAACTCGATGTCGCTACGAAACCAACCAAGATGTCCTTCAGCGTCCAGCACCGAACAGCAAACATCGAATTCAACGGCGGCTCTATGAACTTGCTTTTCGCGCAGCGTAAAAACCTCGTGAACCCCCGGTTCTGGAGAATGCTTCTCCAGATCAACCGCTTCAACAAGGAGACGGTAGAAGAACTGAAAAATCCCAAATTCGAAGACCTGACACTAGCCGAATACGTGGAAGCCCGCGGATACGGCTCCGATTTCCTCGAGTGGTATCTCTCACCCATGGCTGCAGCCGTATGGTCGTCTCCACCGGAACGAATCGATTCATTCCCGGCACGCACCCTCATGCGCTTCTGGCACAACCACGGCTTCCTCGGTCTCGATACCCAGCACCCGTGGCGGACCGTGTCCGGAGGCTCCCGCGAGTATGTAAAAAAGCTAGCCGCATCCTTTTCCGGTAACATCCAATCATCCGCGCGAGTCCGCGCTGTTGCCAACAAAACCGTCATTCTAGAGGACGGAACCAAAGAGGATTTCGACAAAGTAATCTTTGCCTCACACGGCGATCAATCCCACGCCATGCTGGCCTCCGGCACGCTACTGGAAGACGAAATCCTCCGGAATTTTCAGTACCAGAAGAACCGCGCCGTCGTCCATTCCGACAATCGCGTCATGCCAGCCACCCGCCGCGCATGGGCATCATGGAACTACCGGATCGCAAAAAACGGCGGGCACTCAACACACTATTGGATGAACAGCCTCCAAGGCGTTTCGGAAAAAAAAGACTACTTCGTCTCAATCAATCCTCCCTCGGAAATCCAGAAAGAAAGCATCCACCACGAACTCGAATACGAGCACCCGCTTTTCACCACAGAAGCCATCATCGCTCAGTCCCGTATTCACGAACTCCACAAAGCCGGCCATCAAACAGGCCGCTACTACTGCGGCGCATGGCAGCGTTACGGATTCCACGAAGACGGCATCTGGTCCGCCCACCGCCTGTGCGAATCCATCCTCAAACGCGATCCGTGGCAAAGAAGCCCGGACTTTAGTCCGCAGCCATCCCCATGAACTCCGCAGCCATCTACGAATGCCGAGTGAACCACACACGGCTTTCACCAAAAAAACACGCCTTCAACTACAGGGTCTTCATGCTAGCTATCGACCTCGACCAGTTCCCAAAAACCACCTTCCTCTCCCGCAACCGTTTCAATCTCTTCTCCATCGACAACCGCGACCACATCAATACCGATCCAGATAAAACCACTCGTGAAAACCTTCTCGACTGGCTCGGAAAAAACGGCATCGAAGTCCCCACGGACGCCCAAATCACCCTCGTCACGTTTCCTCGTGTCCTCGGTTACTCATTCAACCCGGTTTCTTTCTACTACATCCATAGTAAATCTGGAGTGCCCATCACTGCAGTCACCGAGGTAACCAACACCTACCGGGAAATGAAGCTCTTTCCTCTCGGAGAACCCTCCACCAAAAGAGCATTCGAGCGAACTGTCGCGAAAGACTTCTACGTATCCCCCTTTTCCGATCCCAACGACTCGTTCCGTTTCCGCATCGGACTGCCGAATGAGAAATGGCAGATCTCCATCAACAATCTCACCGAAGGAAAACCAACCCTCCTTTCCTCCATCCAAGGAAACCGGCAGCCACTCACAGCTTCCCGCCTCGCATGGTATGCACTAAAATACCCGCTCCTCACCTTGCGCATCATCTTCGGCATCCATTTCCAAGCACTCCTCCTGTTTCTGAAAAAAATCCCACACTTCCCGAAATCCACACCCGTAGCTGACGCGTCCCGCGGCAGACCGTGAAAGTGGCGTCCCGCCGCAACTCTTTCCCCAGCATGACCTCCCCATCCACAAACTCTTCCCTTGCCGACCTTCGCGACTTGGCGGTTCAAAAATCCACCAAAACCCCCGCTACCCTCCCCGAGCGTATCGTCCAGCACCTCTTTAAAAAATTTACCGAAGGTGGCCTCTCTCTCAGATACCCGGACGGCCACAACCTCCACTTCGGAAAGGAAGGTGCCCCCATTACCGCCCGAATCATTCTCAACGATCCCGACGAATTTTTCAAACGTGCAACCTTCTACGGCAACATCGGCATGGGCGAAGCCTACACCGACGGTGTTTGGGATACTCCGGACATTGCAGCGGTTATCTCATGGTTCGCCTTAAACATGGATACGCTTCAGGGCGACGACACCGATTCCTCCACCCTCCCCGGCGTGAATTTGCTCAAAGTCGTCAACTGGTTCCGCCACCTGAAGCGCTCGAACACCGTCGAAACCTCCCGCCGCAATATTTCCGAACACTACGATCTCGGGAACGATTTTTATTCTCTCTGGTTGGACGGAACCATGACCTACTCCTCCGCCCGCTTCACCGCCGCAGACCAATCACTAGAAGACGCCCAGACCGAAAAATACGACGCCCTCTGCCGAAAGCTCCAACTAAAGCCTACCGACCACGTTCTCGAAATTGGTTGTGGTTGGGGAGGGTTTTCCCAGCACGCAGCAAAAACCTACGGCTGCAAAGTCACCGCCGTTACCATTTCCGAAGCCCAGGCTGCCTACGCGCGTGCCAGTATCGAAAAAGCCGGCCTTTCTGATCTCGTGGAAATTCGCATCCAGGACTACCGCCACATCACGGGAAGTTTCGATAAGATCGCCTCTATCGAAATGCTCGAAGCCGTCGGCCACAAATACCACGAATCTTTCTTCGCAAAATGCCACGAAGTGATGACGCCAAACGGACTACTAGGGGTGCAGTATATCACTGTTCCGGACTGCCGATACGAATCACTGACTAAAGGGGTCGATTGGATCCAACGCGTCATCTTCCCGGGGTCCCTCCTCCTTAGCGTTGGCCGCGTGAACGACGTCCTAGCAAAAACCGGAAACCTCTTCCTCCACAACCTCGAAGACATGGGTCTCGACTACGCGCGCACACTTTCCACATGGCACGAGAACTTCAACGCGAAGCTAGATCAGATTCGCCCCCTCGGCTTCGACGAACCCTTCATCCGTACTTGGAATTACTATCTGAAATACTGTGAAGCCGGTTTTGCCACTCGGAACATCTCCGTAGTCCAAGCCATCTACACACGCCCGAACAATACAGTAGTCGAACCCGCCCGCCTGAACGCTTGACCGTCGCCGTTTCCAGCACCGATGTCAGACCATCCCGCTTCAAGCGTTGGATCGTCCAACCTGTCGTCAACCAGTTAAAGCAGGGCACTACCCCGGAAAAGTTGTCATGGAGCATCTCACTTGGGGCGACTCTCGGCATCTTTCCCATCATGGGCAGCACCTCTGTCGTATGTCTTGTGATCGGGCACATCTTCAAGCTGAACCAGGCAGTCATACACCTCTTCAAGACCCTCACCTATCCCATCCACCTTCCGATGATCCTCGTGTTCATCCACCTCGGTGAAAAACTCAACGGCGTCCCGCCCACCTCCTTTTCTATCACCCAACTCGTAATCCAGTTCAAGGAAAACCCCGCTCAGTTCGCTAGCGACTTCGGCATGGCCGCCCTCTACGGGATCGAAGCATGGGCGATCAGTGCGGTTTTCCTCATCCCCCTTCTCCGCTACGCATCACTTCCGTTACTCCGAAAACTTGTTCAAAAGAAGGAGGCTACCTCATGAACGATAGCCTCATTCTCTTGAGTGCCCTCATCGGAAACCTCCTCATTTTTTCCGCCGCATGGGCTTGGTGTGTGCGGCTCAAAAATTTCTCACCCGTCGATGCCTTCTGGGCTTCATGCATCGGACTCACGGCTCTCTTTTTCCTCCTCGGCCAATCCCCGAACCCCAAACAGATCACTGCCGCGATCCTCATCGGCGCGTGGGGATCGCGTCTCGGATACCATCTGGGGAAACGCATTGCGAGGCACCATCCAGACGAGGACTCACGCTATGAAAAACTCCGCGATGTATGGGAAGGAAAAGTGAATGCCATGTTCTTCCTCTTCTTCCAGGCACAGGCGGTATCGGCATTTCTCCTAGCTCTGCCATTCTACTTGATCGCTACCGATCCTGACCCGGCGTGGGCTCCCCTCCATGTAATCGGAGCCATCGTTGCACTCGGAGGCATCATCGGAGAAACCATCGCCGACAAACAAATGTCTGCCTTCAAATCCGAAAGCTCCTCACCAAAATCCATATGCAAAAAAGGTCTTTGGAAATACTCGCGTCACCCGAATTACTTTTTCGAAAGCCTCATCTGGGTCGGCTTCTTCCTATTCGCCGCAGGCTCGCCATGGGGTTGGACAAGCCTCTATGCCCCCGCCATCATCACATTTCTTCTCCTGAAAGTAACCGGCATCCCGCCAACTGAAGCCTCCGCCGTAAAACGCAAAGGCGATGCCTACCGCGAATACCAACGCACCACCTCCGCGTTCGTCCCGTGGCCTCCGAAATTTCAAATTTCAAATTCCAACTCTCAATGAAGACCTCCATACCAACTAAACACTCAACCCCAGCTCCGCGTCCCTCTGCGACCTTTGCGTCTCTGCGGTAAGAAACAGCACATCCCCAGTCTTCTCTCCCTTGAGAGTTGAATTTTGAAATTTATGAACACCAACGACCTCATCGCCACCGGGAAGCTCCCGGACAAAGCCATCCGCCTCGGCATCCGTCACCGCCTCGCGAACCTCATCGCCCCATTCGAGAAACTCGACCCCGAAGATCGCCAGGCAAAGCTCATGGAGCACATCTCCGGACTGAAAGAAATGCCCATCGCCATCGCCACTGATGAAGCGAACGAGCAGCACTACGAACTCCCCACACAATTCTTCCAGCGCTGCCTCGGCCCCCACATGAAATACTCCTCGGGATACTGGGAGGAGGACGTCATCGACATAGCCGAGTCCGAAGCCCGGATGCTGGAAATCACCTGCCAGCGCGCGGAGCTCAAGGACGGCCAAGAGATCCTCGAACTCGGCTGCGGCTGGGGCTCACTCACTCTTTGGATGGCCACCCATTTCCCGACTGCAAAAATCACCGCCGTCTCCAATTCACGCACCCAACGCGAGCATATCATGGCACAGGCGGACAAGCGTAACCTTTTCAACATCGAGGTCATCACCGCAAACATGATTTCATTCGAGGGAGTTGGTGAATCTCGCTTCGACCGCTGTGTTTCCGTGGAAATGTTCGAGCACATGAAGAACTACCAACTCCTCCTCCAGCGCGTTTCAAAATGGCTAAAACCGGATGGAAAACTCTTCGTCCATATCTTTACCCAACGCGAAAACGCCTATCATTTCGTCGCTGAAAACGACGATGACTGGATGGCGAAATACTTCTTCACCGGCGGCCAGATGCCCTCGGACGATCTACTCCTTTACTTCCAGGAAAATCTCCGAATCGAGCAGCACTGGCAGGTAAATGGCCAACACTACCAGAAGACCTCAGAGGCGTGGCTGCAGAACATGGACGCCCATAAGGACGAACTTTTCCCGCTAATCCGGGAGACCTACGGAGCCGAAAACGCCGTCCGCTGGTGGACATATTGGCGAGTCTTCTACATGGCTTGCGCGGAGCTATGGGGCTACCGTAAGGGTCACGAATGGATTGTCTCCCACTACCTGTTTAGAAATTCTAAATCTTAAATCTCCATTTCCTTTTGAAAACGCTAGCAATACTCCTCCTAATTACCTCCCTCGCCTTTGCCCAATCCGCGTCTGAGTGGAAAAAGAAAGGCGACTCCTTCGAAGCCTCCGGCAAAACGAAACAGGCTCTCGCTGCCTACGAAAATGGTCTCAAAAAATCCCCAAACAATTCCGAAATCCTCGTAAAAATCGCCAAGCAATACGGCGACATGATGCCCTCCCTCGGCGGAGTCGCTAAAAAGAAAGCCGGCCGTAAGTCGCTCGAATATTCCCGTAAGGCCGTTGCCGCGAACCCAAAATCCTCTGACTCCCACCTCGCCGTTGCACTCTCCCTCGGGAAGAACACCGAGTTCATGGGCAACAAGGAAAAGCTCAAAGCCTCCCGCGAAATGAAAGCGGAGGCCGACACCGCCCTCCGCCTGAATCCCAAATCTGACTATGCACACCACATGCTAGGCAGGTGGCATCAGGAAATGGCAGACATTCGCGGCGCATCCCGCCTGATCGCAAAAGTGATCTACGGAAGCGTCCCAAAAGGCTCTTTCCAAGAGGCTCTCGAGCACTTCAATGCCGCACGAAAAATCAACAAACGCCGCCTAATCCACCAGATCGAATACGGCCGCACCCTCGCGATGATGGGACGAGATGCCGAGGCTAAAACTGAGATACAGAAAGGTCTCAACATGCCCAATCGCGAGGCCGACGATGGAGAGGCCAAAGCCCGCGGACGCAAAACCTTGAACGAGATATAGGAGCCAGATCCTACTTCTTGATCGTGCGATAGATGACCAGCAGCAGGATTGCGCCTACCGTGGCAGTAATCACCGAGGACAGGCTTAAGCCGCCTACCGTTCCCATTCCGAAAATAGACCCCACCCATCCGCCAACGAAGGCTCCAGCTATACCAAGCAGGATCGTGAAGATCCATCCGCCCGGATCTTTTCCGGGCAGGATCATTTTCCCAAGAATGCCTGCAACCAAGCCCAACACGATCCAAATAACAATATCCATAGCACCCGAGATTACCCAGGGTATTCCCGCTTGTCATGCTCCGATGTGAGGCAATCATACCACTTGAACGATTGCCTTGGCGGAATCATCGCGGATAAGGAAAATTAAGTTTCGCTGTGTTCACTCTCAAAGCCCCAATCGGAGTTTTGCATTTGCGCCTGGGGTTGTCGCAGTTACAACGGAGGCAACCCTAGGCTTGCTAAAATCCGCAACACCTTTGGTCAAAGAATCACAGACTGCGTTTCCGACAGACAAAACATTCAAATAGAATCAAACGCCCACCGGATCCCAAGACTCGCGGAGCTCTTCGATAGATTCATTGAGAAGAGCCATCTCAAACTCGTGGATATCGATGCCTTTCCCGATTTCTTCAAGCAGGAGCACGGTGAGCTCACCGCCGAGGTGCTCTCGAAATTCGTCAAGTCCTGCCAGAACGCGGCGCGTACCTTTCGCATCCATCCAATCCAGAGCAGGGTGGTAAGTTTTCAAGTCCAGCCCATCTAATACCGCAAGAATCCGGGATGCATCAGCCTCCGGGAGCAGCCCTTTTTTCCGGGAGTAAACCGTATCCAGCGCAAGGCCGACGGCCACCGCCTCCGCATGCGAAAGCTGGTAATTCGTGAGTGCCTCCATCTTGTGCGCCGCCCAGTGGCCGAAGTCCAGAGGCCTGCTTGAACCTGTCTCGAAGGCATCACCACCAAGTGCGATGTGGCGCGCATGGAGAAGAGCGGAGCGTTTGACGCATTCCTCGAATTCCTCCCGCTTCAGTTTCGCAAGAGCAGAGGTGTTTCGCTCTATCCATTCGAAAAACTCACCATCCTTCACGAGAGCTACCTTCACCGCCTCGATCAATCCTGCGAGGCTAGTCGCCGGATCCTGACTCTCTAAGAAACGGAAATCGTTAATCACTGCGAAAGGCACGGCAAAGGAACCCACCCAGTTTTTTTTCCCAAGCGCATTGATCGCGCACTTCACGCCCACGCCGCTGTCGTCCTGGGATAGGGTTGTAGTAGGGAAACGCACCAGCCTCACACCACGATGCGCGGTCGCCACAGCAAAGCCAACTGCATCGAGAAACGCTCCTCCACCAATCACAAGAACATAGGAATGCCGGTCGATGTGGCCTTGGTCGATTTCATTCCACACGCCGTGAACCAGTTCCTCGTCCGCCTTACAGGCTTCACCACCTGCGAAAACCTTCACTCCACGGAAATCCAGATCAAGATCACTGAAATATCCGTGAATACCATCGACGAGATCCTTCCAAGCCATCGCTACCGCCTCTTCCAGAAACACAAGCACACGCCTTCCACCGCCTTCGGCAAGAACCTCGGCAAGTTCGGCGTTCTTCTTCGAAAACACGTCGCGGGTAAAAATCACCCGGTGTTTGAAAGTAACTGGTATGTCAAAGTCGTGTCGATCCATCAGGGCGTTTGCTGCGGGGCGGGTAATTACCCCCAAATACACCGATCCGCCAACCTTTCTTTCCTATAAGATCTCTTCGATTGATGTTTCCCGGGCGAAATCTAGAATTTCCTCGAAATGTCCGAAGAAATCACCCTCTACGAATCAAAATGGCTAGGCCTCTACCGCACCGGCCATTGGGACTATGTCCGGCGCCCGAATTCCTTAGCCTGCGTCGGGATCCTGGCCATCACCCCGGATGACGAAGTCGTGCTCATCGAACAATTCCGCATTCCCATCGGCAAGACCGTGATCGAAATCCCCGCCGGATTGGTCGGCGACGAGCCCGAGTTCGCCGGTGAAAGCCTCGCCCAAACCGCAGGACGGGAGTTAGTCGAGGAAACGGGGTACGATGCTGGGAAAATTGAAGAGATCCTCGCCTCCCCTACCTCGCCGGGTATGACCCCGGAGTTCACCCACCTTTTCCTAGCCACAGAACTCTCCAAGGTGGCAGAAGGCGGCGGTGTCTCCGGGGAAAATATTACCTCTCACATTGTCCCGCTCAAGGAGTTGCGCAGCTTCCTCGCCGCCCGCCAAGCCAAAGGCGATGCCATCGATTTTAAGATCCACGCCGCACTCGCAGCAGCGAACATCCCTTTTTAGGAATAGAAAGGCGTCCGGCACTCGGCACTCGGCACTCGGCACTCGGCACTCGGCTCTCGGCTCTCGGCTCTCTGCTCTCTGCTCTCTGCTCTCTGCTCTCTGCTCTCGGCACTCGGCTTGACTGATCTGAAGACGACAGGATGTTTTTGATTTCCACGCTGGTTGCGGATGTTAGGTTGCAGGCGTTTTGAATTCGCAACCTCCCATGATCCCCAGCGCGCCGCCGCAACCGCTCCAACCGCCGCGCGCTGACGAAAACGACAATCTCTGGATCCTGTTTTCCCACCTCTCGCTCCTGCTTGGGATAGGGATCGTGGTGCCTCTGATCGTTTATCTGGTGAAAAAAGACGAGTCACCGGAGGTGGCCTACCACGCCCGGGAGGCGCTGAATTTCCATATCTCGATCACGATTTATTCGCTGATCTGTGCGGTGACCTGTGTGGGAATCGTTCTGATTCCCGTGATCGGAATCGCGGCGATGGTTTTTTCGATCATCGCTGCGGTCAGAGCATCTGATCCGGTTCGGTATCGCTATCCGTTGACGATACGCTTGATCGACTGACCGGTATTAGTGGGCGGTTTCTTGGATTTTCACACCAGCGGCTTTGAACACGCAGGCTCTTGGGTTGCAAAATCGAAACAGCTAATGCCGCCGTGCTTCACCTCTTGCGAAAAATCTGCGGTAGGCAGGGCGCAAGAACAGCATGGGGTTCCAGCCCCATGAACCATGTTCCAGGCAATGCCCGTGCGGTAGGCACGGTGGATG
>TARA_B110000037_G_scaffold223188_1_pt1 | contig 19973 bp, 22 predicted proteins | sample TARA_B110000037 | Tara Oceans TARA_B110000037 (sample SAMEA4397196) | marine metagenome | biome: Polar Biome; feature: [MIX] marine epipelagic wind mixed layer (ENVO:01000061); material: water (ENVO:00002006), including particulate matter (ENVO:01000060) such as... | depth 10-100 m
TTAGTCCGCAGGCAGTGCAAAGGTGGCCTGCGGACTAAAGTCCGCGTTCCATCCGCAGGAGGAAAGGAACCGCGATTTAGAAATCGCGACTGCAACCGGAAAGAGCTTCGTTGGGGTTGTCGCCGATTCCGTCTTTACCGAAATCTGAATCCAATGCCGGCGAGCGGCGCAAAAACAGTAATCACGCAAAGGGTTTTGAAGCGGACGAGTCGATACACTCCATATCCGAAAGCGAACACGAGTCCGAATTTTGCGAACTGACTCAACGCGATTTGAACAACCTCAGGCATGGCAGTTAGTCGAGAAACGGATTCACAATCCGCAAGTGCCCGAAGCTCCGCCCGTGCTGCAAATCCTCCGAGTAAAGTATACCCACACCGCTCTCCAGCGCCGCCGCCAGAATCAGGCAGTCATAGAAGCGGTATTGGGTTTCCACATGGAGTTGGATGGCTTTTTTGTATAGCGCGGGGTTTGGGAAAGCTTGGCAATGAGGCCATAGAACCTCCTCCAAAAAAAGATCTAGAAATTCCGGTTTCAACGGCACTTTGAATTTATGAAGCCCGACCGTTGAAAATTCTTGGATTACCTGCCAGCTAATCGCCCAAGGCGAGTCCGGTTTTATCAGCGAAAGGGCAATATCGCGTTTTTTGGGGATTTCCTTCTCGAACGCGTAAACTAGAATGTTCGTATCAAGGAAGTGGTCAGCGCTCATTCATTTCCTCTCTTGTGAATGGTCCGCCCGCATTGAACTCAGACATGCGGCGGATCACCTCGTCCGCCCGTTTCAGCGCCTCGTCACGTTGGGCGATTTCCTCCAACCATTCTCGGAAAAGAGCGTTTAGCGAGGTCTTGCGTTTCCGCGCTTCGGCTCGAGCCATCTCGATGAGGTTCTCATCCGCACTGAGAGTGATGTTTTTCATATTACTAGAGTAGTGCGCACTACTCTAGTGTGCAAGCAGTTCGTCGCCAATCGGATTTTAATTGAATCTTTCGGGTGAAAATTTGATTCGCGTCCATTGGCGTTCATTCGCGGTTGAATCTTCAAAAACGAGGTGCTCTTGAAGCCATCATGATTATCCTTGCCCGCGCACAGGCCATCGGTTTTTCTTCGCACCTCCATGTCCACACTCCCTACCGCTGACCTCCTGGCGCTTGATACGGACGGCTTCCAGAGCCGCCTGTCAAAACTCAGGAGGTATCTTTGACGTTCCCGTTTTAGAAAATAAAATCCAAACGCTCGAAGAGGCGATGGGCGCTCCAGATTTCTGGGACGATACTGAAAAAGCCCGCACCATTTCCGAAGAGGCCGCGGGGATGAAAAAGAAGCTCGAAGCATTTTTTGATCTCGAAAGTCGCAGCAACGATGTCGTCGAAGGTGTGGCTCTGGCAAAAGAATTCGACGACGAGGAACTCGCCAAAGAAGCGATCAACAGCGCAGCCAAGCTCGAAAAAGACATCCGTTCGTTCGAGCTCCTCACCCTTCTGAATCGGCCCAACGACGAGGCCAACTGTTACCTCGCCATCCAAGCGGGAGCCGGCGGCACCGAGGCCTGCGACTGGGCGCAGATGCTCCACCGCATGTATACCCGCTGGGCGGAGAGCAAGGGATTCAGCGTGGAAACCCTCGATTGGGAAGATGGCGATGGCGCTGGTCTCCGCTCCGCCACGGTCAAGATCATCGGCGAGAACGCCTTTGGCTTTCTTAAGAACGAACGCGGCGTCCATAGACTCGTCCGCATCTCGCCATTCGATTCCGCAGGCAAACGCCACACCTCCTTCGCTTCGATCGACGCCACCCCGGAAGTGAACGACAAGATCGAGATCGAGATCGCCGATAAGGACGTGGAGATTAGCACGATGCGCTCCGGCGGCAAAGGCGGTCAGAACGTCAACAAAGTAGAGACCGCAGTGCTGTTGCGGCATCTTCCTTCCGGGATTCTGATCAAGTCCACCGCCTCCCGCACCCAAGGCGCGAACAAGATACTCGCCTTCCAGATCCTTAAAGCAAAACTCTTCCAGATCGAGGAAGACAAACGTTCCGCCGATGCCGAAGCCGTGTATGGCGAAAAGAGCGATGCCTCATGGGGAAGCCAAATCCGCTCCTATGTCTTCCAGCCCTACCAAAAAGTCCTCGACCTGCGCACCGGCGAGGAAAGCGGCAACATCCAAGACATCATGGACGGCGATATCGATGCCTTTATCGAAGCCAAGCTCCGCGGAAAAATCCGGGTGAAAGGTGAGAAGGATAATGAGGATTGATCAAGGAGGGGCTTTCCTCGATCCAATTTACAAGCCCTCTACTGTGCATCCAATCGGCGGATGGTAGAAAAGGTGGGTCATCAATATACAAAACATTACCGGTTCGGTTCCATTTGGTCGGAAAACAGTAGTCATGCTCTAGGCGGAATTGGTAGCCCTCTCGATGTCGGGGGTGGCGCAGTGGAACGGAGCCTACCCCGGGAACTCCGCCCCCGGATATCTCAACCCCAACGGGGTTGCGTCCGTTCGGGAATCAATCCCAGACGTATTTCCCGTCCCGCAATTCTGGATCGCGGAGGAAAAGAAGGCGTTCTTTGGTGGAATAAACCGTGTGGAACAGGATTCGCGACAGGGATTGGGGTCTGAAATATCTGTTGGATTTCCAGGCTAGTGTCGTGTAAAGCTTAAACTGTCAGATGAGTTTTGGTTGGGGTCTTGTGGTCAGGCTTCCGGTGGTCGCAGAGGTAGAGGTGGCTCGACGCTTTTTCCCAATAGCTGCGTTGCGCGACGAGTCGTGAATCTCGATTGCCTGCGCTTCACTCCGGCCAAGCCGGCGTGTGCCCACCTCCTCAGTAGGGCATGGTATGGTGGCTTTCACTGCCTCCTTGCGCCTTGCTCTTGGAAAAAATCGCTTTCGGCCATCCGTCAGATTAAGGTTTTCAGAACCCTAGTTTTTTCCAAGTGCAGGAATTCTCCTTTTAGAATTCGGTTTCCGTGCCTAGTTCGCCGACGGTTACGTCAGCGCCCGTCTCTTTTAGAGCGGTCTGGAGAGCCTGGCCGGAGTCCGGTTCACCGTGGATGAGCCATGTTTTAGTTTTTGGTCCGGTGATTCTGCTGAAGTAATCGACGAGTTCCGAGTGGTCTGCGTGGCCGGAAAAGGAGTCTACGATCTCCACTGCGGCGTTTACACGGAAGGTGTCTCCAAGGATCTTTACTTCCTTTTTTCCATCGCGAATGCGACGCCCAAGTGTCCTTTCTGCGCAGTAGCCGACGAAGAGGATGGTGTTTTTGGAGTTTTCAATATTGTTCCGGAGGTGGTGCATGATGCGTCCTGCCTCGCACATCCCAGAAGCGGAAATGATGATGGCAACGCCTTCGAGTTCGTTGAGTGCTTTGGAACCTTTGACTGAGCGGATCAGGGTGAGATCTTCGAATCCGAAGGGGTTCTGTTTCTCGAATAGTGCGGCATAGACATCCTCGTTAAAGGAATCCGGATGGAGCCGGTAAATTTCGGTAGCGCTGACGGCGAGCGGGCTATCGACATAGACGGGGATGGAAGGGAGTTCCTTGGCTAGGAACATTTCATTGAGCACGTAGAGGAGCTTTTGCGTCCGTTCTACGGCGAATGCGGGGATGAGAATTTTGCCTCCACGCTTCACTGCTTCTTTGATTACGCCGGCGAAATGGGTGTCGAAGCCTGGAGGTGCTTCGTGCTCACGGCCTCCGTAGGTGCTTTCCATGAGGAGAAAATCGACATCCTTGACAGTGACGGGATCGCGCAGGACTTCACTATCGCCACGCCCGACATCGCCGGAAAAGAGGAAGCGTTTCTTTTTCCCGTCGGCTTGATCAGTGACGTCGAGCACGACCTGGGCGGAGCCGAGAATGTGCCCGGCATCGAAGAAGGTGAGTTCCACTCCATCGCTGATTTGGAGTGGCCTGTCGTAGCCGAGTGTAACAAATTGGCGGAGGCTCTTTTCCGCATCCTGCTCGGTGTAGAGAGGCTCGGCTGTGTCGAGACCCTTGCGTTTGCGGTGCTTGTTGAGCCATTCGATATCGTGTTCTTGGATTCGTGCGGAATCGCGGAGCATGATCTGGCAGAGATCGCGCGTGGCGTGGGTGCTGAAAATGGTTCCGGCGAATCCCTTTTTGCAAAGGTTGGGAAGATTACCGCTGTGGTCGATATGGGCGTGGGAGAGGACTACTACATCCACAGATGCCGGATCGTAGTGCGGGAAGCAGCAGTTGATTTCGTAGGCGTCTTTGCGACGTCCTTGGTAGAGACCGCAGTCGAGGAGGATGCGTTTTCCATTTACTTCGAGAAGGTGTTGGGAGCCGGTGGTGGTGCCAGCAGCACCACAAAATTTGAGTTTCATTAGCAATCAGTCTCGCCCGGAGACAAATCGGAGCAATGAAATTCCGTTAGAGAGAAGTTCGAACCACGGATTTCACAGATGGGCACGGATAAGAGAAAGAGCTAAGGGACTAGCGGTTTCCATTTCAAGGTGGCGAATTTAAAATTCACAAGAAGTGCGAGCCGGAGACCAGTTATTCCTAGGTAGCTAATCATCTGTGCGACGTGTGTATCGTTAAAATCCGAATCCATTTTAGTATCTACGGTTACAAGGCCATCACCAATGAGGTCTGGGATGAGAGTGTCCACGATCTCTCCAGCGTATCTCACATCGAAACGTTTCTGTTGTTCGACGGTATGACCAGGTGGCGAAGTTCGATCACGAGTGAGTTCTCATAAGCCTTTTCACTGAGACCGGGTTTCAAAACTTTCATTGAGCACCCGATAATCGACTCCGATTGAGCGCGATACAAAATCTTATCCGTGTCCATCAGTGTGATCTGTGGTGATTTCAGTGGAGAGGGCTTTCCGGAACACCAGCGAGTCCCTTCCGCTCGCGAGAAGTTGTGCTTTGCGGGTCTCGGGGAGGGTTTGGGTTTCGGTCTGTGTGTAGCCGGCGCGTTTGAAGAAATCCGCAGCTCTGTTGGTGAGGGCGAAGACGTTGGGGATGTGTTTTTCGATGGCGAGTTGTTCTGCGTGCTCGACGAGTTCGTAGCCGTAGCCTCGGCCTTCGTGGGCTTGCTTGACATAGAGGCAGGCGACTTCCGCGCAGTTTTCGTCGGGATATTCGTGGAGTGCCAGGCAGCCGACGACGTTGTCATCGATGGTCATGACGTGGTAGTCCGAGATATTTAAATGGATGTCCTCGTAGTTGCGGGGGACGAGTTTGGTGCGGCGGACGACGCGGCCTATCATGCCGAGCAGTTCTGGGATGTCGTCTTCGCGGAGCTCACGGATGATTCGATAGCTGTCCGCGTGAACCATGGTGCCTACACCTTCGTTGGAGAAAAGCTCATCGACGAGCACGCCCTGCTGGCGCCCGTTGAGGACGTGGACACGGGGGATGCCGCAGTTACAGGCTTCAGCGGCGGCGAGGAGAAGTTCGCGACCAGAGACGTTTTCCGATTTTAAAACAGATGGGACGTCGGCGGCGCGGATTGCATGCGCGGGCTGTCCGTTGACGAGGATGCTGTCTTGAAGGAGGGCGATAATTTTTGAAACTCCGACGAGTTTTCCAAAGTCCACAACTTCGGAATCAAGTGGGCCGATCCCTGATGCATCGATGACCGCGGACTGCCCGCGCTGAAGGATTTCATTCACTTCACGGGCAGCGTGTTCATCTGAAATGGGCAGGCTAACACGGGCGGCCATGATTTCGCATTCGAGGGTCCAGTCGTAGAGATCCTTGAGATCGCCGCCGAGGACGCCGAGCACGAGCTTCACGCCGAGATCTTCGAGGACTGCGAGGTCGAGCAAGGTTTCCGCTACCGCGGGTTCGGGCAAAAGTCCTGCTTCGATGAGGACACAGAACACTTTTCCCCGGAATTGGGGGATGTATTGGAGAACGGCTCGCAAGTCACTTTTTTCGACCACGCGGCGATCCTATCGGTAAAATTCAAAATTCAAAATTTAAACTTCAAGTAAGATTGTAGATCGACGGTTTCCGGAGGGGGGGATCTTGGGCTTTGATGCCCTTATTTTACGATTTCCAATGCTGAAAGTCGCCTCTTCGAGTCCCGCAGGGATATCGTGAGTTTTAATGAACCTTAGGCGGAATCTGCGGTGACCACGGTGTGGTTTTCGTCGTGGGAGGATGCACGCCAGTTGCTGAAGCTGTCGATAGACCCGCCGCGGTCACGGAAGGACGCGGAAAACTGGGTAACGAAACCGGTTTTGAAACTTTCCTTCTCAGGTTCCGTTTTGACTGCGAGATATTGTGGATCAACAGGCACTCCGAGGGAGTTGAGCGTTTCCCAATCGATATCCGACAATGCCGAAGGATTTCCCCGGACGAGTGATGAAAATGTCGTTTTAGCGAAGGTTATATGGCTTGCTCATCCGCATTTTTGCAAGAAGCGAGAAAGAATGCGGATGCTGCAGCGAGGGCAACGGTGATGGTTTTCAAGAGATGTAGGGAGGTAATTTAATATCTCCGTGAGGGTGTTCAAAGTCCGGTTCTTCTTCATCGTTGGAGACACGCTTGCAGCAGTCGCTTTTGCACAGGTAGTAAATACCCGCGCCTACTGCTCCGAGAAGGATGAGTCCGCTGAGTAAGCCGACAGAGGATTGTCCCGGATGTGCCCGCATGTAGCGGAGCTGGGAAGCTGCAAATTCGCCGCCAGCGTGGATGCGATCCCTCCCGTAATCCGCGAGATCCCGAGCGCCATCAGGAATGGTGTGGCGGCCAGTGTGTGAAAACAGCGAGGCAACGTCGTGGCGGAGTTGCGAGATGTCATCGCTGACGCAGTCTAGGTATTCTTTAGTGGATTGTTTTTTGACATGGTATCATGTGGTTGGTGCTATCGTGATCGGCAGTGTCGGTGACATAAAGGGCGCGCACTTTGAGCTCCCGTGCCTTTGCTGATACTACCAGCAGAACGAGGAATACGAAGAAGAGAATCTGTGCGATTCCTGATCCGGCACCTGCGATTTCGCCGAAACCGAGAACTCCCGCAACGCTGAAAAATGGAGTGCCCAGCTCAACTTAATTTGGGGTCTTTCAAATTGTCGGAGGTTTCATTTTTTACCTCAGGCCGACTTCCCTCAGCGATATAAACCCCTTTCTCGCGTGTAGAATACCAATGAGAAGCCCCCGGTGACCAAGGCTGAGTATGTTTTTTTCGATGGAAGTCATGATTTTGAGTCTCGAATAACGCGGAAATTCAGCGAGAGCGGGTGCATTATGCGCTTGGTAATTGAGCAAATGCCGCGCAGTCAATGAGAGGAATCGGGTGTTGGGAAGCAGAGCGCTTGCCGTATTATATCCCTGTGAAACGTTTTCCATTCTCATTAATTCCATTGTCGGTGCTGTTTGTGTGTTCGGTGAGTGCGGCTCTTGGGCAGATGGATTTCTGGGATCTCCCGCCGGTCAGCTATTCGGATACCGCTGCGACCGATTCAATTGCACAAATGGCTGCCGCGCTAGCTGCGGGGGAGGTTGAAATCGAGGGGCATGGCGCTTTGCAACGATTGGAATTTGTTTTGGATAAACTGGAAGTTCCAGTGGAGTCCCAGGTGTTGGTGTTTTCAAAGACCAGCCTCCAGAATGGATTGATCCATCCGAGAAACCCGCGATGTCTCTATTTTTCGAAAAATGCGTATGTCGGATATGTTCCGGGAGGGGCGATAGAGGCGATTATCCAGGATCCGATTTTGGGCCCGGTATTTTATCTGATCGAATCAGGTAGGAAAGGCGGACTTCAGATCGAAAGGGATACGAATAAATGTCTCTCCTGTCATGCGACGGGTCGCACCGAAGGGGTGCCGGGGATGCTGATTCGCTCGGTGTATCCTGATTCCGACGGTCATCCGTTACTGAATTTCGGCACCAACGACGTGAGCCATGAGACCCCATTGGAAGAACGCTGGGGCGGCTGGTATGTGACTGGAAATAGCTCGCTACCGCACCTGGGGAACCGTGTGTTTTCTGAAGGGAGCGATCTGGAGCCAAAGGAAAGCAGTCTTGAGGATTTGAGTGGATTGCTCGATGTCTCGAAATACCCATTGCCCACAAGTGATATCGTTGCGCTCATGGTTTTGGAGCACCAATGCAAGATGCATACGCTAATGAACGCTGCGGCGATCAACTACCGGCGGGCACTGCATTTTATGCAGGTTATCAATCCCGGGAGCGATCCCAATTCAGGCTCTGCGGGGCAGGTTGCGGAGAGTTGGGCGGACAAGATCGTCGAATGTATGTTTTTCAAGAACGAGGCGGATCCGGCGGAGGGGATAGCGGGGAATCCTGGATTTCAGAAAGCGTTTTTCAATCAGTTTCCGAAGACCGAAGAGGGAGATTCGTTAGCGGAGTTCAGGCTCTACGGTCGGGTGTTTAAGAATCGATGCTCCTTTATGGTATATTCGGAAGCCTTCCAAGGACTCCCAATAACTGTGAAGGGTAAGGTGGTTGCCAGGATGAGAAATATTCTTGATGGCACGGATCCGGAGATTGATTGGATCGCTGGCTCGGAAAGGAAACGGATTTCACAAATACTCGAAGAGACGCTGGAAGGCTGGGTTTCCGTGGAGAATTGAAATGCGCAGTGAACGGTTTTGCTATATGTTTGTCACATGGGAGCTGTGACGGTAGCGGAAATGCGGGAGATCGAAGGGCGTGCGATGGGTAGCGGCACGACCGAAGGCGAACTCATGGAGCGGGCAGGAGTTGCGCTGGGAAATGCAATTGGTAGGCAATATCCACAAACGCGAGCTGCAGTTGCCTATATTGGAAAGGGTCACAATTCGGGTGATGCGTTGATTGCGCTGCGAGTATTGCACAAGGATTTTGGATGGGAAATTGCTGTGAGATCTGCATATCCGGCGGACACGTGGGCGGAGCTGACGAGGCGGCAGTGGGATGTTTCGGGGTTGGAAAGAACTCTGGTGGAGCCTCCCATAGACAGGTTCGTGGGGACTGTTCTACTCTTGGATGGATTGCTGGGGATCGGTGCGAAGGGTGCCCTGAGGGAACCGTTGGCTGGGCTCGCTAGGGAAATGGAATGGCTGAGAAATACGCGGGGCTTTCAGGTTGCTGCTGTGGATTTACCCTCCGGCGTGGATCCCGATAGCGGTGAGATTTTTCCTGGTGCGGTGACTGCCGATCGCACGTTTATGATAGGCGAAGCGAAGCGCGGCCTTCTGTTGGGCTGCGCGGCGAATTCTACCGGAGCCTTGGCACTAGTGGACGTGGAAGGGCTGTCAGGAGAGGGCGAGGATATGCAGGTGATTTGTCCGCAGAGGATGGATTTTGGAAAAATCCCGAGGCTTTTCGATTTTCACAAGGGCAAGGCCGGAAGGATCGGGATACTTGCAGGGTCGCCGGAGTTTACCGGGGCAGCTCTGATTTCGACGCTAGGAGCGCTTGCAGCGGGAGGGGGGCTGGTTACGTTATACTCTCCCTCCAGCGCCAGTGATGCGATCCGTTCGCGGTTGCCACTGGAGGCGATGTGCAAGTCTTGCGACGATCCAACCGCCCTTCTCAGCGAACGGCTTGATGCCTTGGTCGTGGGGCCGGGGCTGGGTGAAATGCTCGGCAATTTTGAAGCAGGAGTAATTGAACTGATTTCTTCGACTCGGGTGCCTATGGTGATCGATGCGGATGGGCTGAACCTGATCTCAAAGCGTCAGATAAAAACGGATGAACGTCACATCCTGACGCCTCATCCTGGTGAATTCGAGCGGCTTGCCGGAAAGATGGAGGGGCAGTCCCGTGAAGAAGCGGCAAAGACATTTTCGTTCGCAAGCAGATCGGTTCTCCTTTTGAAAGGTGCCCGGACGATTGTGGCGAAAAGAGACCAGTCTCTCAGAATCAATAGCACGGGCAATCCGGGGATGGCGAACGGGGGACAAGGTGACTTGCTGTCCGGAGTCATCGGGGCACTGCTCGCGCAAGGAATGGAAGGGTTCGATGCTGCATCTCTTGGAGCGTGGCTATGCGGGCGAGCTGCCGAAATTTCCGTGGAGGAAAACGGCTCTCCCTCAAGGGCTACCGACGTGGCTAGAAAACTTGGTATAGCCGAGCTAGATTGGCGTGGGGGCAACCGGTAAATCCGGTATTCGCGTGCTAGGGCGATTGAGGTCGGTGATGTTTTTCTCGCTCAAAGAGTGTTCTGCGAAGTTTCCTCAGGGATGATCTTCTTTTCGATACGCTGTCATTTTCTTGAACCCGGCGCGGCGGCGCCTTACCTCGAGAGCCTGTTCCTTGCGCTTGGTGTCTGTTGCGCAATCCGACAGTGATTCAAGATGGAGTCTCGCATAGTGGGTCATTGCCTGGTCATGGCTGCCAAGAGGAATAAACCTGCGCCCAAATACTTCGCTAGCGAAGAATACGGAGTGAACGGATCCGTTCCAGTCTGCTCTCGACCGCTCCGGCTAGGGGAGTATGGTGTCGCGAGAGTAATATGACCGATAAAAGTCAGGAGACACTTCATGAAGAGACGGAGCCCGCCTCACCGATGCGGGAGAAAATTTGGAGGATCATTTTCCTGTCCGATACTAGGGCTGGTCAGTTGTTCGACGTCGTACTGCTGGTTCTGATCGGGGTTAGCGTTGGGGTGGTGATGCTAGAGAGCGTCGAGGGACTGAGATCAAGTTACGGGATTCAGTTCTTAATTCTGGAGTGGTTTTTCACCCTGATATTTACGTTCGAGTATGCAGTAAGGCTTGCCGTGGTGAGGAAGAAGAGCAAATACGCGCTGAGTTTCTTCGGGATCGTCGATTTGCTATCCATCCTTCCTACCTTCATCGCGATCTTGCTGACCGGCACGCAATACCTGATGGTGATACGGATACTCAGGCTTCTGAGGATGTTCCGGGTTTTGAAAATGGCGCACCACTTCGGTCAGGCGAACGTGTTGATGAATGCGTTACGGTCTAGCGCGCCTAAGATATCGGTCTTCCTGTTCTTCATCCTCACTCTGGTTTCCATCGAGGGCACTTTGATGTATCTGGTCGAGGGGTCATCGAATTCGGGATTCAGTTCCATTCCACAATCAATCTACTGGGCGATCGTAACTGTAACCACGGTCGGCTACGGGGATGTTGCACCGATGACCATTGTTGGGAAAATGCTTTCATCGGTGATTATGCTGAGCGGCTTTGCTATTATCGCCGTGCCAGCCGGGATTGTCACTGCCGAGATCGGAGCAGGTTTCATCAAAAAAATTGGTATGGATAAGCGGGAATGCGGACAGTGTGGATGGAAAGGGCACGATCCGGCTGGGAACTATTGCAAGCATTGCGGGTGCAAGCTAGGTAGTTGAAATGAAGGGTGACTTGCAAGCCGTCGGCACTAGGCTAGTTGTCACGGATGCACATACCGACATTGATTGCGAGAAAGAGGGAAGGGGAAGAGCTTTCCGCGGATGAGATCGGGCGGTTGGTGAACGGATATGTTAGTGGTGATGTGGCCGACTACCAGATGTCGGCCTTTGCGATGGCTGTGTATTTCAAGGGCATGTCCGCAGTGGAAACCGCTGCGCTCACTAGAGCCATGATCGCAAGTGGGGACGTTTTCGATCATCCCGCAGGTGCTGCTGTGGTGGATAAACACTCGACCGGAGGGATTGGTGACAAGGTCTCCCTGATTCTCGCACCCTTGGTTGCTTGCGCGGGTTGCCGTGTGCCTATGGTTTCGGGGCGCGGCCTTGGCATTACAGGAGGAACCTTGGACAAGCTTGAATCTATCCCTGGCTTCCGGGTGGGGGTGAGCATAGAGGAGGCTGATGAAATTCTCGACCAGCTCGGGGTGGTGATGATGGGGCAGACCGATCGGTTTTGCCCGGCGGACAAGAAACTCTACGCCCTGCGTGATGTGACAGGAACCGTTCCATCCATTCCGCTCATCACCGCGTCGATCATGTCGAAGAAGATGGCTGAGACGCTCGACCGCTTGGTGCTGGATGTGAAATACGGAACCGGAGCTTTCATGAAGACCAAGGCGGATGCCGAGGTGCTAGCTGCTGGGATGATTGCGGTTGGTAAAGAAATGGGAGTGGAGGTTTTTGCCGTGCTGAATGAGATGAGCGAGCCGACAGGACGAGCAGTAGGCAATGCCCTTGAAGTGATCGAGGCACTGGAATGTCTTGATGGTGGCGGTCCCGATGATTTGAGGAACGTAGTTCTTGATCTGAGCGAAAAGATCGCCGGCATAGGGCGTGCGGAGCTTGAGAAAATCCTGGATGACGGTAGTGCCCGGAGAAAGTTTGACGAACTCGTGGTAATTCAAGGTGGCAAAGTTGAAGACCTCGGTCGTCTTGCCGAGATCCACAAGGCCCCTGTTATCCGGGACGTGGTTTCTGAAAATGGTGGAACTGTATGCGGAGTCGATGCCGGGAAGATCGGGCAGGCTTCATTGGAACTCGGCGCCGGACGTGCGAAAGCAACGGATCCGGTGGATTTCGCCGTAGGTTTCGACAAGTTGGTGAAGAGCGGAGAGCCGATCGTGCAAGGCGATGTGCTTGTGCGAGTCCACGCCCGCACGGAAAAAGACGCAGAGAAGGCTTCCGCAGCGGTTCTCGCTGCAATCTCGATTGCCTAGGATTCCGCCTGATGGACGGTGATCTGAGTGAACGGGATTTCCCATCCGTTTGCGTTGCATGTGTCCACGCAGACACTCTGGATACGTCGCCTCAAAGTGTTGTATTTGTGCGCGACCGATCCGTCGAAGTCAGCTAGGATTTCGTAATCTAGCGAAGATGCTGCTGCTGAAGCGAATTCGACTTTGATCGAACGAATTGCATCCTTTCCGAATTCTTTGAGAAGTATGGTATTGAGCTCATTCTGGAAAATTCCGGGAACCTTGGTGGTGCATTCCGGTTGGTGCTTGTAATCGATTCCGAAGGCAGCGTTAACCCGGAAGCCGTGGGATAGGTTCAGTGGCGCAAGCGCTAGGAAATCCGCAGTCGGGTAGGTTTTCTTAGCTCCTCCGAGCCGCAGGATAACTACCTGATCTGGTGACTGAATGATCATTTTTCCGTATGTCTCGTCTGAAAGTATCACCCAATCATCTATCTCAGAGGGGAACCAAACTTCCTTTTTCTCCACGGGACGCGAGATCATATCCATTACATCTCGAATCGGGATGCGGAGTTTTCCGCCCATCAGACTCGGGTTTGTAAACGTGGTATAGAATGCAAGACGGGAGACTTTCCAAGGCAGTCCCTCATAGATCACGCGTTCTCCTTCCCGGACTGATCCGAGATTGAGGATCATGCGGATCTGCTCAAGGTATGGGGGGATTGCTGTTTTTCCCGCCCAGGCTACTCCTATGAGGAATATCACGACGAGTGTGAGTAGCAGCCAATCCCCGCGGACGTAGAACACGAAAATGATTCCCGCGATGGCTACGATCACGGAGACAGCCATGGCCAAAACGTCTGAAATGCGGGTGAAACTGTTTTTTTGCGTTTTGTGAACCGGGCTGATCTGACGGATCCATGAATAGATCTTGCGGGTAGCGAGATACCCGACGACTGCCGCAAGAACGGCATAGAGCAGATTCATTCCCCGACTTTTGAAAAAACTGCTGAACCCGCCGGAGACTTTTTCCCATAGCGAACGCTGGTCTTGCATCCGCTCATCTATCTGGACGCTGTAGACCGCAATTTGGCTCGTAGCCTCAGCCTGCCTGCTTGTCCAGAGCCGGCGGGCGGAATCCAGTTCGGAGACCATAGCCGGGTCTTCCGTTGCTGCGGTCAACTCTTCGATACGGTTGAGAACGATGTCGGTCTTCTTCTTCCTATCATTTGCGCCTCCCAAGGATTTGCCAAGGGCATCGAGTTCCCTTGGTTCGGTGGTGGCCTCGTGAATCTCGCTGAGGACGGGTTGGATTAGCTCGGTGATCTGATCCTGAATAGAGGCGCTTTCAATATTGCTCTGTTCATACTCCGCAGCTTCCGAGCCACCGAGTATGCTGCGAAAGTTTTTCCGGAGCTGGCTGACCCGTTCTCGTTCCGCATCGATACGGACTTGGATCTCCTCCTTGGCATCTTCCGTAGCGGCCAGTTCGAGTGCCCCACGTAGATTCTCCAATTGCCCCAAGGCAGCGGACAGCGGTTCTGCGATTGTTTGGAGGGGCCTCAGGCTCTTCTCCGGAACTGGAAGCTGCTTCTCAGGTTCAGTTGAAGTTTCTTGGCCGTGAAGAAGACCGAGTTGGAGAAATAGGCAAGCTGCCAGAATAAACCATCGCATGACAGGATCATGAACGGAGTTCCCCACTCGTGCAACTTGGAGTTTATCCAATGCGAATCAGAGTAGATTTTTTGGGAGGAGATCTGAGAGCTTCTTGATCGCATCTGCCTGGTGGCGATTGGCGATGAGGATGGAGTCACCAGTCTGGACGACGATCAGATCGTCCACGCCGAGTAGTGCAATATGGCTGCCCGAGGTGGCGTTGAAAACGATGTTGTTTTCGGAATCGATTTGGGAGATCGGTTTGTTCGTGCGGTTGTTGTTTCCTGCGTCAGGCAAGTATTTCGCGATCGATACCCAGGAGCCGATATCGTCCCAATCGAAGGTGGACTCGATGTTGAGCACGCGTTCAGCGGTCTCCATGAGGGCGTAGTCAATGGAGATCGGGGTGAGTTTCGGAAACTGTGCTTCGACGGTTGCTTTGATGTCCTTGCTGCTGCGGAGCTCGGAAACGAAGGTGGCAAGCTCGGGTGCGTGGGTGGCTAGCTGCTTGATCACGGTTGAGAGCGACCACACAAACATTCCGGCGTTCCAAGAGAAACCGCCGGCTTTTAGGAACTGCTCCGCAAGCTCCGGATTTGGTTTTTCGCGGAAGCGTTTCACCTCGAAAGGAGTGTGTGTGGTGCTGACGCCGGGAAGCGAGGCGCGGTCGCCGCGTTCGATGTATCCGTAGGAGGGGCATGCCCAGGTCGGACGGATTCCGATGGTCACGAGGCCGTCAGATTTTTCAGCAACTTCAAGAGCGTCATTCATCACGGAGTGGTAGGCATCGGTGTCCTTGATGAGTTGATCTGCCGGAAGAACCATCATCACCGCATCCGGATTCCGCGCGGCGACAAGACCGATGCCGAGAGCGACTGCCGGTGCTGTATCGCGCTTTGCGGGTTCTGCGAAAACGTTCTCAGCTGGAAGCATTGGTGCGACTTTCCTGACTTCATCCACTTGTAGGGAATTGGTAAGAATGAGGATGTTTTCAACAGGAACCAGACCTTCGAGTCTGGCGATGGTTTGCTCAAGGAGTGTTCCGTCTCCAAAGAGGTCGAGCAATTGTTTCGGCTTATCGTTGCGGCTGAGGGGCCAGAAGCGGGTGCCGGAACCTCCGGCAAGAATCAGGGCGAAAGTGTTTTCAGGTAATGGCATACGCGCGGGACGTTAGCGGATAGCTACTTACGGGAAAGGGTGAAAATGATTGTGGTGAGGAAAAATTCTGGAGTTGTCGGCACGCTGGGGCGGGGCTAGACTCAGCGCATGTCAGACCAGCATGTTGATACGACCCCAGTTTGGGTGGAAGGAAGCGCCCTTGCGGCACCAGCAATCCTCGGCGCAGCCGCAGGCATGCTGATAGGTGATCTCATGCATGGAAACGCTCGTCGCGGGTTTGGCATCGGCCTTGGAATTCTCGGAGTGGCCGCATTGCTGCCCTACGCGGTGGATAGTGTGACTGGCCTCATTACCGGGCCGCGGAGCAAATTCGGCGTCCGCCGGAAAATCCAAAAGATCCGCGATATTGGAATCGGTTCGCCTCACGAAGACGAAGTAGATGACGAATTACGCGAGCAGGGCGTAATTTAGTGGATCTTGTTGATTCGGCCTGTAATCGGGCAAATTTTGCGCGGTTGTGACATTTTTTGCACGGTTAGGCGTGTCGTATTTACGCGGTCGGGATTTAGGTTTTTCCGTGAATCCTTGCAGCTAAGGGTGTTGGGGGTACTGCGGACGGTGGCACGGATGATGCTGCACTCTGAGTGTCAATTTTCAGTTTCAGACTGGTTGAACGGAAAATCCACGAAATCAAAGAAAAAGGGGAATAAAACCCCTGCTAGCGACGTTTAATAAGCAGACACACAACCAATCATAATACTATGGCCTACGAATCAGATTCCAGTCTCAAGCTCTATCTCAGAGAAATATCCAAGACTCCTCTACTGACTATTCAAGAAGAGGTTGAACTGGCCGAGCGCATCAAGAACGGCGACGGCGAAGCACGTGCCCACATGATCAAGGCAAACCTTCGCCTCGTTGTGAAGATCGCTCAGGACTACTCAAACTACGGACTTCCCGTCACTGATCTTATTTCCGAGGGAAACATCGGCCTGATGAAAGCGGTCGAGCGTTTCGACCCTGAAAAAGGTGGTAAGCTTTCCACCTACGCAGCGTGGTGGATCAAACAGTCCATCAAGCGTGCCTTGGCGAATCAATCCAAGACAATCCGCCTTCCCGTCCACATGGTAGACAAAATCGCGAAAATGCGCAGGATCTCTTCCATGCTTGCAGAAACTCTTGGTCGTGAACCGACCAATGCGGAACTCGCCGATGAAGTCGGCCTTCCTCGCCGCAAGGTTGCGATGCTGAAACAGGCGTCCCAGCGCCCAACGTCATTGGACGCACCGATCAACGACGGCGAAGCCGCCGAGTATGGTGAGATCATCCGCGACGAGGCTGCTGAGAATCCTCTCGATATGCTGGCTGACAAGAACCTCCACGGTGAAATCGACGGACTCCTATCCATGCTCGACGAACGTGAGCGCCGCATCATTGATGAGCGTTTCGGCCTTAGTGGTAAAAAGCCACTTACTCTCGAGGAAGTGGGACGTGAATTCGGAGTGACCCGGGAGCGTATCCGCCAGCTTCAAAATGCCGCTATCACTAAAATGCGCCGTGCGCTTCGGAAAAAAGAAAAACCGATTCCGAAGCCGATCACAGGCCTCTCTTAATTTCTCCCCCGTCGGGTTTCATTCCAATTATTTGTTTCCCCGGGAACTGGATCTAAATTCCGGTTCCCGGTTTTTTTTGGTTCAATTCAGCGGAATTGGAGCCGCACGAGGGTTTGGTTTAAAATAAAATTCGCCCAATTTTCCGAAGAACTGGAGGTCGAGAGCAGAGCGCTGTGGTGTGCTCAGTGGTGTCAGAGCCGGAGCAGCGGAGTTCGGTTCGGTGAACTTCGAGATCGCGAACAATGTCTCTGGTGCGGCAATGATTCGACCGTTTGCGGCCGCCCGCCCGTCGCTGAGTAGAGTTGCGTTTCCAATTAAAGTGAGCTGTTCCCCCACCAGCCGGGCATCGATGCAGCTTAGTGCTCCATTTCGGAATACGACTATGGTTTGGCCTTGGTCGAAATGCGCGGTTTGGCTCGCATAGCTTGTATCAATAGACGCCGCCTGGGTGATCCATTGACCCTGCCACGTCGCAGGAAAGGTGAGTTGCCCTTGGAATACGCCCTGGGCTGCAAGGCTGCCGAATTTGGCGTTCACGTTCTCTCCAAATCCGATCTTCTGGTTTTCCTGCTCAGGCAGGACGGCATTAATTTGGAACGGGATAGCCCCGGAGAGTGCGATGCTTGCCGCCGCCTCGCAGTCCATACCGAACAACTCCCCGCCGAAGGCGCCGACTTTAAGAACCGGAGAACGCCATTTCAGTGGGATCTTTATGGTGTCTACTAGTGGCTTTCCTAGGAGTTCGATCTGTTTGAGAACAATTTCAGAATTGGCGTGCTTACCGCCGAGAGGTGCTGCTCCTTTGAGATCGGAAATCTGATAGAGCGGTTCCTTGGATTTGGTAGAGACGATTTTCAGTCCTCCTCCGGAAAACTTCACCCATACGGTGGGGATTGTGCTCTCTCCGACGGATTCGATTTTCGCTACGGGTTTCTTCTGCTGGATAAGAGCTACGGTCTCTGGAGTTGAACCGATAGGGAGCGGTGGGGCAGGGGTTAGCTGCGTGGATGGATCCACCTGTGCCACGGCGTGCGGGGTGGACACGACAGCAGGTTGGCTCGGTAGCTGGGAGAGAAGCTCTATGGGCAGGACCAGTTTTGGGTTGCGGATTTCGACTCCTTTCAGAAGGACTTGCCGGTTGAGAACCAAAGCCCGCCAGACTAGCTTTGCGTGGATTGATTCGATAGTGAGGAGCGGGGAAGAGAATGCTGTGTTCAGCGGGCCGGGCTGCTCAACACGGATTCCGTAAACACTGATCCCGTTCCATGGAGACCAGCTTGACCCCATGACAGATGTCTCAAATCCGGAAATTTCCTGAACTTTTGAAGCAACGAAAATCCTGCCCTTGGGACTTGCTAGATAAAGGTTACTAAGTGCGAAGCAAACAAGCGGTAGGCCGCCCGCAAGGACCAGCCCCACGGGAAACAGCCGCCGGAACCAACGCTTGCCTTTCATTGCTTAGCGTTTTCTAGGTGCTGCGGGAAGCTTCATGTGTCCTGCTTTGCCTAAGGAAAATCGGATTACGAGGCTCTTGTCGAGGAGGCGGCTTCCTTCTGTCGAAGTTTCCTGTGCCCGGTAGATGACAAGACCAAAACCTTTGTTAGTCAGAGTCCCGATCGCGAAATTTTCTTTGGTCTTACCAAGGCCTGTCTCTTCCTCTAAGCGCCATTCCTTACCTGTCCACTCACCGAGGATGCTGTCTGCATCCGCCTTGATGTCTTTCAAGCGTTTCATTTCACCGTTCGGGGAGCGGAAAACGTCTTTCTCAGGATCATAACGGAGCGTGGAGACTGCTCCTGCATCTCCCGATGCCGTCACAGACCAAGTATCTCCGAAGGTTTCGCGGAGGACGAGCATCACCTCCTTGGTTGGTTTGAATTCGCGCTTCTTCCAGAGCGCGAGGTAATCGTCGTATTCCTCCTTAGTCAGGCCGAGTTTTTCGTTGTACGGAAGGGGAGCACCTGGTTTCGAGGAGGCGGTGAACTCACGGAACCATTTGGGATCCTTGCGGGCTGCCACTTCTACCTTGGCGATGTATTTTTCAATCTCCGGTGGAGGCATGATTACTCCGATGGCGGCGCGGACGGGGATCTCTTTTTCAAAGAGTCCTTTGAAGATCTCCGGAACTTCCGCAGCAAGCGTGGAGGTGAAAATGGTGAGGAAGAAAAGTATTTTCATGATGGGGCGCAAAGGCTGCGCACGAAGGGCGGGGAACTCAAGTGGCAATCTTGGCGGGGCAAATTCATTTTTTGGCATTTTGTGGTGAAAAAGAAGTTGCCTACCGGGCACTTTCCCTCATAGATTCTCGCCCCGGTGTTCAGCATCGGATTGCGCGGTTAGCTCAGTGGTAGAGCACCTCCCTGACACGGAGGGGGTCACTGGTTCGAAACCAGTATCGCGCACCATTTTATTTTTCGATTATTCTAGAAGGGATACAGGATGAAAATAAAATCCCTAGCGGGTTCTGTGTGTCCTAAACTGTGTGCTGGTTCGGATTCCTGTTGGTGGTATGAAAAGGCTCATCCTCTATTGATTCTGCGGACTCGCGGATTTTTCCACTACTTGCAATCTTTCAGCGGAATGTAGTCCTTCCTTGTGCAGCAGGGCTCCGACACAAGGGAAGCACAAGGCATGGTAGTTACGATTGATCTGCACGCAATATACAGGTATTCTAAGGTTCGAGACTGGGAATGGAACCGAGGCACTCGAGGCTCTGCGCCGGCTCAAACCGGCTCAAACCGGCTCTCGAGGTGCTCGATATCAACCTCCCGGGCGTCGGCGGGCTGGATATCGCTCGTGCGCGGCTTATTGGCGGCTGGATTTCCCTATCGTGTTTCTGACCATGTACCGGGATCGTGAGATCTTCAACGAGGCGATCGACCTCGGTGTCAGCGTCTATGTGCTCAAGGACAACTCCCCTGACGAAATTCGCGAGGTACTGCTGGCTGCTGCGGACGGTCGCACGTGGTTGAGCCCCATGAACCATGTTCCAGGCAATGCCCGTGCTGTAGGCACGG
>TARA_B110000037_G_scaffold62298_1_pt1 | contig 19921 bp, 23 predicted proteins | sample TARA_B110000037 | Tara Oceans TARA_B110000037 (sample SAMEA4397196) | marine metagenome | biome: Polar Biome; feature: [MIX] marine epipelagic wind mixed layer (ENVO:01000061); material: water (ENVO:00002006), including particulate matter (ENVO:01000060) such as... | depth 10-100 m
TGCCATACAAAACTCCTTACATTTAAAATTTTAATAAATTAATATATTTAATAAATCAAGCACAATCTATGCCATAACTTTAAGTTAATAGTAAAATACGTTATTTTTAAGCTAAAATATAGGTAAAATGTTTATTATGCACTTTTATAAAGCATTTATGTTTTAATTATGCACAAAAATAATACATATTTAACCCTGATATTTATTTTTACCTAAATTACCTTAAAGATTTATAATAATTTAATGAGTAATACTTCCAAAAAATATGCGGTTGTGGGTAACCCTATATCACACTCACTATCACCAATAATACATCAATCTTTTGCGGACCAATTTAATTTTAAAATTCAATATGAAAAAATTGAAATTAAACCCATAGAATTCTCAAAAGTTATAAGGGAATTAATTAGTGATGGTTATATCGGTTTAAATGTAACTCTTCCTTTTAAAGGAGAGGCATTTAAGGTTTGCAATCATTTGTCAGAGAGAGCCAAATATTCAAAGTCAGTTAATACCTTAACTATTAAGGGTAACGAGATTCATGGAGATACCACAGATGGACCAGGCCTTGTTGAGGACTTAATAAATCAAGATGTAGTTTTAAAGGATAAAATATTATTGCTTTTAGGAGCTGGAGGAGCTGCACAAGCAGTAATGTATGACCTGATCCAAAAAAAACCAAATACTATTTATTTAACAAATAGAACAATAGGTAAGGCTTATGATATGGAAAGGTATTGGCAGTCCTATGCTGGAAATAATAAAGTTAAATTAGAAGTTTTGCCATCAAAAGAATCCATTCATTTTGATTTAATTATTAACGCAACGTCAGCTGGTCTCAATGATAATGTATCGCCAATTTCATCACTAATACAAGGAGATCATTGGTACGATATGATGTATGGGAAAAGTACGCCTTTTCTAAAACAGGGATTAGAACAAGGAGCCTCAAAAGCTTCAGGTGGAATTGGTATGTTGATTGAGCAAGCTGCGGCAAGTTTCTTTATTTGGCATAATTTAAAACCTAATACCGAGTTAATATACAAGGAATTAACATAGATAAGTCTATATATATTTTTTAAGAAACTTTCCTGTATAACTTTTTTTTGATTTAATAATTTCTTCAGGAGGCCCTTCAAAGATAATCTCTCCTCCTCCATCACCTCCCTCCGGCCCCAGGTCGATAATCCAGTCAGCAGTTTTAATAACATCTAAATTATGTTCAATGACAGCTAATGTGTTTCCATTATTTCGTAATTTATGAAGCACATTCAGTAAAAGTTGAATATCAGCAAAATGCAGTCCTGTAGTCGGCTCATCAAGAATATAAAGAGTCCTCCCGGTATCTCTTTTTGAAAGTTCGAGAGCTAATTTTACTCTTTGCGCTTCCCCTCCTGAAAGGGTGGTTGCATTTTGTCCCAGCTGTATATAAGTTAAGCCAACATCAAGTAAAGTTTTAAGCTTTCGTTCTATTGAAGGTATGGCTTTAAAGAACTCATAGGCTTCTTGAACATTCATGCTTAAAATTTCGTGAATATTCTTTTTTTTATATTTTATTTCTAGCGTTTCTCTATTATATCTTTGCCCGCGACACACATCACATTCAACATATACATCAGGTAGAAAATGCATTTCAACTTTCATTACTCCATCTCCTTCACATACCTCGCATCTACCTCCCTTTACGTTAAATGAGAATCTCCCGGGGCCATAACCTCTAGTTTTACTGTCTTGAACTTTAGAAAAGAGGTCTCTAATAGGAGTAAACAAGCCAGTATAGGTTGCAGGATTTGACCTTGGCGTCCTTCCAATAGGACTTTGATTAACATCAACTACTTTGTCAAAAAAATTATATCCATTAATATCTTCATGAGGCGCTGCTTCCAAGTTACTTCTATATAAGTGCTTTGCAACTGAATTATATAAAGTGTCATTAATTAAAGTAGATTTACCACTACCAGAAACGCCTGTGATGCAGGTCATTACTCCAATAGGCAAATTTAAGTCTACTTTTTTTAAATTATTACCACTTGCTTTTGTTATAGAAAAAAAAGAATCTTTTGGCTTAATTCTATCTTTAGGCCCTTCTATTTTTTTCTTCCCGCTTAAATACTGACCAGTAAGAGATTCTTTGTTACTTGCTATTTGATTAGGCTTCCCTTCGGCAACAATAACTCCACCATGTATCCCGGCTCCAGGACCAATATCTACAACATAGTCAGCACTCATGATTGCATCATAGTCATGCTCTACTACAATTACGGTATTTCCTAAATTTCTTAGATTACGAAGTGTCTCAAGTAGACGCTCATTATCTCTTTGATGAAGACCGATTGAAGGTTCATCTAAAACATACATTACGCCCGTTAAACCACTACCAATTTGTGATGCGAGTCTAATTCTTTGAGCCTCTCCGCCAGATAGGGTATCAGCAGATCTTGATAATGACAGATAGTCTAAGCCCACATTAATTAAAAAATGTATTCGATTACTAATTTCTTGGATTATTTTACTGGCAATTTGGGCTCGACCACCCGTTAGAGTTAATTCATCAAAAAAATCAAAAGCTTTCTTAAGCGGTAATTGGCAAACTTTACTTATATTTAGCTTACCAACTAAAACATTTCTGGCCTCAATTCTTAAGCGATCTGCATTGCATGAAGGACAAGTTTGATTATTTAAATACTTTGCTAGTTCATCTCGAACGGTATTTGAATCAGTTTCTTGATAACGCCTTTTAAAATTATTAATAATTCCTTCAAAAGAATGTTTTTTAGAATAAGTAGTCCCATTTTCATTTAAGTAAGAAAACTCAATTACTTCATTCCCACTCCCAAATAAAATAATCTTTTTTATTTCTACAGAAAGATCTTCGAAATTTGTATTAAGATTAAATTTATAGTGCTGACTTAAGCTATTAAGTAATTGGTAATAAAATTGATTACGTTTATCCCACCCTTTGATTGCACCAGCAGATAAAGATAACTGTGGAAATGCAACTACACGATGCTCATCAAAGAAATTTTTATGCCCTAACCCATCACAATCAGGACAAGCTCCAATTGGATTGTTAAAGGAAAATAATCTAGGTTCTAATTCTGGGATGGCATAATCACAGTGAGGACATGAGAATTTTGCTGAAAATAGTTGATTAAATTCTGTGTCCATATTAAAAGCAATAATTTTACCACCTGCAAGTTTTAATCCTGTTTCTACGGATTCTGTTATTCGTTGCTTTATATCTGATTTTATTTTGAGGCGATCAATAACAACATCTAATTGATGCTTTATATTTTTTTCTATTGGAGGTAAGTCATCTATTTCATATATTTTTCCATCTAGCCTAATTCTTATAAAACCTTGGGCTCGAAGTTCATCAATTAGGTCTAACTGGCTTCCTTTGCGATTATTTATAACCGGGGCTAAAATCATTATTTTTGTGTCTTCAGGCAAAGAAAGTAATTCATCAACCATTTGCGAAACTGTCTGAGCTTCAAGTTTAATTTGGTGCTCTGGGCAGAATGGATCACCGACTCTAGCGTATAGTAATCTTAAGTAATCATGAATTTCGGTTACAGTTCCAACCGTAGACCTTGGATTATGTGAAGTAGACTTTTGTTCAATTGAAATTGCGGGAGATAGCCCTTCAATTGAATCAACATCAGGCTTATTCATTCTATCGAGAAATTGTCTTGCATAGGCAGATAATGATTCAACATATCTTCTTTGCCCTTCAGCATAAAGTGTATCAAATGCTAATGATGACTTGCCTGAACCAGAAAGCCCGGTAATAACAATAAGCTTATTTCGAGGTAGGTTTAGCGAAATATTTTTTAAATTATGAGTTCGCGCACCTTTTATTTTAATGTATTCCATTATGATTTAATTCTTTTTAAAAGCAACCTGATAATATAAGTTATATTTAAAAATTAAGAAAGAATGTATTTAAATTTTTATGGCAAACTCAAGTAAAATGTCTTCATTAGAAATCAGGTCTAGTATTGTTTTAGCATCAATTTATGCTCTTCGTATGCTTGGAATTTTTTTAATACTCCCAGTATTTGCAATTTATGCTTCTAGTTTAGAGGTAACTCCAAATGCGTTTCAAATTGGCTTGGCTTTAGGTGTTTATGGACTAACACAAGCAATTTTTCAGATTCCATTTGGAATGACCTCTGATAGATTTGGCAGAAAAAAACTCATCTACTTCGGTTTATTTTTATTTATAGTTGGCTCATTAGTCGCGGCATTATCAAATCATATTGAGGGCATCATCATTGGAAGGGCAATTCAAGGATCAGGTGCAATTTCAGCAGTATTAACTGCTTTTTTATCTGACGTAACTAGGGACGAACATCGAACAAAGGCTATGGCAATTATAGGTGCATCCATAGGCTTAACTTTTGCATTATCCTTAGTTATTTCACCTATTCTTAGTATTAAGATAGGGGTGCCAGGTATTTTTTTATTGATGGCAATTTTGTCAATGTTAGCTATTTTGGTCATCAAATTTTGCATCTCTGAGCCAGCAGATATAAAAAAACCACCCTTAGTGGAATATAAAGATATTTTTACTATCTTAAAAAGACTTGATTTAAATCGATTGAATTTTGGAATATTTGTTTTACATGCTACTCAAATTTCTATGTTTACTGTTATTCCCTTTTATTTGATTGACCAAGGGCAACTTAACTTAGAATCTCATTGGACTGTGTATTTGCCTATTTTAGTAGTATCTTTTTTGTGTATTATTCCTATAATAATTCTTTCTGAAAGATGGGGAAAAACTAAACAATTTTTTCTATTTTCTATTGTTTTACTTTTATTCTCTCAAATCTTATTTTTATACTCTTCAGATGAGCTCCAAGGAATTGCAGTTGCTTTACTTATTTATTTTATAGGATTTAATTATTTAGAGGCATCACTACCTAGTATGGTTAGTAGGCTTGCCCCAACTGAACGAAGAGGGTTATCATTAGGCGTGTATAATACATTTCAATCGTTAGGAATTTTTTTAGGTGGATTTATGGGAGGATTGGTGGCTAAATACTTTGGCTATCAAGGCACTTTTTTCTTTTGTGGTTTGATGATAATTTTGTGGCTTATTTTAGCAGCCTCAATGCATGTGCCAGAAAAAAAGAAAAATTTGATAAACTTATAAATCTAAATCGCTAAAATTCAAAAATTATATAGGAGCAAAATATGTCGGTAAATAAGGTAATGTTAGTTGGAAGATTGGGCCAAGATCCTGATGTGCGATATATGCCAAACGAAACAGCTGTTTGTAATTTTAGCCTTGCAACAAGCACGAGGTATAAAAATAAAGATGGGGAAAGAGTTGAGAAGACAGAATGGCACAGAGTTGTGATGTTTGCAAAATTAGCCGAGATTGCTAAAGAATACGTAAAAAAAGGAAGTCAAATTTATATTGAAGGCAGGCTTCAAACAAGGAAATGGCAAACAAAAGAGGGTCAGGATAGGTATACCACTGAAATTATTGCCGACAATATGACAATGCTGGGAGGTAAAAGTGATTCGACAGGAGGAAATAATCAATCCAATAATGATTCAGAATTTTCTCAAGAGAAGACACAGCCAAAAGAAGCTATGCCAGAGTCAGCTGCGCCAAGTAAAAATCCATTTGATGATCTTGGTGATGATGATATTCCATTTTAAATTAATTTTTGTATAAATAAAGTTATGCCTATATATGATTTTTTATGTTCTCATTGCGGTCATGAAAATGATCTTCTAAGAAAAATATCTGATGCATCAATGATTTTTTGTCCAGAATGTTCTAATGAAACTTTTAAGAAGCAAGTTTCAGCCCCTAATTTCCAATTGACTGGTTCGGGCTGGTATGAAACTGATTTTAAAAATAAAAGTCCAAAAAATAATAAAAAAGAAGATGGGGGCTCGGAAGTAAAGCCTAAAAAAACAGAGGGTTTAAAGAAATGATTAAAAAATATTTTATAACTGGACTTTTAGTTCTGATACCAGCAATTCTTACAATCTGGGTACTGTATTCTCTTATACAGTTTTTAGACCAAACGATAGAATTTCTTCCAGAACATTTGAGACCTACTTATATATTTGGACATTCAGTTCCAGGGTTCGGAGTGCTTGTAACTGTTTTTGTTATTTTTATAACAGGAATTATTGCTAATAATTTTTTTGGTAAAAAGATTATTAATCTTTATGAAACATTAGTTAACAAATTGCCTTTTGTAAAGACAATCTACAAAGGAATTAAGCAAGTATCAGATACCTTACTTTCGAATTCTGGTAACGCTTTTTCTAAAGCAGTTTTAATTGAATTCCCTAACGAAGGTACTTATACTTTTGCATTTGTTACGGGGGAGCCAGAAAAAAAATTGGCAAAGTATTTAAAGGGAAAATATGTGAACGTTTATGTGCCCACAACTCCAAATCCAACTTCAGGATATACATTAATGGTTCCGAAGAATAAGGTTATTGAATTAGATATAAGTGTTGATGAGGTTTTAAAGTATGTTATTTCAATGGGTGTATCAAAACCAGATAATAAATTAAAAATCAAATAAATTTTAAAAAAGAGAGTTTCATGAGAACGCATTATTGTGGTGAATTAAATAAAACCCATATAGGGGAGGTTGTTGAACTCTGTGGTTGGGCTCATAGAAGAAGAGATCATGGAGGGGTAATCTTTATCGATCTAAGAGATAAGCTTGGTCTTGCTCAGATAGTCATTGATCCAGATACCCCTGATGCATTTAAAATTTCTGAATCGATTCGTAATGAATTTGTGCTGAAGATTGTTTGTAAAGTTAGACCTAGACCAGAAGGAACTGTAAACAAAAATTTACCCTCTGGGGAAGTTGAGATGCTGGCATCAAAGGTTGAAATATTAAATCCATCTTTAACCCCACCTTTTATGCTTGATGATGAAACTATTACTGAATCAATTCGACTTGAACACCGCTTTATAGATTTAAGGCGAGAAGAAATGCAAAATAATCTTAGGGTGCGTTATGAAGTATCCAAAAATTTAAGACTTTTTTTAGATGAACAGAATTTTATTGAAATAGAAACTCCTATTTTAACTAGAAGCACTCCTGAGGGCGCTCGCGATTATCTCGTTCCTTCTAGAGTTCATCACGGAGAGTTTTTTGCACTGCCACAATCACCTCAATTATTTAAGCAAATGTTGATGATTTCAGGGTTCGATAGATATTTCCAGATTGCAAAGTGTTTTCGAGACGAAGACCTAAGGGCAGATAGACAGCCTGAATTTACTCAGATTGATATTGAAGCCTCATTTGTTGATGAAGATAAAATTAAATCAATTGCAGAAGAGATGATTCAGAAGATGTTTTTAAATGTAATGAAGATTGAGCTACCAAAACCATTTCCACAAATGACTTACGCTGATGCAATAAAAAAATATGGATCGGATAAGCCTGATTTAAGAGTAAATCTTGAGTTAGTAGAAATGACAGAAGATATGAAGGATGTTGATTTCAAAGTTTTCTCATCTGCTGCTAATATGAATAATGGACGAGTCGCTGCACTTAGAATTCCTGGTGGAGCAGAGCTGTCGAGGTCTGAAATAGATGCTTATACAGAATTTGTCAAAATATATGGTGCTAAAGGATTAGCATATATAAAAATAAAAGATAAAAGTATGCTAAATGAAGATGGGCTTCAAAGTCCAATAGTTAAAAATATTCATACCTCAGCTTTAGCATCAATTATTGAAAAAACAAAATCGCAGAATGGAGACTTAGTATTTTTTGGTGCTGACAAAGCAAAAGTTGTTAATGAAGCCCTTGGTGCTTTAAGAGAAAAGATTGGGCATGATAAAAATTATTTAAATGATACTCCTTGGGCACCATTATGGGTTATAGATTTTCCTATGTTTGATTATGATGAATCAAATAAAAGATGGAATGCTTTACATCATCCTTTTACGGCACCTCAAGAAGGACATGAAAAATTGTTGGTCAATGACCCTGCAAATTGTTTATCCAAAGCTTATGATATGGTAATTAATGGATGGGAAGTTGGAGGAGGTTCTATTAGAATCCATAAACAGGAAATGCAATCAGAGGTTTTCAAAGCATTAAATATTTCAGATGATGAAGCTAAAGAAAAATTTGGTTTTTTACTTGATGCTCTTCAGTTTGGAGCACCTCCGCACGGAGGTATTGCTTTTGGTTTAGATAGGTTGGCAACACTTTTGGTGGGGGCTGACTCTATTCGTGATGTTATTGCTTTTCCTAAAACACAGAAAGCACAATGTTTAATGACTCAATCTCCCAATCGAGTTGATGAAAAACAACTCAAAGAGTTAAATATTCGACTGCGTCAAAACCAGCTAGATGAAAAAAAATGATAAGGGGTATTAATCATTATAATTTAAGGTCAGAGCAAAAAATGATGGAGATTCTGAAGGATTTCTATATTTCAGTTGTAGGCTTAGAATTAGGTGTTAGACCTCCTTTTAAAAGTAAGGGCTATTGGCTTTATGCAGAAAAAAAAGATGTTTTACATTTAAGTGCTACTAAAAATAACGAAAAAAATTTAATTAATGTTAACTCAACTTTTGATCATTTAGCATTTACTGCAGAGAATAGGGATAATTTTATTAAGGTTTTGAATAAAAATAACATTATTTTTAAAGAGAGAAAGGTTCCTGAAATAGCAACTGATCAAATTTTTTTTAAAGATCCTGCTGGGAACGGTATAGAGTTAATATTTACTTTAACAACTTGAAGAATTTAGAGGAGTAGCAAATGAAAAGTTATCGAAAAGAACTATTTTTTAATGCTCCAGAAAGGATGCACTTTACAAATATCACCCCTGAGATTAAAACGTGCTTAGATGAAAGCGCTGTAGAGGAGGGTTTTGTTTTAGTAAATGCAATGCATATTACTGCTAGTGTTTTTATAAATGATGATGAGTCGGGATTACATCATGACTATAAAAAATGGCTTGAGCGACTTGCTCCTCATGAACCTGTAAACAGTTATCGACATAATGATACTGGCGAAGATAATGCAGATGCTCATATGAAGCGTCAAGTTATGGGACGAGAGGTTGTTGTTGCCATTACTGAAGGCCATCTTGATTTTGGCCCATGGGAGCAAATCTTTTATGGTGAGTTTGATGGACGACGAAAAAAAAGAGTCTTGGTAAAAATTATTGGTGAATAAAGTTATAGTCCCCTAAATAGATTTTAATTACTAAATCAAATTTTTAAATTTTTTTATCAAATTATCTAACCTTTTTTCATGGTAAATAAAAAAATATTGGCAGTGGGTGGGCTTATATTGCTATCAGTTATATGGGGAGCAAATGTTCCGTATATGAAGATGGCTTTAAGTTTTTCAGGCCCTGCAGAGTTTGCATTTTTAAGAAATTTTTTTGGAGCTATTGTTTTATTTGTAATTATTTGCGTTCTAAGAAAGCCTATTTTTATAAAAGAAGCTCCTAAATTATTTATTTTGGGACTTTTCCAAACTGCAGGATTCACAGGTTTTCTTATATGGGCATTACTAGAAGGGGGGGCTAGTAAAACAGTTGTTTTAACTTTTACGATGCCTTTGTGGGTTTCTTTAATGGCATGGCCATTACTAAAAGAAAAGCTAACTCAATTGCAATGGATTTCTGTTGTCATATGTTTGTTAGGCATAGGTTTTATTTTTGACCCCTTGGGTTTAGATAATAATTTTAAAAGTACATGCTTAGCTCTGGCTTCAGGATTTTCATGGGCTTGTGGGACAATTATTTCTAAAAGAATTCATAATAAGTATCCAAAAATTGATCTTTTAACCATGACTGCATGGCAAATGTTGTGGGGCTCGATTCCAATATTTGTGATTTTATTTGCAATTAATTCAGAGCCAATTATATGGACGAATTCCTTTATAGGTATTGTTTTATTCAATGTTATTTTTGTTAACGCTGTTGCTTATTATTTATGGTTTTATGCTTTAAAATATCTTGACGCCTCTTTGGTTTCTATACTAGCTTTATTAACTCCTATTTCGGGAGCAATATCTGCTTTGTTTTTACTAGACGAAATTCCAAATTATTTTGAAAGAATAGGGTTTGCTCTTATTTTAATTGGTCTATTTTTATTGCTTCTTTACAAAAGCAAGGAAAAAATATCTTAGGTTATGGAAATTGAATTAACTGGTAAAATAAATATTTACGAGGACTTTATAGGCATCTTATTATGGCAGGACATTCAAAGTGGGCAAATATTCAGCATCGAAAAGGAAGACAAGATGCAAAAAGAGGTAAAATTTTTACAAAATTAGTAAAAGAGATTACCGTTGCCGCTAGACTTGGCGGTGGGGATGTAAATTTTAATCCAAGATTAAGAACGGCCGTTATAACTGCTAAAGAAGGAAGTATGCCTGCTGAAAATATCACTAGGGCTATCAAAAGAGGTACCGGTGAATTAGAAGGTGTTAACTATGAAGAAATAAGATATGAGGGTTACGGCATTAACGGAGCAGCGATTATTATCGATTGTTTGACTGATAATAAGCAACGTGCTGTTGCCGACGTAAGACATGCTCTTTCAAAGCATGGTGGAAATTTAGGTACCGATGGCTGTGTTTCATTTTTATTTAATCATTGTGGAAGTATTTTCTTTGGTCCTGGATTAAACGTAGACACGTTAATGGAAATTGCTATTGAACTTGGTGCCGACGACGTGTTACTTAATGACGACGAAAGTGTTGAAATACTAACAAATCCAAATGATTTTCCTAAAATAAAAGATGGTTTTGATCAGAAAGGTCTTAAGTATGAACTTGCGGAGATTACTATGAAAGCAGAAACTGAGATAAATTTAAAAGGAAATGATGGTGAAAAAATGCAGAAAATTCTTGATGTATTAGATGATTTAGATGACGTTCAAGAGATTTATACTAATGTAATTATTGAGGAACAATAATTAAAAATTCTATTAGAATTTTAGGAATAGATCCAGGCCTAAGAATTACAGGCTATGGAGTTATTTTAAATTCTGATAATAGCATGATGTATGAGGCAAGTGGAGTTATTAAAACAACCAAAGGAGAGCAAAACTTAGCATCTCGTATTAAAATAATTTCCTCTGGAATCCATGAAATTATTGAAAAATTTGAACCACAAGTTGTTGCGATTGAGAAAGTTTTTGTAAATACTAATCCCCAGTCAACATTACTTTTAGGTCAAGCAAGAGGGGCTGCAATTGGCTCTGTAGTAATGAAAAATTTAGAAGTATTTGAATATACAGCTTTACAAGTAAAAAAATCTGTAGCCGGAAACGGCCATGCAGATAAAATCCAAGTTCTAAATATGGTTCAGAGATTATTGAAAGTTTCTTCTGATTTATCTTCAGATTCAGCTGATGCTTTAGCATGTGCTATTTGCCATGCTAATATGAGTAATTCATTAGTAAAATTAGGTACTGGAAACCGAATGAAAGCAGGCAGAATTATATGATTGGAAGAATTCAGGGCCGATTACTTGAGAAAACACCACCATTTATTCTAATCGATTGTAATGGTGTAGGCTACGAGATTGAAGTACCTATGACAACTTTTTATGAGCTACCTGATATTGGTAATGAAATAACATTACTCACTCATTTTATCGTGAGAGAAGATGCTCAACTCTTATTTGGTTTTATTTCAGATAAAGAACGTAAAACTTTTAAGCAACTTATCAAAGTAAATGGAATTGGGGCAAAAGTTGCATTGTCTATTCTTAGTGGAATCAGTTTTAATGAATTAATAAAAGCAGTTGTTGATCAAAATGCTGATTTACTGTGCACCATTCCTGGTATAGGAAAAAAAACTGCTGACAGATTGACTCTTGAGCTAAAAGATAAGTTTAAGGCGGATGAAATGCAAGTCAATTCTGATGATAATTCAATTCAAATGACTGACATACAAAATGCTTTATTAGCTCTGGGTTATAGCCATAAAGATGTGAGTAGCGTAACTAGAGAATTATCTGAAGACGTTTCTGTTAATGACGGAATAAGGCAATCATTGAGGTTATTATCTAGAAATTAATAAAGGAAAGAAATGATTGAACCAGATCAGATTAAAGAAAAAGGTCCAATAGATGAGATTGAGGATAATCTTGAGCGCGCACTTAGGCCGAAGGCTTTAGACGAATATGTTGGACAAGATAAGTTAAGAGAACAATTAAATATTTTTATTGATGCTTCTAAGAAAAGAGAAGAAGCTTTAGACCATGTTTTATTGTTTGGTCCTCCCGGACTTGGTAAAACAACTTTAGCTCATATTATTGCTCGTGAAATGGGTGTAAATTTACGACAAACTTCTGGACCTGTTTTAGAGAAAACTGGAGATTTGGCAGCATTACTTTCAAACTTAGAAACTAACGATGTTTTATTTATAGATGAGATTCATCGCTTATCTCCAGTTATTGAAGAAATTCTTTATCCTGCAATGGAAGATTATCGACTTGATATTATGATTGGAGAAGGTCCATCAGCCCGGTCAGTAAAATTAGAGCTACCTCCTTTTACATTAATAGGCGCGACAACTAGAGCTGGAATGTTGACTAATCCTCTAAGAGATAGATTTGGTATTGTTTCACGGTTGGAGTTCTACTCTAATGAGCAATTAGCTAAAATTGTTAAAAGATCTGGGAGGCTTCTTGAGATAGAAATTGAAAAGAATGGAGCTGAGGAGATTGCTAATCGTTCAAGAGGTACTCCTAGGATAGCAAATAGACTTTTAAGGCGAGTTAGAGATTATGCTGAAGTAAAGGGTTCTGGAATTATAGATAAGTCAATTGCAGACAAAGCATTAAAGATGTTAGATGTTGATGGAGTTGGTCTAGACTCAATGGATATAAATCTATTAAGGGCAATAGTTGATAAATTTTCTGGAGGGCCAGTAGGGCTAGAGAATCTTGCGGCCGCAATAGGTGAGGAGAAAGATACAATAGAAGATGTAATCGAACCATATTTAATTCAGCAAGGCTACCTCATGAGAACCCCAAGGGGGAGAGTCGCTTCAACTATGACTTATGAGCATTTTGGATTAAAACAGCCAGATAATTTAGATTTATGAAAACTGTTGCTTCATGGGGTGTGAGGATATATTTTGAGGATACTGACAGTGGCGGAGTTGTATATCATGCAAATTATTTAAAATTTATGGAAAGGGCGAGAACTGAATGGCTGAGAGGTATTGGTTTGGATCAGGCTAAACTAAAATTAAAAGATAATATTATGTTTGTTGTCGCAAAGTTAAATATTGAATTCAAAAAGCCTGCTAAGTTTAATGATGAGCTGACGGTAATTACAAACATAGAAGGAATAGGGGCATCTACTATTTTTATTAATCAGGAAATTTTAAAAGATAATTATTTAATTTCATCTGCAAGGGTTGAAATAGCTTGTATTAATAGTAAACTTTTTAAACCACAAAGAATTCCTAAAGAAACAAAACAAATTTTGGAGAAACTATGATTGTTGGAAGTGACTTATCTTTCTTTTCACTAATTTGGGGGGCAAGTTTGCCCGTTCAAATGGTGATGTTAATATTAATTGGGGCTTCAGGCATATCATGGAAGTATATATACCTAAAAATTAAAATTTTAAAAATTACAGAGCAAAGTACTAATGAATTCGAGAAATTTTTTTGGACAGGCGGCAGTCTTAGTAGTTTATTTGAGACTTTAAATTCTGGCCAAAAGGACACTATTGGTTTGTCAGCAATATTTAGAGCTGGTTACAAAGAATACATTACCCAAAAGCAAGGTAGTTTTGATAAAAAAAGTGTTGAAAGTGTCAGAAGAGCAATGCGAGCAACATTTAACAGAGAAGTTGACTCATTAGACAGACATTTGCCATTTTTAGCCTCAGTAGGTTCTGTAAGCCCATATATAGGGCTATTCGGAACAGTTTGGGGAATTATGAATGCTTTTATTGGTTTAGCAAATGTAGCACAACCATCTTTAGCTCAAGTTGCTCCTGGTATTGCTGAAGCATTAATAGCGACTGCCATTGGTTTATTCGCTGCAATTCCAGCAGTAATAGCTTACAACAGATTTGCTGCAAAAGTTGATAGAATTTCAATTAGATATGAAAGCTTCATGGAAGAGTTCATTAATATTATGGATCGCAAGGGATAGCTATGCGTAAAAGAAGACTAATGAATCAAATTAATGTGGTGCCATATATAGATGTAATGTTGGTTTTATTAATAATTTTTATGATTACAGCGCCTATGACAAACCCTGGGGTTGTTGAGTTACCAAGAGTAGGCCAATCATTAAAGCAGAAAGCAAGTCCAATTATAATATCGATTAAAAAAAATGCTCAAACTGAAGTTAATGGAAAAGTCTACAAGAGAGATAAATTATTAGTTTTTCTAAAGAAACGTTTAAAAAAAAATCCAGGTCAATCTATCGTTATTGCAGCAGATAAAAAAGTAAAATATGGCGAAGTCATTTCTATAATGGATTTGTTAAAGCAAAATGAAATTACTAAAGTTGGTTTGTTGCTTAAGCCTGAAAAATAATTAATGAAAATAATAAAGTTTGAAAATAATTATGAACTACAGGCAAATTTATTTTCTTTCGTAATACATCTGGCTTTGTTATTTTTTATGATTTTTACAGTCGACTGGCAAACTAAGACTCCAAATTTTGCTGAAGTGGAGTTATGGGATGCTGTTCCGACTCAAGTTAAAAAAGTAAAGCAAGAATCTTTAAAGAAAAAAAGTATAGTAAAGAAAAAGAAAATTGCTGAAATAAAAAAAGAAAAAGCAATCCTTGAAAAGGAAGCAGAAATTAAACTAAAAAAAAAGAAAGCTGCAAAGAAAAAAGCACTTGCACTTAAAAAGAAAAAAGAAATAGAGGCTATGCAAAAAAAAATTCTTAAACAAGAAAAAATTGCTAAGCTTCAAGAGAAGTTACTGGAAGATGAAAAAATTGAAAATTTACAGGAACAGCTCAGAGAGCAAGACCTTAAGAGGAAGGAAAGATTAGCATTAGAGGCGGACAGAGATATGGAGGCAGGAGTTAAATCTGGTGAGCTTGAAAGGTTTAAGATGCTTATTCAGCAAAAAATTCACCAGAATGTTAATAAACAACTTTGTGGACTTGATGATGTTTCTTTGATATTTGAAATTAGTTTGATGCCTACAGGGGATATTTTAGGAACGCCTAAAATGTTAGAATCGAGTAAAATTGGTTCTTGTGATGAAGCTGTTGAAAGAGCAATACTGCAATCACAGCCTTTACCAATGCCAAAAGATAAGAAACTATTTAGAAAATTAAAGGGCTTAAAACTTAAATTTTCTCCAAATGCTTTAAATGAATGAAGATAACTAAAAATTATGAATAAAAATAGAATAGCACTTTTTTTCCTTAGTCTACTAATGTTTTGTAGTAGTTCTTATAGTTTAGAGGTTATAGAAATATTGGGTGGTAGAGCAAACCAAATAGCCATTGCTGTCTCACCTTTTAAAGAGTTTAGTTCACAAAGTGATGTCGGAAAAGTTCATAAGGTAATTGCATCAGATCTAGATCGTTCAGGTCTTTTTGATACCCTTGATACAGACGGAGTTTCAAATCCACCTAGTAATGATTTGAATATTAATTTTACAAAGTGGTCTGCTCTAGATGCCCAATTTATCGTAGTAGGAAAAATTGATCAAACAATAGATAGAATGAGAGTTTCATGGAGTTTAGTAGATATTTACAAGGAAAAAACTGTTTTATCAATGGAATATGCTGGAAAACCATCACAGTTTAGAGCGATTGGGCATAAAATTGCTGATCAAGTTTATGAGAGGTTAACTGGAAGTAAAGGAGTATTTCATACAAAAATTGCTTTTGTGAAGAAGGTTAGTAATGATAAATATGCTTTAAATATTTCTGATTACGACGGATTCAATATTAGAACTATTATGCATTCAAAGCAGCCTATCATTTCACCTCGATGGTCACCAGATGGAAAACAAATCGCATATGTTTCTTTTGAAAAAAAGAAACCTGTGATTTATTTACAGGAGTTGGCAACCGGGCAAAGAACATTATTGGCAAATTTTAAAGGAAATAATAGCGCTCCTGCTTGGTCCCCAGATAGTAAAAAATTGGCCATAGTTTTAACTTATAATGCAAATTCTCAGATATATATTATTGATGCAGACGGCGAGAATATCAAACAAGTTATGAGAACAAGAGCGATTAATACTGAGCCTGCGTGGGCGCCAAATGGGAAAGAGATATATTTTACTTCTAATAAATCTGGAGGCCCTCAAATATATAAATTAAATCTTGAAGATGATGAGGTAACTAGAATAACTTACGAAGGAAAATATAATCTTTATCCTAGTCTATCTTATGATGGAAAGTTATTACTCTTCTTGATGCAAGACGATGGAAAATTTAAAGTTGCTGTTCAAAATTTACTTTCCAATCAAGTATTAAAACTTACAAATGGACCTTACGATGAAGCACCAATTTTTTCTCCAAATGGACATATGATATTATTTAGTTATAAAAACTATGGAAAAACCTCAAAAATTGGTACAGTATCAATTAATGGGTTAAAGATTACTCCCCTGGTTGTTGGAAATGAACAAATACAAGAGCCGACATGGGGCCCAATAACCGACTAACTTTTTTATATAATTAAGGAACTATGATGAAAAAATCGTTATTATTAACTGCTTTACTAGCTTCACTAATGGCTGGATGTAGCACTACGGAATTAGCTGATTCTCAGCCATTAAACCCTCCTTTTCCAGAGTTAGCCTCAGCAACTGCTGACGGGTCTTCTGATGCTGATACAACAGGACTTGGACTAGAACAACTTAGAAGTGATGTTAACCTTAGCAAGAGAAGCGTTTACTTTGACTTCAATCAATATGTTGTTAAAGATGAGTTCATGGATTCAATAGAAGCTCATGCAGCTTATTTAAGAAATCACCCAGGAGCTAAAATGGTAATCAATGGAAATGCAGATTATCGTGGGTCTCATGAATACAATCTTTCACTAGGTCAAAAAAGATCTGTAGCAGTTAAAGAAGCCCTTAATACATATGGTGCAGATGATAGCCAAATTGAAACTGTAAGTTTTGGTGAAGAATATGCAAACCAAGAATGTACTGGCGCACAATGTGGAGAAGATAGACGAGCTGATATTGCCTACGAAGTAGAGTAGTCCACGCTAGTTGATGAAAAAATATTTATGGGTTGGCCTTTTATTAATTTCGAATTACACTTTTGCTGTATTCGAAGATGAAGACGCAAGAAAAAAAATTAATGATATTCAGGGCCAACTCAATAATATTCAAAATACGATAGAATTTACTATAAAAGAAAAATTCATTCAGTACGAAAATGCTGAAAAAAACCAATCAAACACCAAAAGCATCCTTGAACTTAATAATAAAATAAGTATTCTTTACGATGAATTAGCAAAGTTGAATGGTGAGGTTGAGATTCTAAAATATCAAGTTAAAAATTCTGAAGATAGACACAAAGTCCTTTACCAAGAATTAAGCGATAGATTAGATGGACTTTTAAATCGACTTGAAAATTCACCTCAGGTAAGTAAGGAAAAAAAATTAGAAGAGCCAATTGCTGCTGTGGATAAAGAGCTTCAAATTAACGATGAGGCTAAAGATATTGTTTCAGGATATGACCAAGAAAATAATGGATTACCACCTCTAGTTGATAAAAGTATTGAATTGGAACACTTTGCTAGAGCTGAGAAACTTCGTAAAGCAACTAAGTACAAAGAATCTTTTGACGCCTATGATAAATTTATTTCAAGCTATCGTGATTCAGAATCGATTGTGGATGCAAAGTTTGGTTTAGGGTATTCACAATATGCTCTTAAAAACTATAAAGCTGCAATTAACACTTACTCAAAAATCATTGAGCAATATCCCGATGACGGTAAAATTCCTTTCGTAATTTATGAGATAGCTAATTGTGAGATTCAATTAACAAGAATCACTAGAGCGAAAAAAACCTTAAGAGGGTTAATCAAAAAACATCCTAATTCAGATATTATTCCTAGCGCAAAAAAAAGATTAAAAGCATTGGAATCAATTAAACTTTAAATTTGGGCTGCTTTGGAATCAATTAAAATAAATGAAATCTTTTATTCACTTCAAGGTGAGTCTTCTTTGGTGGGATTACCGACTGCTTTTATAAGGCTAACTGGTTGCCCTATGAGATGTAATTATTGCGATACTGCATACGCATTTAATGAGGGTAAAAATTTAAGAATTATAGATATACTAAAAGAAATAAATAATTTTAAAACAAAATATGTAACTGTAACGGGAGGCGAGCCGTTAGCCCAAAAATTATGTTTTGATTTACTTAGTAAATTATGTGATAAAGGATATTTTGTATCTTTAGAAACAGGAGGAGCCGTCAGTATAGCTAAAGTTGACCCAAGGGTTAAAATAATTTTAGATATTAAAACTCCTTATTCAGGAGAGTCTGAGAACAATAAATGGAATAATTTAAGTTTAATAAAAACTGATGATGAAATAAAATTTGTGATTGCTAACTCTGAAGATTACGAATGGGCTAAAAAATTAATAGATAAAGAAAATATATACTCTAAAGCACAAATTATTTTTTCTCCTGTCTACAATAAATTGTCTACAAAAAAACTGAGTAATTGGATTTTGAGAGATCATTTGCCTGTAAGAATGCAGGTGCAGTTGCATAAGTTTATTTGGGGCGATATTCCCGGTGTCTAAAAAAGCTATTATTTTATTATCAGGGGGCTTAGATTCTGCAACTGCTTTAGCTATTGCCATTAATCAAGGCTACAGTTGCTATGCTATGAGCATAGATTACGGTCAAAGACATAATATTGAGCTAACGGCTGCTAAAAAGATTGCGAAGCTATTTAAAGTTAAAGATTTTAAAGTAGTTAATTTAGATTTAAGTTGGTTGAACAGTTCAGCGCTAACTAACAATGCAATGAAAATACCTGAGCAATCATCAAAAGGAATACCTGTAACCTACGTCCCAGCAAGAAATACAATACTAATGAGTTTAGCTTTAGCATGGGCTGAAAATATCGATTGCAGGAATATTTTTATTGGTGTTAATGCTGTTGATTATTCAGGTTATCCTGATTGTAGGCAAGAATACATAGATAGTTTTCAGAAAATGGTAAATCTTGCGACTAAAAGTGGAGTTGAAGGTAGTGAAATTAAAATTCATACCCCATTAATAAATCTATCTAAAGCTGATATTGTTTCTAAGGGTAAAAAGCTTGGTGTCGATTACTCTATGACAATTTCATGCTATCAGCCAACACCAACTGGACTTTCATGTGCAAAATGTGATTCTTGTAGATTAAGAAAGATAGGCTTTCAAGACGCTGGAATTATAGATCCAACAAGTTATGTAAATTAGAGGTATTTAAGCCTAATCCTAAAATAAATTTGCCAAAACCTCTTAAAATAGCGTAAAATTCTGGCCTTTCTGTAGAAAATTATTATTTAAGAGAATATATATTATGGTAGTTATTAGACTTTCAAGAAGTGGATCAAAAAATAGACCTTATTTTAATGTTGTAGTAGCCGACTCAAAAAAGCCCAGAGATGGTCGTTTTATTGAACGTGTTGGATTTTATAATCCAATGGCAAATGTTGGGGCAGAAACATTAAGGCTTCAAACAGAAAGAATTGAGTATTGGCAGAGCCATGGTGCGTTGCTTTCTCAGACAATGACAAGGATTGTTAAGCTTCATGCAAAGGGACCAGAGGGTTTGGCTGCAATGAAGAAAAAAGATGAAGAAAAAGCGAAAATAAAAAAGTCTAAAAAAGATGCAGAAAAGTTAGCCAAAGCTGAAGCGGTAATAGCAGCAGAAGCTCCAGCAGAAGCAGAAGCTCCAGCAGAAGCAGAAGCTCCA
>TARA_B110000037_G_scaffold223137_1_pt1 | contig 19902 bp, 19 predicted proteins | sample TARA_B110000037 | Tara Oceans TARA_B110000037 (sample SAMEA4397196) | marine metagenome | biome: Polar Biome; feature: [MIX] marine epipelagic wind mixed layer (ENVO:01000061); material: water (ENVO:00002006), including particulate matter (ENVO:01000060) such as... | depth 10-100 m
ACCATCAGTAGGCACCAGAGAAGCCCCCGATCATTGGCTTAAAACAGTGACATTCGGCTCAGATTCAGCATGATTAAGCGGCTAGATCTATCGTTGGTTTAGATCGGTGCCCATCTGTGGAATCGGAGGTTAAAAAATGATCGCCAATTTTTCACCAACTTGTTTGCTCCGTGCGGTGAGGAACGGCCTTGCGGACGCGAGGGATGCAGTGAGATCCTCTTGGTAAAATGCCGAATCCGCGTATTCGGTAACCTCAAGTTTCAGGTCGGAGAGGTTTTGAGGTTCCCTCGTGACAGGAGCGCAGGCCGAGAGCGCGAGTGGGACGAGGAAGAGAACACGGTTCGTGTTAAAATTTGGTAGCGGCTAGAGTGTCAGTTGGTCGTGAAAGATTTCGATTTTATGCTCCTCGAATTTTCTGAGAGCCGAGCGGAAATCTGTGACGGCTTGGTGGCGTTTGACCGCAGCCAAGGCAGCCACGATTTCAGATCGGGCGTCTTCAAGCGTTCTTTCCTCCGGAGGTTTCCGGGCAGTGAGGTTCACCAGATGCCAGCCGAGTTTTGTACGGACGAGGGTTGGTTTACTTTCGGGTAGCGTGAAAACTTGTTCTGCAAAATCACCGGGAAGACGGGCGCGGGACATCCAACCGAGGTCGCCGGCTTTGCCTTTGCTTGCGGTGTCGTCCGAGAGTTCTTTGGCAAGGGTGGCGAAATCTTTTTTCTCTTCGTTCAGGTCGGTCAGCGCCTGGGTGAGTGTTTGTTTCGCCTCGTCCGAAGGTTTATTCAATGTCGCGATGAATACGTGCTGTGCTCGGATTCTGGCGGGGATTTCCAATGACTTTTTGTTCTCTTCGAAAAACGCGGTGATCTCCTCTTCGGAAACTTTGACTAGGGGATCTACTCGCATGGCGACGTATTTCTCCTGCTGGATTCGGGCGGCGATGCGGTTGCGGAGCGCTTTCTCATTCGGAATTCCGCTGGCCTTCATCGCCGTTTCTAGATGCCTTTTTGTTTCGAATTTTCCGACGAAGCGCTTGAGGCGTTCGTCGATTTCCTCATCTGAGACGGTAAGCGTTAGTGTGTTGTGAGCTACCTTGACTCGCATCAGTTCGTGGTCGATGAGATCGCCCAATGCGGCATAGGTGACGAGTTTCCTGTCTCCAGGGGAAAGGTCTTCTAGGTGCTTTCCTTCGAGCCAGAGCCTTTCGTAAATCGCGAAGTCGAGTTGCTTCCTAGTGATGAGGTGATTGAAAACGCGGGCGACGACGCCGTTGGCTTTGGCCTTGGCAATGGATTCGGGGCTGTTTGGATTCGAGGACTGGATGCGTTTGTTGAGCGGGCCGTTGAAAAGGAAAAGGTCGGAAACAAGGTAACCGACCACAACAAGGTAGACTGCGAAGCGGAGGGAGAATTTGGTGAAGGTGCGCATTGAAATTTATCGGATCTCCACGCTGCAACCTGGTCGCAGGAGGCCGGGGATACGGACGATATCCCAGTTGGCTAGGCGGATGCAACCGGCGGATTGGGAGCGGCCGATGGTTTCCGGGTTCGAGGTGCCGTGCATACCGATACCGGGTTTGGATAGGCCGCACCATAGGACGCCGACGGGGTTGTTGGGGCCTCCGGGGATGTTGAGGGATTCTGTGCCGCGCTTTCCGGTGTCGAGGAGTTGCTGGTCGTAGCGCCAGACGGGAAGCTCGACGGCGTTTTTCATTTCCCATTTCCCATAGCGGATGAACTGAGGCTTGCCTGGAGTAATAGGGAAAGCTGCGACTAGGGATCGGTTGGCTACTCTGCTGGGAGCTTCAGGATGGGCGACAATGAGCGCACGGAGATTGGCTTCGTAGATGCGGACTTGGTTCAGCTTGGTATCGATAACCGCGTGGCGTTGGCTGAGGGCTTGGTCTTCTTTAAAGACCGCTCCGGTGAGACTCTCAATGCTGAAGGCGGCGACATTGGGAACGACGATGGTTTCGCGGGGCTTGAGTCCGTAGATTTTTGAGGAAGAGTTCAGTTTGATGAGGTAGGGGACGGTCGTGTGATAGCGCTCGGACATGAATTCGCCAATGGAGCGGTAGGACATTTGCTTTTCTTTTGCCTGCTCCGCCTTTTTATATGGGAGATTTACATTCACCCATTTTGCGGAAACTTCCGGAACGATTGCTACGGCGAATGGGTTTGGGATGGCTTTGCGAGCCGCGATGTTCACGGCAGTCCAGCTATCTAGCGGATACCCGTGGTGCTCGTTCCAAGACCGTACTGCCAGCTCCGTGAAGCGTCCGGGTCGGCCGTCGATCACGCCGGGACCGAAGTTTGATTGGTCGAGGAAAATCTGGAGACGGACGGCATCGTCTCCAGTGGGTTTCATTTCGATAGGGGTAAGGGCGGCGACAGGAGCGGCTTTCAAGGGGACTGCGGCGGCTGCGGCTGCGGCTGCGGCAGGGGCGGGTGCCGGGGCAGGCGTCGATGCTTCAGGGGAGAAAAGGTTGGCATCGGCTGGTGGGATAGCTTCCTCAACAAATGGCACAGTTTCTTCGAAGTCGAGCGGAAGGGCTTTCAGCACGGGACGTTCGCGGACCGGAACCTGAGCAAAGGCGGTGGCCGCGAAGAAAGGAAGAAAGAGTAAGGTCTGAAGAAGACGCATGGTCTAGTTGTGTGACGGAATTGCGCGTGGATGGATTCAATCGGTTACGACGAAATCCTCAAGTCGCCCGGCGATATCGGCGGGAACCACTGCGCTGACGAGGATGTCGTTCTGGTCGTAATCGGTGGAAAGGACTTTCGCATCCTTGTGGAGGATGTTCAGGAGGTCGCCTCGTTTCTGTGGGATGCGGTAGTGCTTCCGGGAAACTCGGTCTGCGAGGATGCGTGAGCATTCTTTAAGCAGCGTGTCCATTCCCTCACCGGTTATGGAGGAGGCGCGGATGGCATCGGGAAACGTGCGGTCTAGGTAGGCGTGCGTCTCCGGATCGGTGACGATGTCGATCTTGTTTAGGACGGTGATGATTGGTTTGTCCACAGCACCAAGTTCCTCGAGAACCTTGAGAGTTGTTTCGTGGAAAACTTCGATTTCGGGAGCAGAAGCATCGAGTACGTGGATTAGGAAATCCGAGAGGACGGACTCTTCAAGTGTTGCTTTAAAAGCCTCCACCAGACGGTGGGGAAGATTGCGAACGAAGCCGACCGTGTCCGTGATGAGGAGAGGCTGACCATCAGGTAGCTCGATACGTCTGGTTGTCGTGTCTAGTGTGGCGAAAAGCATATCCTTCGCCATTACGTCGGAGTCGGAAAGGATGTTCAGCAGAGTGGATTTACCTGCATTCGTATATCCGACGATGGAGCCGTGAGGCGTTTCCAGTTTCTGGCGTTCCTTGCGCTGGGTCTGGCGCTGCTTGCGGACTTGCTCAAGCTCTCTCTTGCAGCGGTCGATGCTTTGGTGGGCGAGACGTCTGTCCACCTCGATCTGTTTCTCTCCCATGCCGCGCGATGCACCACCACCACCTGCGCCGCCTGAGCCTGCCGACTCCCGGTCAAGGTGACCCCACATCCTTGCAAGGCGGGGGAGGGCGTATTGCATGCGGGCAAGCTCCACTTGGAGGGTGGCCTCACGCGATTGTGCGCGCTTCGCGAAAATATCGAGAATGACTTCCTCGCGGTCGATCACGCAGAGATCGGCGAGCCTTTCCCACTCACGTTGCTGGGAGGGGGCAAGGCAGTTATCGAAGACGATGACATCGCACTCGTGGGCTTTCGCCAGTTCTGCAATTTCCGCAGCCTTGCCTGTCCCGCAGAGAAACTTTTTCTTCATCTCACGGGGAAGCGAGAGCACGGAATCGACTACCTCGATTCCAAGTGTGGAGACGAGCTCGCCAAGCTCTGTGAGCAACGATGAGGACTCCTCTTCCTCGCGGGCATCAAAATAGAATCGAACGAGCAGGGCGCGCTCGACCATATCCGGTTTCAGTCTTACTTCGAACATTCGGTAGGAATGGTTAGCACGGCTTGGAAATTCGGCAATGCCGAATGGGAAGAGGAACCACAATGGTAGCGCAGCGGACATCGACGAACTTGAAGCTTAAATCTTTCGTCAAATGCACCCAGAGGGCATAGCAGGCGCGGATGAACACGGATCAGATTCTTGTGGCCTTGCTTCTGGCTTCTGACTTCAGGGTTGCCTCAATCTCCAATCTCCGTTTCCAGTCTTCCTAGACCAACGGGCTTGCGGATTTAAGCCGGGGGGTGCTGGAGTGCAACGGAGGCTACCCCGGATGTTGGGTCAGGAATGTTCTTCAACGCCAAAGGTGTTGTGTCCGTGTCCGGCGGTTTTTACGGCTGGGAATCACTCCGGCACCCTGGACGCCTTGCTTCTACGAAAGCCGCTTCATCACCGCGCCGGAGAGGAATTTTCCATCGGCACGACCGTCAGCAAGCTCCTGAGCGCGTTTCATCGCTTTCCCCATATCTGCCTTCGAGCTGGCTCCCGTTTCGGAAACCGCTTGCTCGACGATGGCTGTCATTTCCTCTTCTGTCAGAGGGGTGGGGAGGTATTTGGAAAGGATGGCGATCTCTGCCTTCTCGTTGTCCGCAAGCTCCTTCCGGTCTGCTTTTTCGAACTGCTCAATGGAATCCTGCCGCTGCTTGATCTGTTTCCGGATCACCGCAAGCGCCTCCGGCTCTTCCAAAAGCGTCCCCAGCCCACCTTTTTCAATGGAGGCATTGGTCAGCGCGCTTTTCAACGCACGCAGCGGGATCAGCGCGGCGGCGTCCCGGGCTTTCATGGCGGTCTTGATGTCTTCGGAGATTGTTGTGGCTGTATCGCTCATGGGGGGAGGATAGGTAGCGGGATGCGGTAGCCAAGAGGAAATGCGACAAGGAAGCTGAAACTGAAATTCAGACGTTGCAGAGTGGATCTTTTTTGATACGTTTCCAGCGATGGCGACTCCCTCACCGCGACCGTTACGAATCCGCTTTTTTAAGACGGAGGCAGGCAACGAACCGGTTCGGGAGTGGCTGTTGAAACTTCCTATTGGCGAGAAAAAATCGATTGGTGCCGATATCCTAACCGTCCAATGGGCCTGGCCGTTGGGAAAGCCACTGGTCGATTCTTTGGGAAGAGGACTCTGGGAAGTGAGGTCATCACTAGGAAATCGGATCGCCCGGGTGTTTTTCATAATGGTCGATGAGGAGATCATCCTTCTCCATGGCATCATCAAAAAATCCCAGAAAGCACCACGACAGGAACTCGATCTCGCCCGGAAAAGGCAATCCACCTATTTACGAACCAACTAACGAACTAATGAAAACAAAACAGAATCCACATCGCGGAAGTGATTTTAGCGAGTTTCTCGAAGAGGAGGAACTATTGCCAGAAGTCACAGCGCTTGCCTTGAAGCGTCTGGTGGCACTCCAGTTACAAGAGATCATTTCCGAGCAACAGGTGACGCGCACCGAGCTTGCCAACCGGATGCACACGAGCCGGGCTTCCTTGAATCGTCTCCTCGATCCGGAGAATCCGTCGCTTACGGTCGCGAGTCTCGGAAAAGCAGCTGCGGCGTTGGGGAGGAAGGTGGAGGTGCGATTTGTGGCGGGGTGAAAGTAAGGGATTCGTGAGGCAGGATGCCTCAATAGCGGCCTGGGGCAGGATTCCTTAGCTACTTCTTCTCTGCGCTTGCGCCGCCCGCCCGGGTCTTTTAGAAACGTGTAGCAATGGCAGCGGGATACACGGAAGACGACATCAGGAGTTTGGACTGGCGGGAGCACATTCGGTTGCGGCCGGGGATGTACATCGGGAAGTTGGGCGATGGCTCCTCCTCGGATGATGGCATCTACATCCTGCTTAAAGAGGCGGTGGATAACTCGATTGATGAGCACATCATGGGCCACGGGAAAGAGGTGAAAATCGTGATCGATGAACAGAGCCGGGTGGAAGTCCGGGACTTCGGACGCGGGATTCCTTTGGGGAAAATTTTCGACTGCGCGGCGCAAATTAATACCGGTGCGAAGTATGACAGCGAGGCTTTCAAAAAGTCAGTCGGTCTTAACGGGGTCGGCATCAAGGCGGTGAATGCTCTTTCTGATTTCTTCGAGATCCAAGCATGGCGTGATGGTGAGACCAAGGCACTGGAATTTTCCAAAGGTGAGTTGACGGTGGACATGAAGAAGCCGCGCAAGGACGACGGCCTCAACGGCACTCGCCTCGCATTCGATATCGATCGGGGGATTTTTCCGACCCGGACGAAATTCCGCGATCCCATCGTGGAGAAAATGTGCCGCTACTACTCCTACCTGAATCCGGCTCTGACGATCAATTTTAACGGCAAGAAATTCCGCTCGAAGGACGGGTTGTTGGATCTCCTGCGTGAGGAGATAGAGAGCGAGGCGCTGTATCCGCCCATCCACTTGAAGGGAGATGATATTGAGATCGCCTTCACTCACTGTGCGGAGAGCAGCGAGGACTATTACACGTTTGTAAATGGTCAGAACACCTCCCAAGGCGGAACCCACTTGGCGGCATTCCGCGAGGCTTTGGTTCAGGTGATCCGTGGCTTTTACAAAAAACAATACGAGCCTTCTGATATCCGGGCTGGCATCGAAGCTGCGATATGCGTTCGCATCATCGAGCCTGTGTTCGAGTCCCAGACGAAGACAAAACTCGGCTCCTCGGTGATCGTTCCCGGGGGTGAATCTCTACGGGCGTTCATCGGAAACTTTCTAAAATCCTCCCTCGATAACTACCTCCACAAGCATCCGCAAGTGGCAGAGGCTATCCAAAAACGGATACTCGTAGCGGAGCGTGAGCGCAAGGATCTCAAAGGCATCCAGAAGCTCGCCCGTGAGCGCGCCCGGAAAGCGAAAGTCCACAACAAGAAGCTTCGAGATTGCCGGGTAAGATACGACTCAAAGCACAAGCGCCGCGAAGAAAGCACCCTTTTCATTACCGAGGGCGACTCCGCATCCGGCTCCATCACAAAGTGCCGAGACGTGGAGACGCAGGCCGTATTTTCTCTGCGTGGAAAACCGCTGAATACCTACTCGCTACCACGGAAAATCGTTTACGAAAACGAAGAGTTCGCCCTGCTTCAGGCAGCACTGAACATTGAGGACGGGATCGAGTTATTGCGTTATAATAAGGTAGTGATCGCGACGGATGCCGATGTGGACGGCATGCACATCCGTCTCTTGCTGCTCACATTCTTCCTCCAGTTTTTCCCGGAAATGATCCGCGACGGTCACCTCTACATCCTCCAAACACCGCTCTTCCGAGTGCGCAACAAGAAGGAAACGATCTACTGCTACGAGGAACAAGAGCGTGTGAAAGCAATCGCCAAACTTGGTAAGAACGCGGAGATCACCCGCTTCAAAGGCCTGGGCGAAATTTCACCCGACGAGTTCGCATTCATGATCGGAGACGACATGCGCCTCGATCCGGTCGAGTATGAAGAAGGAAAGGGCGTGAAAGAGCTCCTGGCATTCTACATGGGAAAAAATACCCCGAGCCGACAGGAATACATCATCGAGAATTTGCGCGAGGACGTGGATCGGCAGGTGGCTTAAATTTCAAAACTCAAATTTCAACTCTCAAGGAAGAGGGGGCGGGTTCGCTACGGCGAGATGATTTCGAGCCGGTTGATTTTTGATTTGTGATGCCCGAGCTGGGGTGTTTCTAACGGTTTGGGGCAATCTACTTTGCGATTGGCGTCATTTTGTAATTGAGCCGGCGGTTGTCGCGAAGAACCTGCAGGAAGGTAGTTTGTCCTGGGACGGAATAGAAGAGGGCATTCACCGCATCTGGGTAGCGGGCGATTGGGTAGGCGCCGGCTTTCACGAGAATGTCGTTTGCTAAAATCCCGGCACCTGCGGCGGGGGAGTTCGGGAGGACGCTGGTGATCCGCGGGATCTGTGAGCCGGGGCTGAGCGCGATGCCAAGCCAGCCTTTGACGAGTTTGCGGTGCTTGACCATGTCCTGTTGGACGCGGCGGACGGCCTGTGCGGGGATCGCGTAGGCCATTGTGGGTGAAGTGGACTGAAGGATCAGACCGATGATTTTTCCTTTCGAGTCCACAAGGGGAGTTCCGGCAGGGGGGATTTCATTTTGGAAAGAAACGCTCAGGAGTCCGAGCGGAAGGACCTTGTCGCCGATCTGGGTAACCCACTTTTCGAAAGTGCAGTTCGTCGTCCTCGAATAAGCAACGGCACGGAGGGTGCCGGGGTTCTCGTTTCGGAAATCATCCGCCCACAGGGCTGCTTGGGAGATATTTGGTTGTGGATTTTTTAAAGAAACAGAGGCGGGTGATCTTGTCTTCGCCGGCTGATTGGAGTTCGGTGCGGTTTTTTCCGGCGATCTAGTCAGCTTTCGAAAGCATGGATGAGCCCGAATACACGGAAACCAATAGCTCGGGGCTAGGGGAAGTGATCGCGCATGCAGTCCCAGAACCGGAAGGGAACTCGATCTTGATCGGCTCCGGTGCAGCAAACGAGGAATCGATCAAGAGATAGGAAACAAGACATAGCGCAGATATGAAGCGAACTGCGACCGGCCTTTCGGGGCGGTTGGTGGATACCATGATTGGAAATCGCCCTTGGTTAGAACACTTGTTCGCCCGTATTTCCCTTGGTGGAGGGATCGAGATCCAACTGTTCTAATTGCTCCAGCGAGGGAGCGGGCACAACCTGGTGGTTCACCGGCGCGAGAGGCATTGTCTCCACAACGGCTCCGCGGGGAACCAGGAAGAACGCAATCGTAGCAGTGGCGTAGGCGAGGCCTGCACCGTAAGCCTATTTGGAGGGGCTTACCTCGGAGAACCATGATTTGACCTTCTCGAAAAACGCTGCAGGAGCGGACATCGAAGTCGCTTCGACGCGCTGGTTGTGGTGGAATTTCCTGAGGGAATCCTGCTAATAACCTTCCTCAGGGCGCAGGTTGCTGCGCTGGGAGAGGAGGTTGCTAATTTGTTCGACCGAAGGTTTGATGGCGGTTGATGATTAAGATTTATAAAATATCAACGCTACATGTGAGAACTTTTTAAAATCTTTCTTCCCAGATTTCCTGGAGAGCGGATTGAAGTTGCAAGTGCGCATAATGGAGTCGTGAGCGAATGGTCCCTTCGGAACTGTTCAACACTTGGGCGATTTCCTTGTGGGATAGGCCTTGGATGTCGAACAGCGTCACGATCATTCTGTGGGATTCAGACAGCTTCATCAGGGCTTCGTTCAATTTTATCTGGAGCTCGTTGATGTTGGACTGTCGCTCGGGGTTCGCATCGTTGGTGGTATCGATCAGTGCGGGGTCTTGATGGATGGCCTCTTCCATCTCGTTGATGCTGCTTGTTGCACGGTTCTTGCGCTTCTTCAGGAAGTTCAGCGTGCGGTTCGTCGCGATCTGATAGATCCAGGTGTAGAAGGTCGATTTTCCCTGGAATTTGGGGAGAGATTGGTAGGTTTTGGCGAAAATCTCCTGGAGAAGATCGTGGGTGTCCTCCTTGTTGTTCGTCATCGAATAGACGAGCCCGAAGAGTTTATCACCATACTTCAAGATTAAGGCATCGAAAGCCCGCGTATCGCCATCCTTGGCGCGGGAAACGAGGTCTTGGTCAGGGTCGGGGGGACGTGACTGACGGAACATGTGGGGGTGATGCGGGTGGGCAACAGGAAGAGTTTGTACAAGTGCGGGGAACATGGAAACCATAAATTTCTGAGGCAACAGGAGGCGGGACGCCTCTTGCACGGCCTGCGGCGGGACGCCACAGCTACTCCCTGTATGCCTCGTAGGCTTTGACGATATGTTCGACAATGGGGTGGCGGACGATGTCCGCCGGTGAAAATCGGATGAAGGAGATGTTGTTGATGTTTCCGAGAGCGTGTTCCGCTTCGTGGAGGCCGGAGCGGACGCCAGGCTTCAAATCGACCTGTGTTGCGTCACCTGTGACGACGATTTTCGATTCCTCACCGAGGCGGGTGAGAGTCATGAACATCTGCTCGCGAGTGGTATTCTGTGCTTCGTCGAGGATCACGAAAGATCGGGAAAGCGTGCGACCTCGCATGAAGGCGAGGGGTGCGATCTCGATCACGCCCTCGTCTAGATAGCGTTCTGCCTCCTCGGGGATAAGCATGTCATTGATCGCGTCGTAAAGCGGGCGCAGGTAGGGAGCGATCTTTTCTTTCAGATCCCCCGGGAGGAAACCGAGCGCTTCACCAGCCTCGACAGCTGGGCGGGTGAGGATGATGCGGTGGATCTTCCGTTGCTTGAGCAAGTTTAGCCCTACGGCCATCGCGAGGTAGGTTTTTCCGGTGCCGGCGGGGCCTAGGCCGAAGGTCACGTCGTTTTCCTGGATGGCCTTTACATAGGCGAGTTGGTTCGGGGTGCGTGGGGAAACTGCCTTCCTTCCACGGGAGCCGACGAGTTTGACGGTGGAAAGGGAGTTAAGCGGCGTGTCCCCGGATTCCTTCCCGATATCCACTGCTAGTCGGAAATCCCGCTCCGTGATGTGGCGACCGTTGCGTTGGGTTGACTCAAGATCTTGGAAAACTTTTTCTGCGAGCAAGGTTGCCTGTTCCGGGCCGGTAAAGGCGATCCATCCATCGCGGGTGACGGTTTTGAGTTCCAACGCTTCTTCAAGGTAGGAGAGGTTGCGCCTGTCGTTTGCGATCAGGCCTTGGAGGAACTGAGGGGTGTCGAATTCGAGTTTTAGGGAGGTAGGTTTCATTAAAGAAGTGGAAAGTGCCGAGTGATTTGACGGCGGGTATGAATTTATTGGCCGTCTATGTCTGCTGCGCTCCCATTGTGATCAGTGGAACAAAGACACACCGGCGGGAGTCAGTGCCCCTTGATTTCCTCTGCGTAGTTTTCACGCAGGAAAAGGAGATCCGCACGGTCTTTTTCGCGGTGCGTTTTTTCCTTCATGCGGTAGAGGAGACGGGGGGAGGCAAAGGGGATGGGGACACCGTCGATCTCGCGAATGATTTGGTCTTGGCTCGCTTCCTCGTAAGCGATGCCGCTGGCGGAGGCCATTAGATCGACACAAATTTCATCGCCTACACGGACGACGGCGTATTTGGATACTTCTCCAGGTTCTAGTTCTAGAACTGCTTTGTCCGGGAGCGACTCTAGAGCTTTGTAAACCTTGGCTTCGTTTTCAAGATCGGTGGCGATGATGAGATCGAGATCCATGGTTTCCCGACCGTATCCGGCACCGCGAATCGCGAATCCACCCACGACGATGTATTTCGTTTCGGAGGCGTTCAGGAGGCGGCAGAGAGCTACGAGATCCTCAACGCTCGGAGAGCGTGAGGTTAGCTCTTCTTCTTCACTATTGTATTCTTCAGAATCCATAAATTCGCTTCTTCATGAGTGTGAAAACGATGCACGCCACGTGGCGGGGAGCCGATAGGAAAAGCGTTATGCCAGTCCTTGGAGCGCTGGATGGAGTGATTTTTCGGGCATAGGTGGTTTGGAGGACGGCGGCGTCCAACGGTCTTGCCGATTGTTTCCTCGATGTTGATGACGCTTACCTTGCCCATGATTGAAAACTAGGGCGGATGAGGAGGAATTGCTAGCCTGGAAACTGGGTTTTATGAACGGATGTAATGGCGCGAAGGCTGGAGAGTGCCGAGTGATCGGTGATGAGTGAGGGAGTTATTGGAAGAGAGGTTTCATTCATTCCGCACCAGCCAAGATATTGATCAAGCCAAGAGAATAGATAATTCCGAGAAGGCACCCGATCATTGTGATAGCGGCAGAAGTTTTGTCTGCCTTGGTGATTTCCCCAAAACCAAACGAAAAAAATGCAGCAAGAAATAGGGGGGCTGCTCCATACATCCCCATAACAATACCAAGAAATTTGTTTTCTATTGTGCCTTCGTAAGCCATGAAAAAGAGGAGTGGAGAAGATCCGGCGATGAGCGAAAGACATGACGCTATTTTCTTCCTGAATCGATTAACGATTACCGCTGCAATTCCACTGCAAACACAGAGGATAACCGCGAAAACTAAGAAGCCGCTATTCATCTGGTTGCTTCAGGAGTCCTGGTAAAGTCTCTTCGCTTAATATCTCGACTCCAAGTTGGGTAGCTTTGTCTAGTTTCGAGCCGGCGGATTCTCCGGCTAGGAGGTAATCGGTGTTTTTGGATACAGAGCCAGAGACTTTGCCTCCGTTTTCTTCGATGAGGGTTTTGAAGTGATCGCGGGAATTGGAGAGGGTGCCGGTGATGACAAAAGTTTTTCCGGTGAGCGGAAGGTTGGAGGATTCTGGTTTTGGTGCGTAGTTGTCAGAACGTGGATTGATTTCGAATTCAGCTAGCTTGCCTAATACGTGTTGGCCCGCTTCAGATTTAAAATAGTCGAGAGTGTTTTGGGCTGCGACTCCTCCGAGTTCAGAACTGATGGAATACTGTTCCAGTTCTTCGGAAAGGCGTTTGATGTCAGCTCTGTATTCTTTCGCAATCTCCTTACGTCGTGCCTTCTCCTCTTCGTTGATTTCTTCGTTTTTCGGATTGGCCGGATACTTTTTCACCCAGGTATCTTTGGAACCCTTTTCAGCGATGTTGGCTAGAATCCGACTATTGGGGATTTCGTTCAGCTGATCGATCAAGCGCGAGAGTTCCTTAGCCCCAGATTCTCCGAGGTGGCGAATGCCCATCGCGAAGAGCCATTTTTTGAGGGGCTTTTGGCGGGCGTCCTCGAGCGAGGAAATAATCTTGGCAGCGTTTTTTTCTCCGAATCGGCGGGGGGATTCCTCGGTGCCGAGATTGAGGTTTGCTAAGGTCTCTTCGGTGAGTGAAAAGAGGTGGAGCGGGCTGGTGGCGTGGCCGCGGCGGACGAGGGCTTCGGCGAGGGTTTCTCCCATGGAATCGATGTCGAGCGCTTTGCGGGCGGCAAAGTGGGAGATGGCTGTGACTGCCTGGGCGGGGCACTCGAAATTCGTGCAGCGCCATGCGACAAAGCCTTCCTCTTGAGTGACGGGTGCTTGGCAGGAGGGGCATTTTCCGCCGACCGCCTCGAAGAGTGAATAGGTTTTAGCTGATGGATCTGGGTTGATGACCTTGACGATTTGCGGGATGATTTCACCGGCTTTTTCCACAAGGACTTTGGCGCCGATGTAGATGCCCTTTTTCGCGATCTCGTCCTGGTTGTGGAGTGTGGCGCGGGAGACCGTGGAGCCGGAGATGAGGACGGGTGTAAGCTCTGCTACTGGGGTGAGGACTCCGGTGCGACCGACTTGGATGGAAACTGCGTTGAGGGTTGTTTCCTGTTGTTCGGGGAGGAATTTGTAGGCGGCTGCCCAGCGGGGGGCGCGGGAGGTGGAGCCTAGGGTTTGGCGTTCGGCTCGGTCGATGACTTTGATGACGACGCCATCGGTCGCGTGGTCGAGGTCGTGGCGGTGGGCGCTGAAAAATGTTATGCCATCCAATACCTCTTCTAGATTTTGGGCGATGCGGACTGGGTGGTTTCTTGGGATGGAGAAATTCTCTAACAAATTGTGGAAATCGATTTCCGAATCCAACGGCTCGCCTTCGTAGGCACCGAGGCCGTGGGCGAGGAAGGCGAGGGGTCGGGTGGCAACGACTTTTGAGTCGAGCTGTTTCACGGTTCCGGCGGTTGCGTTTCGCGGGTTTGCGAAGGTGGGGAGGCCGGCTTCTTCGCGGGATTCGTTGAGAGTGGCGAAGGCGGAGTTCGGCATAAAGATCTCGCCACGGATTTCTAGCTTCGCTGGGATTTTGAATTTTGAATTTTGAATTTTGGGTTTTACTTCCTCCTTGAGGATTTGGAGGTCGATGGGGACGAGTTCGCCTTCGGAGGTTTTGATGAGGTTTCCGGTGTGGGCGTCGGCTACATCCACGCCTGTGACAGGGTGGAACCAGCGGTTGTGGCCGTTTGATTCGTAGCCTTGGTCTGTGAACCACTCGGCGACTTCCTCAGAGGTAGGCTCGGTGCCATCCACGTAGGGTTGGGAGATGACGAAGGCCGGGCCTCCCTTTGTATCAACGATTCCGTGGAACCAGATGTCGTCTCCGAAAATCCGATTGCAAGCGATGATGTTGCGGAGATACGGGATGCTGCCCTGCGCTCCAAAATCCGGAGGGAGGGTGAATTTAACGACCCTGATGAATTTTTCCGCTAGGAAAACGGTGTGTTCGGATTGTCCCCCGAACTTTTTCCAGCCTTCTGAGAGGCTAAATAAGCCTCTTGCTCGGAGCAGCCGACCAGTATGATTTCCCCATTCAAGAATGGATTCGGTTTCACGTCGGATCCGTTGCGCCACATTGTCTCCATGATTTCCTGAGGAGTCTTCTTGAAGCCTTCGAGCCAAGCTTTGTGGCGAGCCTTGCGGATGTGCTCCGGGGACAATGGCATTTTCTGCGACGTGCTCATGGGATATTTCATAGGGCAGGATGGACTCGAAGTCAATTCCGGTGACGGGGTTGGTGCCGTATGGGGTGGGGTCTTCGTGGAGTGTTGAAGTTGAGTTTGGGGGGGAGAAGAGAAGGGTGGGCTCCTCGGGTTGCTGGGCAGCAGGATGCAGCCCCTCCTTGAGGGTGAGTGGGATGTTGCGGATCGTCCGGACGTTTTGGGTGACGTTGTCGCCGGTGGTGCCGTCACCGCGGGTGGCTGCGTATTTGAGGGAGCCGTTTTCGTAGAAAAGGGAGACGGCGACTCCGTCGATTTTCGGCTCCATCGTTACGGCGATTTCCTTGCGGCCGAGATTCTTTTGGAGGCGTTTGTAAAAGGCGATGAGTTCGGCTTCGGGGATTTCAGAGTCTTTCAGTTCGAACACATCGTCGATGCTTAGCATCGGCACTGGGTGCTGGACTTGGGAGAAGCCTGCGAGCGGAGTGGAGCCGACGCGTTGGGTGGGCGAGTTGGGATTGGCGAGGTTTGAGTGGGCTTTTTCAAGATCCTCGAGTTCGCGGAAGAGTTTGTCGTAGTCCGTATCGGAAATTTCAGGCTCGGCCTGGGTGTAGTAGAGGTGGTTGTGGTGGTCGAGGAGCTGGCGAAGCTCGGCGGCGCGGTTCTCCGGAGAGGGAAGGTTGGAGAAGAGGTCTGGCTCGGACATGGGGAATGGATAGTGGAGAGAGTGCCGAGTGCCAAGTGATCAGTGGCAGACTTTGGATTCGAGCGGGAGGCTGGAATCCTCCCGAAACGGCCTGGGGCTGGAATCCCCAGCTAGTGCGCGGCACACCCCGGGACGGGATTTTCACGGCCTGCCCCGGAATGGAAGCAGCTACGCATGCGAGGCTGGTGTTGACGGGTGGGTTGCGGGGTTGCAGGTTCTGCTGTGTTGAGCGAGGTAAATTACAAGATCGGGAACGAGAAGCTGGTGAAAGTGCTGGAGAGTGCCTCCGGACATCTTCGTGGGCTGTTGGAAAAACAGGGGCGTGCCGATGGTGCGTTGCGGATTGCGGTGATTGGCGGCGGATGCTCCGGGCTTCAGTATAAGATGGATCTGGTGGATGGGCCGCGCGACCGGGATATTATGGTTCCCAGCAACGGGGTGAATGTGGTGATCGATCCGAAGAGTGCACTTTTCGTAAGCGGGAGCGAGCTGGAATACTCGAGTGATCTTCAGCAGGGTGGATTCAAGGTAAGTAATCCAAATGCGGTGGTGACCTGCTCGTGTGGGGAGAGCTTTGCGGCTTGAAGATTTTTAACCGCGAATGGACGCAAATGGTCGCGAATCTGTGCTTATGAATTCTTTCGAGTGGCTTGGGTTGCCGGTTGGGCTGGTGGTTTCCGATGAGGAAATTCGGGATGCCTTCCGGACGAAAGCATCTGACGCACATCCGGATTCCGGGGGGGATGAAGTGGAGTTTGCTGCGATGCAGGCGGCGCAGGAGGTTTTGTTTAGTCCAGCGCGGAGATTGAAAGAGTGGCTGGAGGTGAAGGGCTGGGAAGTGGATTCGCGGGGGATGATCGATTCCGGGGTGATGGATCTTTTTCAGGAGGTGGCCGGTGTGGGGTCGGAGGCAGAGGCGGCGGTGAAGGCGAAAGACAAGGCGCAGTCAGCTCTAGCGAAGGGGATGGCCGAGATTTCCTTGATGTCCGCTAGGGAAAAGGTGGGAGCCTTGCTTTCGAAGATCGTGGAAGAGATCGAGAAGCGTGTGTCTTGTTTTCCGGAGATCGAGGAAAAGGGGGACGCTTCGCTCGGAGCGAAGGTGATGAGGGATCTGGTGTTCCTCGAAAAATGGCGGGGAACTCTTCGGGGGCTTTTCGGCCGCCTGATGTGATTATTGTCCCGGAACGGGGGACGAGGGCGGCGGGGTTTTCTCCACGCGGGTGATCTCCGAGGTTTTCGAGAGGTAGAAAATCAGTCCACCTCCGCCTACGACTGCAACGAGAACGATCAGAGCGATCAAAAAGAGGAAGAACGACTTCATAAGCGAAGCTTCACCGAGTCAGGGGCGGATGGCGAGAGGGAAATTTTTCAGGAGAAACGAAGATGGAAAAAGAAACGGCCGCGATCTTTCGAAAGCGGCCGTTTGGGGAAATCTCAGACGGGTGCCGATTACTTGGAGAGGTAGCTGGAAACGCCCGCGTGGTCTGCAGTCATGGCATCGGAGCCTTTTTCCCAATCCATAGGGCAGACTTCGCCGTGCTCTTCGAAGTGCTGGAGCGCATCGACGACACGGAGGCATTCGCGGATGGAGCGGCCAAGCGGCATATCGTTGACCACCTGGTGGCGGACGATACCTTGGAGATCAATCAGGAACAGACCACGGTAGGCGACGAGTTCTCCGGAGACGACGGTTTTGCCTTCTTCGTCGATGCTGTAGCCACCTGCGAGGACGTCGTAGTCTTCGGAAATGGTTTTGTTGATGTCGGCAACGAGGGGGTAGGTAACGCCTTCGATACCGCCTTTTTTCTTCGGAGTCTGAAGCCAAGCCCAGTGTGAGAATTCGGAGTCGGTGGAGCAACCGACGACGGCGACGTTACGTTTTTCAAACTCTCCGAGTTCTTCCTGGAAGCGGTGGAGTTCGGTCGGGCAGACAAAAGTGAAGTCCTTTGGGTAGAAGAAGAATACGACGTATTTTTTGCCGATGAATTGATCGAGGGAGAAGTCCTCAATGATAGTTTCTCCTTTGACTGCTTTTGCGGAAAAGGTTGGAGCTGGTTTGCCTACGAGAATGGACATGGTTGTTAGGTGGTTGGTTTGATGAAACCGCGGCGTGCGGTCGGGGGGCGGGATAGACCCAGATACGGCAAGACGGCAAGTGATATTACACCGAAATTACTGCTGCGAAGGCTCCGTCCGTGCCGTGCTGGGTGGGGATGATTCGGGTTTTAGCCTTCACTTTTAGGTGGTGCTTTTCCGCGAATGCTTTCACTAGGTCGATGTTCTCGGAGACTTCGATGGAGCAAGTGGAGTAAACGATTCGTCCGCCCGGCTTGAGGCAGGGGAGGGCGTTTTCGAGTATACTTGTCTGGATGGTGGCGAGGTTCTCGATGTCGGCAGCCTGGAGGCGCCAGCGGACGTCAACACGGCGGCGGATGACTCCGGTGTTGGAGCAGGGGACATCTAGGAGGATTGCATCGAAGGCACCGTGGAAACGTTCCGGTGCGGGCGTGCGCCAATCGTGGACGGAAATTTCCGCAGGCTGGATTTTTAGACGTGAGAGATTTTGCTCGAGGCGCGGGATGCGTTTCTCGTTGGAGTCCGTGCAGGTGAGGTTTTCCCCAGAGCCTTGGGCGGCGGCGATGAGGAAGGCTTTTCCACCGGGGGCGGCGCAGGCATCGAGGACTGTTTCGCCGGGCTTTGGCGCCATGAGTTTTACACAATGCCGGGTGGCGGGATCCTGAATGTAGATGGCTCCGGAGGCGAGGAGGTCGGTGGGGATTTTGCCTTCGAGTTCGTAGTAGTCGGGGGAGTGCGAGAGTTTTTCGCCGGGGATTTCCGCGTCGGTGGGCGAGAGCGGGTTCAGCCGGAAGAAGGTTTCCGCAGGGCGGTTGTTCCACTCCATGATGGCGAGGGTCTCGGCTTTTCCAAAGGATTTCCGCCAACGGTTGTAGAGCCAGTCGGGGTGGGAGTGGCGGACGGCGGGTGGGAGATCATCGAGTTCCTCCATCAGCTCCTTTCGCGTGGTGATGGCCTTGCGGAGGACGGCGTTGATGAGGGAGCGGACGGGAGCTTTTCCTGCCTCGACGGTCTCGTTGACGGCGGCGTGATCGGGGATTTGTAAGATCAGGATCTGGCAGAGTCCGACGCGGAGGACATCGCGGGTCTCCGCATCGAGTTTGCCTTGGCGGAGTTTTGAAATCCAGTGGTCGATCAGCCGGCGGTTGCGGAGGACTCCGAAGAGGATGGCTTGCAGGAGGCCACGGTCGGATTTTGAAAGCATGCGGCGCTGGGCGTGGCGCTCGACGAGGGATTCAGCGTAATCGTGACCCTTCGCCCAGGCGCGGAGGGCGGAGACGGCGGCTTGGCGGACGTGGAAGTTTTTGGCAGGCACAGTGGGTAAATTTTAAATTTTAAACTCCAAGCAAGATATCCATGAGTTCGGGAGAGAGGAAATCTTGGCCGTGGATGATGTGGTCGAGGAGGGGAACGTCGGTGATTAATTCGAGGATTCCCTTGTTGGTGATCATCGGGGTGTCCATTTCGTCTTCGAGTTGATTGAGGACGATGCCGGCGCAAGTGAGTCCCTTGGTCTTGATGGCGGCGAGGGTGAGGAGGATGTGATTGAGCGCGCCGAGGCGGTTGGCGGCAATGAGGATGACGGGGAGGTTCAGGTCTTTTGCGAGATCCGAGATGAAATAACTTTCCGTGATCGGGACTTCCCAGCCGCCGGCGCCTTCGACGAGAACGGTTTCATGGGTTTCTGCGAAAGAGCGGAAAGAGGAAACGAGGTCTGCTGGCTCGATGGAGGTGTTTTCCAAGAGGGCAGCTACGTGGGGGGCGAGGGCGGAATTAAAATGGAGAGGATTGATTTGCTCAATAGGCAGGTTTCCAGAAACTTCTGCTAGGATCGTGGCGTCCACGCGGTCACCGCAGGAGACCGGCTTGAAACCGACGGCATCCTTCCCTTCGGCACGCAGGGATTCGATCATGAGCCTAGTGACGTAGGTTTTTCCGACGTCCGTATCCGTTCCTGTTATGAAAAAGTTCACCGGGTGCAGGGAGCTTGCAAGGCGGATGGGGGTCAAGCCCGTAGTTGGTGGCGAGCTTCTTTTCTCTTCGACCGGGAAGGGGGAATATGTTTAGAATCGGCTAGTGACGCGCGGCCCTTATTGCCAAACCCCGATTCAGATGGACGCTCCCGAGTGTCCAGCCTGCAGGCTCACGTTCCCGCGGACGAGCGCCTTGGTCGGAGCGATGCCGAGGCTGACCACGGTTGTTGCAGATACCACAGGGCTACTTAGGAAATCCACGATTCGGAAAATGAATAAGGAGATACTAAGGATACAGAAGCATTACCCGCAGCTTATCATTCAGGTGGCGATGCACGGGTTCATTCCGGAGCATCCCTTTTCCATGCACGCTTTCTGGCTCTTCAATGCCGGGGCTTTCGCTGGTGAAGCGAAGCGCGGAAAGGACAACCATGCGCTGCTCATTCTCATCGATCCCTTCCGGCAGGAATTCGCCATCGTTCCCGGATACGGTCTGGAACCATTGCTGCCGCAGCAAGCACTCGATCACCTGCTAGAGATGTCTAGCTCGGCATTTCAGGCGGCAAAATGGGAACTCGGACTGGAGGCCATGCTCGACGTGCTGGAGCAATTGCTGGAATCGGTGACGGTGGTGGATGAAACTCGCCGATTCGGCGAGGGCGAATACTAGTGCCCTGAAAACCTTAATCTGACGGATGGGGATTTTTAATGTCTTGAGAAAAAGGCTTCCGATGATCGCGGAGGGTCAGAAAGCTCGGCGCTTTTTCCCAATAGCTGCGTTGCGCGTCGAGTCGTGAATCTCGATGC
>TARA_B110000037_G_scaffold170566_1_pt1 | contig 19831 bp, 19 predicted proteins | sample TARA_B110000037 | Tara Oceans TARA_B110000037 (sample SAMEA4397196) | marine metagenome | biome: Polar Biome; feature: [MIX] marine epipelagic wind mixed layer (ENVO:01000061); material: water (ENVO:00002006), including particulate matter (ENVO:01000060) such as... | depth 10-100 m
TGATTGAGATATTCCTCACTGACATACCGATCCTTTCTTTTTGAATCGAGCACGATCCTCATACCTTCGTCTAAGGTAATACGACAATCTTGCGCCTGCTCCCCGTGCTTCTCGTAGAACTTGAAGACATCTTCCCACGATACGCCCCAAGTCCTCAACTTGCGTTGGAATTTCAACAAGTCGTACTTGTCTTTCAAAAGTGTTCCTAACTGGCGCGCCTCATCTCTGTCATTGAGAAATTCCTCATCCTTCAAGTCCTCAGCAAACTTCAACGCATCGCGTTTGGATTTGAACTGACGATACTGATTATCACCGAGCGCGACACTCCACGCGATGGAACCTCTTTTCTTATCTTCCCGAGAAAATACGGAATACCTTTTTCTTGGCATAAGAAAAAGGAGTAGATAGGGGAGTAGAAATTACAAGACAAATTGACTAAACTGCTCTTTTTGAGTAGTTTATGAGTCCTAAAAAGAATTCTTCCACATCATTGATTCCATCGGCAAGGGGGAGCGGTGATTGTATTTTGCCGAGACCTTTTTGTTGTACATGGTTTCGACGTCGCCTTGGACGTGAAAGTAAATGAGCTGCCCGATTGGCATAGCGGCGTAGACGCGTACGGGCTGGGAAACCGAAATCTCGAGCGTCCAGTGATTGCAGAATCCGACGTCGCCCTTGCCTGCCGTGGCATGGATATCGATACCCAAGCGTCCGATACTGGATTTGCCTTCGAGGAAGGGCACGTGCTTGTGCGTCTCGGTGTACTCGAGGGTAGAGCCGAGATAAGTGATTCCAGGTTTTAGGACGAAACCTTCTTCGCCGATCTCGAAGCGCTTGATCAAGTTGTGCTTTTTCGCGTCTAGGACTTCGTCGATGTAGGTCGCGAGATGCTTGCTGAGATGAACGTCGTAGCTGTTCGTTCCGAGCGATTCACGGGAATAGGGTTCGATGACGATCTCGCGGAGTTCGATCGAGTCGAGAATGGCTTGGTCGGAAAGGATCATGTGATAGGGACGCTTCTTGCCTAACCCAGCATGCCCTTGAGGACTTCGACGAGGCGCGGCAGGTTTTTAGAAGTGATGCCGGCGACGTTGATTCGGCCGCTATCGACGATGTAGATACTGTGATCTTCGCGTAGCGCGATCGCTTGTTCTTTGGTCAGTCCGGTAAAGGAGAACATGCCTTTTTGTTCTTTTAAAAAGCTGAAATCGCGGCTGACTCCGGCAGTCGCCAAAGCTCCGACGAATTGATCACGAACCTCGTGAATGCGTTCGCGCATGGTAGTGACTTCGTCGACCCAAGTTGATCTCAGATCGGCGTCGCCTAGCACGGTTTCGACGATGGCGCCGCCGTGCGCTGGCGGGTTCGAGTAGTTTGTGCGAACGGCGATTTTAACCTGGCTGGTGACGCGCTTGGCTTCGTCTGCATTTCCTGCTACGACGTGTAACGCTCCAACGCGTTCGCGGTAGAGACCGATGTTCTTGGAAAAGGATTGGCAGACGAAAAGCGGTTGTCCGGTTTGGGCGAAAGCTCGAACGCCATGGGCGTCGGAATCGATATCCGTTCCGAAGCCTTGGTAGGCGAAGTCGAGGAGGGGGATCCAGCCTGCATTAGCAGCGATTCCGGCGACTTCGTCCCATTGAGCAGGAGAAAGGTCGGCCCCGGTCGGGTTGTGACAGCAAGCGTGCAGGATGACGATGTCGCCTGCGGGAATCGCTTTGATCGAATCGATGAAAGCAGGATAGTCGAGGCTTAGAGTCGATTGATCGAAGTAGGCGTAAGTCTGAGGCTCGAGTCCGGCTGCGGAAAAAATGCCTTTGTGGTTGGCCCAAGTCGGATTGCTTAGCCAAACGCTATTTGTTTTAAGATTAGTGGCGATGAAGTCCGCCGCGACGCGAAGGGCTCCTGTGCCGCCGGGGGTGTGGGCGGTAATGATACGCCCTTTGAGCGAATCGGCTAGGGACTCGCCGAAGCAAAGTTGCTGGGTGAGCGCGCCGTAGCTCGGGCTACCTGTGATCGGGAGGTAGCTCTTTGTGGCGTTGGTCTCGACTATACGTTTTTCCGCTTCGCGGACGGTTCCAAGGATTGGAGTGACGCCAGAATCGTCGACGAATACGCCAACGCTGAGATTTATTTTATCAGGATTGGAGTCGGCTTTGAATGCTTCAGTGATACTGAGGATTGGATCTGCGGGAGCTAGTGATACGGAATCGAATTGTGACATGTTCTTTTTCGGTTAACGGCCTGGTTTAGGGACGCGATCGACCACCGTAGAATCAAGGGGACGTCTGTCAATGTCGCGATGCACGAAATCGTCGATTGCGAATTGGGTGGACTGTGGAGGGGCATGGGCTAGATAAAAGGTTCCTGTTTCAAATTTTTAGACGAGCCATGTTGAACGTACCCCAATTGAAACGCCGCTCTCCGAGCGTGCACCTGTTAGCTGCGTTTTCGCTCTTTTTGATTCTCGGACAATCCGCACAATCCGCGGTTTACGATTCCGCCGCTTCTGGAGCTGTGATCGATTGGGATGTGAAACCGCATGAAGGGGCATTGCCGGCGGGCGTTTCATGGAGGACCTTCGAGAGCAAAGCGGCCGGCCAAGCGGTGAGCTTCTATGTTTATTTGCCGCCGAATTATCAGTCCTCCGGCTCAAAGCGATATCCGGTCATTTATAATTTGCACGGAAACGGGAAGACTTCGTTTCAAGGGTTCGAAGACATGCAGTTGCTGGACGAAGGGATTCGCGATGGGAGATGGCCTCCGATAATTGTCGTGCGCCCAAATGGCGGGCGGACTACTTTCTATAAGGATTCCTACGATGGCAAAATTCCGTTGGAGACTGTTGTCATTAAAGAATTGATACCGCATATCGATTCTACTTTTCGAACGATTGCGAAACGCCAGGGTCGCTGCATCGAAGGTTACTCGATGGGCGGTCGCGGGTCGACTCGATTGGCGATGACGTATCCCGAACTCTTCTGTTCGCTAAACTGCCAAGCGGGCAATGTGCCACGGACTTCGGAAATGTTCGATCAGAACGCCACGGATTCGCACCCAAACAACTACTTGGGTCCAAACAAGCAGAGCTTTGTCGATAACGATGCCTTCGAGCAACTGAAGAAGAACATCGATCGGATCCGTGGAAAGCTACGGATCAATATACTCTGTGGGACGAAGGATCCGGGCCACTTGGTATCTATCCGCGATTTTCATCAGGAGCTATTGGAGTTGGATGTAGATCATACGTATTTGGAAATAGAGGACATGGATCACGATCGAAAGGCGACAATGAAACTTTATTCCAAGATCTGGTTCGATTACCACGTGGAGTCTCTCCGAAGAGTAGGGGCGTTGCCCCGGGGATAGGTCGGTAGGCGCTTTAGAAGGTTGCAATTCTCGAGCAAATACTGTTGCTTGCTAAGCAAGCATCAACGAGATACCGTTATTAGTTATATCCAGTCTACCCTACTTATGAATACCTTAAACGAAAATCTATCTCGCCGCTCATTTTTGAAATCGACTGTATTAGCTTCGGCTGCTGTGAGTGGGCCTTTTGTTCTGAATGCTTGCAGTAAATCGGGTACGAAGCGTCCTCGAGTCGGTAGCGGAGAGCACACCTATGAAGTTTATCATGATTGGGGGATGGATAGCCTGCCCAGCGATCACACATACGGCGGCGCGTCACATGGAATAGCCGTTGACGCGGAGGGCCTTGTATATATCACTCATCACGGAACCCCCGGTTCGATATTCGTCTTCGACCCCGATGGGAAATTCATAAAATCGTTTGCCGGCGTTCATCATGCTAAAGGCAAAGACGGCAAGATTGCGGCTAAGGGCCATGGAATCGATATTCGCAAAGAGGGAAATCAGGAGTTCGCCTATCTTTCACCTAACGATTCTTCGCTGTTTTTCTCCAAGATGACGCTGGATGGCGAAATGGTTTGGAATAGGGATCGCGCGGAATTGGATGAAGCTAGCGACAGACTTGGCGAGAAGGTCACTTTTCGCCCGACTAACGCCAGTTTCCGGCCCGATGGCGGCTACTACCTCGGGGACGGTTATGGCAGCAATTGGATTTTCGAGTACGACAAAAATGACCGTTTCGTCAGGGCGATCGGCGGCAAGGGGAAAGCGGACGGCCAGTTTGCCACGCCGCACGGTCAGTGGCTAGATGATCGTGACGGAACTCCAAAACTTGTAGTCGCAGATCGCGCGAATAAACGTCTTCAGTGGTTCGGCATGGACGGGAAGCACATTAAGACTCAAGACGGCTTCCTTTTTCCGGCTGACATTGATGTTCAGGGCGACCTCATGCTAGTGCCCGATTTACATGCCCGCATTACGCTTTTGAATCTGCAAAACGAGGTCATAGCCCATTTAGGAGACGACGAGGGCTGGCGAGCCAAGGTGCTCGACAAAGGCATTGGCATGCGAACGAAGCGCAATCTCTGGGAACCAGGAAAATTCATTCATCCCCACGATGCCTGCTTCGACAGCAACGGAGATATCTTGGTGGCTGAATGGGTAGTGACCGGGCGCGTGAGCAAGCTGGTCAAAGTCGGATAAGGTCGGCTGCGGAACCCAGGTTTAGCTGCGATCACTTCACGCGTACGAGCTTCATGATGCGGCCATCCATATTCCAGTCCTGCACGTAGAGGTTGCCGTCTTTGTCCCAATAAGATCCATGAGTTCCTGAAAAGACGCCTTCTACCCAATCTTGCTGTGGAACTTTGTACCAAGCCCCTGCATTTTCTCCGGTATTGGCGTTATACCCTAGTACGGCTACAACTGCATTGCTCTTGTCGAGTATGGATACACGGCCCTCTAAGCTGGTTACGGATACATAATCGCCGTTGATCGCGATGGCGGTGGGCCAGCTGATCTTAGTTGCCGCTTCTTCGATAAAATTTCCATCGAGATCATAATGCAATAATCGACCGATTGGAAGGTGGTTGCGATCGCAAATCAACAAGCGCGGAGGGTCGTATCGCGTATCCAATGTCATGCCATGAGGCGTGTGAAATTCCTTGAGACCATCGCCCGCTTTGCCGAAGTGCTTCAGGTATTTACCGTTTTTATCGTATTTGAAAATGATATTGCTCCCATAGCCGTCAGACAAAAAGATATCGCCATTGCGAGCTACGGTAATAGCGGTCGGTTTTAATTTAGTCAGGCTGAGCCCAGATTCATTGACTAAGCCCAGAGTCAGAACTATCTCCCCGGAACTGGCTATGAATTTTATTCCGACTCCGCCATTGTTTTGGGCCGCGTAGATGTATTCAACTCCATTTTCTTCGTGAATCTCCATGTCGTGCAGGCCTGCATGTTCTTTATCTATAAAGGAACGGACGATTTCCCCCGCAGGGTTAAAGACAACCACGCCCTTATTCGCGCTCGTATAGATATTCCCGTCATGGTCGATGACGACGGACCCGTGGGTTGGCCCCAGTACTGATTTACCATTCGCATCAAGACCCCAGCCAGGAATCGTATCGAAAGTCATGGCACCACTTCCTGTTCGAACCGCGCTAAGGGAGGTTCCCAGAAGAATTGCGAATGTGAAAATGCAAAGAATATTTTTCATATTATTTTCCCTTAGAGGGTATTCAATCGTTTAAGCGGAATGCGAGTTTCGAAATATAAGGGTGTGGATTTGCCGTAGTTAAGCGCATTTCACGGTGAGCCACTTCACAGTAGCTTCTAGCTGCTCTTGGCGATGATTGCAATAAAAAAACCCCGTCTCCTTGAGCAGATTACGGGATTTACTAAATATGAATTATCGAAACCTATCAGGATGCGGTCGTGCCTGAAAGAACTTCCTTATGAAGCGCTGTCCAGTCATCCAAGTTATTGAGATTCGGAGCATCGGCAATGGATGCGGAGTCATCGAGACCTGCTGCTTCAAGGATTTCCTTTCGCGTGTCATCATCATGATGATACTGCGTGATCTGGCGGTTGAGCATTGCAATTCCTGCTGCACTGAGATCGCCGTTCTGCGCGACCCAGCTTTCGCACTCGATGTAACTTGGCTTGCTCTCCGTGACGAAAGCCCGGAATGCATCTGGATCGATATTAAGGGCGCCCAAGACCATGCTGTCGTATCCGCCTCCGATGTCTGGATAGTCGCCGTGCAATTGATCGGTTGCCTTAAGAGAGACTTTTTGCCATAAGCGAGGGAGGTGCATGATGCCCAACGGACCGGTCAAACTAGAAGATATTAAAGGTATGTATTTATTCATGATACTGATACTTTGATGGTTAAGATTTATCCTGTTCCTTAGAAAAATTTCAGATTTAGAATTCGCTGGAAAGAAAGCAAGCATTCAATGGTGCAAGTTGGAGCATTTAGATGAAGGGAATTGGAGGAATTATGGTTTTTTGCGAATTTCAGGGTTCCGATCAATTCGCAGGAGGGATATTTCCAATGCTTCAAATAGCTACTCAGTTGTTTGTTTTTCCATTTTATTATTTCTTCAACTCTAAAAACGAACGGTGTTTGGAAATTCACTATAAATTTTTCCAAATATTTTTGGAGGGGTTTGAGATTGGGCAAAACAGGAAGCTGTTTGATGTCGGATTCGGCTAATTCAGTGCCAGAAAAGTTGAGCGATTCCAATGAGGCAGTGGTTGCTAGCGTGGTCGATACAGAGGTGTCGATGGCAGTGGGCCTCAGACTGATGTGCTGCAAATTGTTGAAAAGGTTCATTAAAAAACATTGTATTATAAAAATCGAATACGAGAGTATTCGAATAGAACGAATTTGGCCTGAATAAGCTGTCCGTCAGTGAAATCGTTGGGGGGCGGAAGGAAAGTAGGAGGATGTTTGGCTCGAAAAAGGCGATAGCGGTGGCCGTGAAGAGAGCGAAACGGATCAGCTTGCCGCATTGTTTGCGAATGAGCCCTCTTGAAATAGAGTAAAGGCCGGTGAATATACCTGTGGGGTATCGGTGATTATCTAGGATGTCTTTGGGATAGCCGCATTTTTCGCCTAGAAAGTAAGCGGTGGCGAACGAAAAGGGACGCGGTGAAGGCGGGCGATCGGCTTCGCCGGTCGAGAAGCCTAGAGGCTAAAGAACGAAGAGAAGGGCGAAGATTGCGATGGCGAGATGGGGTTTGAGTCGCTTCATGCCTCAGTTTTCTCCCGTGGAGGACGTGATGCGTGGCGAAGTTGTGCGTCTTTATGGGAGACGGATCAATTCACCGTTTCTGCCGGAAAGAATTGATTAGACTTGATCGGTGAGTAGGATTTCTCTGGTAGACTCTATCTGATCAACCTCGTTAATATTATTATGATAACTCGAATTGTATCCCTATTTGCTGCGTGTTTATTGCCGTTGACGGCTCTTATTGGCGCCGCCTCAGGTCCGGAATGGACCGATGTATCCGAAGCTGACAAAACCCTCATGGGCGACTATGTAGGCGAGTGGACGAATCCCGAAAGCGGCTATCAGAAGATAAATCCGCGTTTGTGCGCTCAAATCATCAACGTGGATGTTGGGCGCTACCATCTTAAATTCACCCAAGACCACAACTTGCGGGCGGAGGTTTATTTTTCCGGCGACGCGGTTTTAAAAGGAAAGGCGATTGTAGCGAAACAGGATGGCTGGGATATTCGCGTAACGGAGTCTGGTTTGACCGGTAAAGGAAAGATTGGCGACAACGTTGAGTCGTTTTCGCTCAAACGCGTGAAACTCGGATCGCCTACGATGGGGGCGAAAGTGCCAAAGGGTGCAATCGTGTTATTTGGCAAAGGAAACTTAAAGGAGTGGCAGCATGATGATGGGCGCGAGGCGACTTGGACGGTGCTGGACGATGGGGTGGTCGAGATCAATCCTAAGAAATATCATAAGGATGCGGATCCTCCGATTGGCGGATCTATCGAGACGAAGCGCGCGTTTGGCGCGGTTCGCTATCACATGGAATTTCGATACCCAGTAGAGCCTGGAAAAAGCGGTCAAGGTCGTGGAAATAGCGGATTGTTCTTTCATGGTTACGAAGCTCAGATTCTTAATAGTTACGGATTGGAAGGATTGTGGAACGAACTTGGTGGGCTATATAAAATGTCGCCTCCGAAAGTGAATGCAGCTCGCCCGCCGATGGAATGGCAAACGTACGATATTAATTTTACTCCAGCAGTTTACGAAGGTGGTAAGCTCAAGGAAAGTCCAAGGATTACCGTGCGATTAAACGGAATAGTGGTCCAAAAGAACGAAGAGCTCCGTCATCAGACTGCTCACGTTCAAGAGGATCGAGTTAAACCGGCTCCCGATGGGCCTCGCCCGATTTCGCTTCAAGATCACTCAAATCGTATTCAATTTCGAAATACTTGGGTAAAGGAATTGTAGTTCTATAGTTTTGATCGCGGCCGAACTCTGAGCGACTGTTGACCCTTCTAAGGGTGGCTGCCCGGAGGTCGACCGCTACCATCTTTGAGTGTGCGTCTACCTCCTTTGGTCGTTTTGGTATTGTCGCATGCATTGCGTGATTGTCTTTCAATGCATCGCATTTCGAGATTTGGCGGGGCATGTGCGGAAAGTACAGATTGAACTGGATTCGAGCCTTGAGGAGGCTCGTAGACGAGTATCCTATATCGTGGGACGCGATACCGAGCGAATGGATGAGTCGGATGTTTGTAGAGCGGCGATCGAAAGCGGCTCCGAGAATTTGAGCGACGCCGTGATTGCTCCTTTGTTTTGGTACGTCGTCGCGGGGCCCTGGGGAATTCTGATTTACCGGATCGCCAATACACTAGATGCGATCGTTGGACACCGGAATCAACGGTACGAGCGATTCGGAAAGTTTTCCGCTCGAGTTGACGAGGTGTTAAATTTTGTCCCGGCAAGAATAAGCGCGCTTTTCGTATTGGGCTTTCGGCGTATTGGCGAGATGCCCGGGCTTGCACCTGACGCGCGAAAGCATCCAAGCCTAAATGCTGGTTGGCCCGAAGCGGCGATGGCTCGGTTTTTGGGAGTGGTGATTGGTGGACAATGTATTCCAAAGGTGAACTGGTAGAGACGGCTGTGATGAATGAAGGCGCTCGGCGGCCTACGGCAAAAGGTATCGGTCGTTGTATCGCGAGGATACGAGTAGCCTACGTGAATTTTTTAGGCGTGGCCTTGGTCGTTTTGATCGTCCTAGAGGTGATTTGTTAATCGGGTTTTGTCTTTTGCAGATCGGGTAATGATTGGAGTTTGTGCTTGCGTAGTTGCTGTTTGAGGAATTTTTGTAGTCGGAAGGTCGCCGATGTTGGGCGATGCTGAATTTGTTCTTTCCATCAATTTCATTCGCAGAAACCAGGAAACGCCGTGAGAATCGGCGACAGTCGCGCTGAGGTATGGAGCTTTCGATGAAAGCTCTGAGTCCTATTGCTGGCTGCGAGTAAAATGCCAATCGGAATGCTTAGGCGTTTCGGTTAACACTTGTCGCGTAAGCAAGGGGTATAGAGTGATTCGATCTTGGGGATTCCGTTTTTACGGTGCGCTAGGGATCGATCGCCTCGTAGTAGGACTGTCTTTCGGTAACCGATCGAAGTTGTCTGCTCGGTGGACCTACGGGTTGTCTGTATTGATGTTTTCGTGACGAGTAACTGCTTAATGCGAAAATTGTCATGACAACTCAAAATTCAAACTATCATAATGCTACGTTTGCCCGTTGTGGGATCGTTATCGCGTCATTGCTGTTGATGCCGTTTTCAAATGGCGACGAGAGCGTGGAGCTGGATCCATTTATCGTTGGCGCTACACGCACGGAACGTGCGGCTGATACGTTGGGAGTGAGCGCTGACAGTCTTGTTGGCAGCGAAATTGAAAAGGGAATGTATCGCAATCTGAGACATGCGCTGTTCAATTTGAATGGCGTGTATGCTCAAAGCGATGAAGCTTTGGCGTCTACGAGTGAGATAATGATTCGCGGAAATTCGGGCTCGAGAGTTCTCAGTATTGTTGATGGAGCGAAGACGAATTCGTCTATCTTTTCGGCTGGTCGATTTATGGCTGGCGCGAGTGGGTTTAACTTAGATCGCGTCGAAGTGATTCGAGGAGCTCAGAGCACGCTTTATGGTTCGAGCGCGATTGGGGGCGTTGTTTTGTTGGAAACCCGACGAGGCCGGGGGGCTCCGAGCTACGCGGTGACGACTGAAGCGGGTTCGTTTAATAGCTATTTGGGTGCTTTGCAGGGGCAGGGCGAATCTGGTGAACTGGATTTTTCGTTTCACTTGGCCAGTCAAGAAAGCGACAACGAGCGTTTAGATAATGAAGGCAAGATGAAGAGCTATTCGTTTCGTTTTGACTACGATATTGGCGAAAATACCACGGTTGGCGTTGTCTCGCGTGGTGAGTATACGGATTACAGCAACCCGAGTGGAGACTTGACTCCGCCGCCATCGATTCGCGTTCAAAGCGACACTGCAGTGATGAGCGCTTATGTAGAAACGGTTAGCGACGAATGGACGCAGAAACTTACGCTGTCGTTGCTTGACGAATACTATCGCCAAACAGGTTCGTTGTACATTGGAGATTCTAGCAACCTGTCGTTGGATTGGCAGAATGTGATAGATGTTTCCGAATCGATTCGATTGGTGGCAGGTTCTACTTGGGAGCTTCAGGAGGGGAATGATAATTCGTTTCCTGAAAGCGAAGGCAAAAATTGGGCACTATTTGCGCAGGCGGAAGTTGCGGCGAGCGAGAGCGTGAACTTGGTAGTCGGGGCTCGGTATGACGATTATGAATTCGCTGGCTCTAAATCGACGCTTCGGGCTAATGGATCTTGGATGTTGCCTTCGAAAACAAAGCTAAGAGCTGCTGTGGGCAGCGCGTTCAGAGCGCCAAATTTCTTTCGTTTGTTTTCGACATCTGGGTTTGCTCTCGGAAATCCGAACCTGAAACCGGAAGAGAGCGAAAGCTGGGAGCTTGGTTTCGATCACTATTTCAATGATGGCAAAGTGCAGTTCGGATTGACCTATTTCCGTAATGATATCGAAAATTTGGTTGTGTGGATTCCTACGACTGGATGGGACGGAACCTACGCTAATCGCGATATAGCTGAAAACTATGGCGTTGAAGCGTATGCGAATTTTCAAGTTAACGATATCTGGAATGCCAGTATCGCCTACACGTGGACGGAATCGGAATCGACGAACGTTGAGTTTGATTCGACCGCGCGTGTGGCGGGTGTGCCTCGGCACCAGGTCAGTATAACCAATGATCTTTGGATAGATGAAAAATGGTCCGCTGGCGTGGGAATTAATTACGTTCTGGGGCGCGAGAGTTTTGGAAGCGCCGATATCGATGATTACGTCTTAGCTCGAGCTTATGGGCGGTATCGCCTGTCGGATGACGTTTCGCTAACGGCTCGAATTGAGAATGCGCTCGATGAAGATTATACGGTGAGCTATTCACGTTATTCGGGTCGTGTGCCGGCTAGGGGTTTCGGAGCCTTTGGTGGACTGGAGTGGCGGTTCTAGCTCTACTAAGTTAAATGAGGATAGTGTTAAACGTATCACAGGCTTCTAGCCTGTTTCTTCACAGGCAAGGCGCCTGTGCACCTATACCTTTTGAAGAGCTAGGATCCGAACGAATGATAAAAACAGATGCGCGGTAGAGTGAACAGATTGATAGCTAGAAGGTGGAGCTGGCATGATGGTTGGTTTCAGGTTGAACGGACCTGGGGTGTCTCTCTCGCTTTGGCCATTGGCTTCTTCGCTGGGGCAGTTAGAGGCGATCAGTTGCCGATTTCTTATGCGAAGAATTTCAGTATTGAAACGCATGATACTCACAAGCTTTTGACGGTCCGGAATCCATGGCGCGGAGCGAAGGACCTTTTCTTCGTTTACGCTTTGGTTTCGAAAGACTCCCTGATTCCGGTTTTGCCCGATGGGGCGCAGGTTATTCGTACGCCGGTCGATCGGATGACAGTCTTGGAGACGGTGTACTTGGGGCACGTGAAAGCATTGGGGCTTTATGATCAGTTGGTTGGTCTGGCAAATCTAGGGTTGACGAGTGATCAGAGAGCTTTGGATCAGGTGAAGAATGGATATACTAACGAAATTCAAACTGGCAATTCTCTCAATATCGAGTCCTTGCTGATACTGAAGTCAGATGTCATCTTCACCAGCGCGATGGGCAATCCGCACTATGATGCCCATCCGCAATTGCAGCGAGCAAAACAACCGGTTGTCGTGACAGCGGGTTATATGGAAGAGCATCCATTGGGCCGCTCGGAATGGATTAAGTTTACGGCGGCTTTTTTTGACAAGCAGAATGAGGCGACTGAGATTTTCGATAGGATTTCAAACGAATACAATCGATTGACCAATATGGCGAAGCGAACGGAGGACCGTCCGACTGTAGTTGCGAATGCGCCGTTTGGCGGCGTTTGGCATGTTCCGGGCGGGCGGAGTTATACTGCTCGGTCGATTGCGGATGCGGGTGGGGACTATGTGTATTCGGATGATGATTCGGTCGGGGGAGTGGCGAAGGATTTCGAGAGCGTTTATTTTAGAGCCGGTTCGGCGGATCTCTGGTTACATCCAGGCAGTTCGCGTTCGTTGGGCGGTCTATTGGAAATGGATGAGCGGTTCAGTCGCTTCAAAGCGCTTCAGGATGGGAAAGTATACAACAACACCGTTCGAGTTAATGAGAATGGAGGGAATGACGTTTGGGAGCGCGGTACGCTTCATCCAGAAGAAGTATTGGCGGACCTGATCGCGATTTTGCACCCGGAATTACTGCCGAAACACAAATTCATTTATTATGAGCGGATCGAATAAAACGAGTACAATGTTTGTCGAGGGACGTTACGTCCTTTCGTTTGCCGTACTGGCTTTCGTAACGCTGATTGTCTTGGTTGCGAATGTATGCCTCGGTTCGGCGCTGATTCCATTTCGGGAGGTGGTTGGCTCGTTTTTCGGCACTGGAGAGATCGATCCCGTAATATCGGGAATCGTACTCGATTTTCGACTACCCCGGGCTTTGACGGCTTTGTTGGCTGGCGCGGCTTTGGCGGCTTCTGGATTGATGATGCAGACGGTCTTTCGAAATCCTCTCGCCGATCCTTTCGTGTTGGGAGTCAATAGCGGGGCGAGTTTAGGCGTGGCGGTTGTATTGCTGCTCTTGGCCCCGTCAGGTGTGGCATTGACTCAAAATTTGCAGTTTTCGGGTCACTTGCTTATCGTACTGGCGGCGACAGGCGGAGCTGCAGCGGTATTGGCGGTGTTGCTCGTACTCGCTCAGCGAGTGGATGTCATGTCTTTGTTGATACTGGGGCTTATGATTAGCTACGGAATTGGCTCGCTGGTTAGCATATTGATGTTCTACAGTATGGCAGAGCGCCTTCAGTCGTTTTTCAGTTGGTCGTTTGGCAATTTCGGAAACATGACCTGGTCGCAGTTTCGGGTATTCGCGCCGGTTGTTCTTCTAGGGTTGTCCGCGTTGTTTCCATTGTTCAAAATACTGGATGCGTTTCTCTTGGGAGAACGTTATGCGAAGAGTATGGGCGTTAAGGTGAAGAGCGCCCGTATTTTGATCCTGGGTAGCGCGTCGCTACTCGCTGGAGTGGTTACTGGGTTTTGCGGGCCGATAGGGTTTTTGGGAATCGCTGCGCCGCATTTTTGTCGGTTTCTTTTCAAGACTGCGGAACACCGCATCTTGGTACCGGCTTCGATGTTAGTGGGGGGTCTCGTGGCATTGATGGCGGACTTGATCGCTAAAGCGCCCGGGCTAGAGTCGACGCTTCCTTTGAATGCTGTGACAGCGTTGATTGGAGCGCCGGTTATTATGGCAGCTTTGCTCAGACAGCGAAATTTAAGAAAGGTATTCGGTTGATGAGCGACGGAGATGTGATTTTGGAAACGTCGCGCTTGAAGATTGGATACCCTTCGAGAAAAGAGAGCGACTCGGTTGTAGCGGAGAATCTATCGCTTTCGCTTCGACGTGGAGAGCTTGTTTGCTTGATGGGTCCAAATGGAGCAGGGAAGTCTACCTTAATACGTTCGCTGGCAGGTTTGGATGATCCGCTTGCGGGCTTGATTGAATTGAATGGTCGAGACGCCAGCCTAATGTCTCCTAAGGAGAGGGCTCGATTGACAAGTGTCGTGTTGACGGATTCGACTCCTTCGGGAATGTTCACGGCTTACAGTTTGGTGGCGTTGGGGAGGCATCCCCATACGCGATGGACGGGCCGTTTGAGGAATGAAGATAGAGAGCGAATCGAGTGGGCTTTACGGGTGGTCGGAGCTGAAGATTTGGCCGCTCGTCAAGTAGGTGAGTTGAGCGACGGTGAGCGGCAAAAAGTGATGATCGCTCGCGCGTTGGCCCAGGAAGCGTCGATTCTTATATTGGATGAACCAACGGCCTTTGTGGATTTGCCGCGTCGGGTAGGACTGATGCGGATTTTGGGCGATTTGGCGCATCGAGTTGGCATAGCGGTTTTATTGTCTTCGCACGATTTGGAATTGTCGCTGCGGTGCGCAGATACGTTATGGATTATGAATTCTGCTGGGGAGATCGAGGTAGGAGCCCCGGAAGATTTAGCTTTGAGTGGGAAAATCGGATCGGTGTTCGCCAGCGACAAGATCGATTGGGATTCGGAACAAGGAGGATTTCGTTTGCGAAGAGAGACAACTCGTTTCGCTCGAGTGGTTGGCGATTGCGAAGTGAGTTTATGGACTCGACGCGCCTTGGCCCGAATGGGCTACGTCATTCGCAGCGAAGGCGATGTATCTTTGAGCGTAACGTTTGATGATCGCGAAGGCGATGTGATTTGGAACGTGGCGTTTTTGGAGGGAGAAAGGAATTTTCGAACCTTGGACGCGATGGTCACGTGGATAAAGAGACGTATTTTGAAAGAAAACCCTCCAAAAAAACCCGATAGATGAAATTGGGAACCTATTACAACGCTGTTGAACTTCACCTTAGGGAGAAAGGAATTTTCGGCCACATGCTCAAGTCGCATCCGTTGCGTTCGACTTGTCGCTCGAATCGATTCGAAGATTAGGTTTACTAGCGACAAATATTTATAGAAAGTATCACAGCATGAAGGGCAATATTTCTACGAAGGCGGGCGATCAGGGGAAAACGGGAATTGTTGGTGGGACACGCGTTTATAAGGACGATATTCGTATCGAGTGCTTGGGGGCATTGGACGAGGCTAATAGTTCATTGGGCTTGTTGAGATCGAAGCTGGATGAGAGTCACGATTGGGAGCCTGGTTTAAGGCGTATCCAAACGGAAATGATGAATCTTATGTCGCATGTCGCGACGCCTAGCGACTTTGCCGATAAACCGCGTTCGCCTCTGCCCGTTGATTCGGCTGTTTGGATGGAAGAATGGATGCAGTCGATCGAGGAAACGCTTCCGTCGACTACGGAGTATTTCCTTTTGCCGGGCGGCAGTGAGCTATCGGCGCTGTGCCATGTTTGTCGCACGCAAGTACGTAGAGCCGAACGCCGATTGGTGACGCTTGATAAGGAGGATGCAGTGGAAATGTGCATTTTGAAATTCGCTAATCGGCTATCGGATTTACTTTTCAAGTTGTCGCGACAAGAGCAAAGCCGAAGTGGAATGGATGAAATCCGCTGGCGTCCGTTTCGCAGTGAACGATAAAGTTAAACGCGTAAATGCGAGAGAAGATTGTAGCTTCTTGGTCGAGCGGTAAAGACGGCGCGATGGCGCTGGAATACGTTTTGGAAGGAGGTTTCGAAGGGGTAGCGACGTTTGGGTTCAGCCAGAGTTTGAGAAAAGCGTTTTGCCGAGCCGTGCTATCTAGGCGCGAAAAAGGCCGCTCTTTGCAGAGCGGCCTTGAAAAGTGCTTTCGAAGCGAATTGGAGAGTGTCGGCGTTACCTTTTCTTACCGCCGCCCTGTTTCGCTTGATTTGCGGCTCGTCGCGCTTGCGCTTTCTTACGCTGCTCCACAACGCGTATGGCGATAACATCGACCTGTTTGACCTGCTCTGGGGTGAGGAATATGGCTAGTTCTTCCTTATAAGCAGCTGTATTGGCCTTTTGTTGGGCATCGAGCTCAGCTTTGTCCGACTTGATCTTTTCAAGTATCTCGGGAGCTGGAGGGGCCTTGCCGACGTATTTTTGGTTTTTCTTTCGGAATTTCCGAACGTTTACACCCCACTTCTGGACGGCCTTATTATAGTTGTTGAACGCTTTCTTGAAGGCGTTCTTGGTTTTGCCTTCGAGTTTAAGCTGATTGATGTATGGCGCTGTTGGATCGGGGGCGCCTTGACCGCCTGGACGGCCACCACCACCACCACCGCCGCCGCCACGCTGGGCGAAAGCCGGGGAATTGAAAAAGGTGAGCAACGCCAATCCGATGAAGGCGAGTAATTTGATACGAAGTCGAGATTTCATAATGCTGGTTTCTTCTTTTAGAGGTTGAGTGGGGGTGTCTGGATAAGGGTGAAGACAGACAGGATCCTATCTCTTCTTCGAGCAGGCAAGCTAGAATCTTAATCCTATGGAAGAATCATTCCGATAGGAGCAGGGGCGCGTATTAAAGTGATTGGAAATGATATCTATCGTGTTTAGTTGCCCTTCGGTAGAGAAAGGTAGGGCGGCATCGCCGAGGCTGCAGTAGAACCCTAATTTTTCATTTAGGCTCTGCTGCGGCCTCGGCGATGCCGCCCTACCACTTTAAAGCGCACCCTGCGTATTGCGGGCGGTAGGTCTCCTTGTGTTGCGATCAATGAAAACGTGCTTCGATCGGGTTGAAACGGGGATTGATCTATTAATTTCTTGCGACGCAGCCGTTTGCGACGCGCTATGGCAACTTCACAACGGTAACCTCGATTCACTCCCTATGTTCTCCCTCTTCTCTTTTGTTGCGTTCACGGCGATGGTCGCGATCGTATCCTATCTTAAAACCCGGAACGACGACCACGCCCATGGCAAAGGTTATTTTCTGGCGGGAAATACGCTCAGTGGCTGGGTTATCGCCGGTTCCTTGATGCTGACGAATCTGTCGACCGAACAGCTAATCGGTTTGAATGGAAACGCCTACACGCACGGCGCTCAGGTAATGGCCTGGGAAATCATCGCAGCCTTTGCGATGGTGGTAATGGCGCTGTACTTTTTCCCAAGATATTGGAAGGGGCAGATCGCGACGGTTCCGGAGTTTCTGGAAAAACGCTACGATAAGCAGACACGCCGCATTTTAGGAGCGGTTTTCATGTTTTCGATCGTGACGAATATGCTTCCGTTTGTGCTCTACTCGGGAGCGATCGGGATGAACACCCTTTTCAACGTGCCGGAGCTGTTGGGAGTAAGCACAGGCGCTTCGATGTGGATCATGGTTTGGGCAATTGGAATCGCTGGCGGTATTTACGCGATTTTCGGCGGCTTAAGAGCGGTTGCGATTTCGGACTCGATTAACGGAATCGGGCTTTTGCTCGGTGGTTTGTTGGTGCCGGTTCTAGGATTGATTGCATTGGGTGAAGGAAGCCTTCTCGCGGGATGGGGAGCCATCGTTGAGAACATCCCTGAAAAATTGGATCCGATTGGGAAACCCGGAGAGAATATTCCGTTCAGCACATTATTTACCGGGATGATCCTTATTAACGTATATTACTGGTGTACGAATCAATCGATCGTGCAGCGGACGTTCGGCGCTAAATCGCTCAAGGAAGGTCAGAAAGGCATTCTCATCGCTGCGTGTCTAAAGCTCGCTGGACCGATTTATTTGGTGCTTCCCGGGATCATCGCGTTTCAGATGTTTGGGCCTGATTTAGCTAAGCAGGATATGGCTTACCCAAGTTTGGTGGCGGCCGTGTTGCCGACCGCTTTAGTCGGGTTCTTCGGAGCGGTGATTTTCGGAGCAATCCTAAGTTCGTTTAACAGTATCCTTCACAGTTCGTCTACGCTCTTCGGTTTGGATATTTACCGGGGCATGATGAATCCGAAGGCGACTGACGCGGAAACCGTAAGAATGGGCAAGCGGTTCGGAATCATCCTGGCGGTGATCGCGATGTCGCTGGCGCCGTTTATCGGCAAGGCGCAAGGGCTCTTTGATTTGATGAAGAAGTTGGCGGCTGTCACCAATGTCCCAATACTTGCGATTATTCTAGTAGGAATGCTGACGACACGCGTTTCTGCTAAGGTTGCCAAAATCGCGCTTCTTTCTGGAATCGGATTGTTCGCGTTGTCTTGGATGCAGGGAGACGCGATCTTTGGATTGAAAATGCATTGGTTGCATGTTGCAGGAGCCAACTTTGTTATCATATGCGTTCTTATGTTAGTCCTGAGTAAGGTCTTCCCATCCGATAAATCGTCGGACGAAGTAGCATTGAAGCCCGAAACCGAGGGTACTTGGGGCATGGCCAAGGGAATCGGTTTCACGGTGATCGTCATGGTATTTTTAATCTACAGCTTCCTGCATCATTTGGGCAGCGCGTAGCGGAATCGAGGCTGCGAGCAGTCTCTCAGAGAGTCTCTCAGGTTATCTGCTCAAACGATGGATCTATGGATTCATCGTTTGGTTTTCCGCTGATAGAATGATCGTTTTGCGGCAGACCGGGACGGTCTTGCCCTACCTTTGAGCCGTTGGGGGCGAACGTTATCGCCTCAGTTTGGCGATGATCGAGGCGGCTAGAGCTCGCATGCTTTCGATGTCGGCGAGGACGGTTTTGGAATTGCCGAATTCGGGATTCATTCCAAGGGTCTCTAGGCGCGCTTTTACATCTTCGTCTTGAATTGCGGCTTCTAAGGCTTTGCGAATTACTGCTAGGCGATCGGCGGGCGTTCCTTTTGGAGCTAGCCAGATCCGTGATTCTGTAATCGAAATATCGATACCACTTTCTTTTGCAGTTGGGGTGTCGGGTAGAAGGGGGCTGCGTTCTTCGGAAAAGAGCATCAATGGATTGAGTCCAGATTCGCTGAAATTGATTAAAGCCGAAGTCGAAAAGAGGCTAATGTCCGTATGCCCTCCCAGGATCGAGGCGAGACGTTTAGAGCCGCCTCCGGAAGCGACGACGCGAAATTCGAATCCAGCTTTGTGAGCTAGTATCATAGGAATAATATGGGCTGCCGTGCCGATTTCGGTGGCTAGCTTTAATGCGCCGGGTTTGGATTTTCCTCGCTCAATCATGCTGGAGATTGAGTTGATCGGCGACTCGGTTTTGACTCCCATTCCTAAATCCGTAAACCCAGTCATTCCGATGATTTCGTAGTCGTTGTGATCGTATCGGGTAATCCCCATTAGTTTGGCGGATATTAGGGCGTTGGGATTCCAGATCCCAATAGTGTATCCATCATTTGGGGAATCTTTTATTTTTCGCGTTCCGACTGCTCCGCCAGCTCCGGGTATATTTACGATGACGAGCTTTTCAGACAGGAGCGCTTTCTCTTGTATCGCCCGCTGGAAGATCCGGGCGATCGTATCGTGACCTCCACCTGCTTCCGTCGGAACGATGATGCGGATTGGTTTATCCGGAAAGGCGCCTGCGAGGGGGGTGACGGCGAAGAGGAAAAGAGCGAGCAGCGAAGTTTTCATGGGTGTGAGTAGGGATCAACTATCAGGCGCTGTTATTGTGGTAGTCAATAACGGTCGATCGTTGGGGTACGCGTAACAAGGATTTTGATGGAATCCACGCCGAGTTCTCGTCGTAGCTACGTTGTAGCGCGGCGTTGGTTCAGTCGAGTTTCAGTAAATTGACGCGTATGCGTTCAGCGAGATGGAGCCGCTACTTTAGGATGGAAATGAGGCTCAGGCTAAAGCACTGAGCTCCTTTTATTCCCTCCGGGTAAATACCTCGAAGCTTGCTTCGTAGCTGATTTTGGTAGCGGCCGATCTCCGAGCGGCCACTGATCCCGCTCAGCGGGATCAG
>TARA_B110000037_G_scaffold216925_1_pt1 | contig 19824 bp, 13 predicted proteins | sample TARA_B110000037 | Tara Oceans TARA_B110000037 (sample SAMEA4397196) | marine metagenome | biome: Polar Biome; feature: [MIX] marine epipelagic wind mixed layer (ENVO:01000061); material: water (ENVO:00002006), including particulate matter (ENVO:01000060) such as... | depth 10-100 m
ATTGTCCGCCAGACTTTGCAGCGTGATCTTGAGACAGACGGCTCTCTCGACACCGTCACCGCCAAGTCGCGCTACATTCCCGACTACACCACACCCCGCTTCCGCCTCACGCCGAACCACATGGCCTACATCAAAATCGCCGAAGGCTGCAACCACACCTGCGCCTTCTGCATCATCCCCAAGATCCGCGGCCAGCATCGTTCCCGCACCCAGGAATCCATCATCCGCGAAGCCAAGGGCCTCATCGCCCAAGGCGTGAAGGAAATCAACCTCATCTCGCAAGACACGACCTACTTTGGCATGGACAAATGGCAAGGCCTCGGCAACCGCCCCAAGCCCACCTCCGGCGTCGATTCCACTCGCGGAGAATCCCTCACCTCCCTCCTTCGCGCTCTCAACGGGCTCGAAGGTGATTTCTGGATCCGCCTCCTTTACACCCACCCCGCCCACTGGTCCGACGAACTCATTCAAACGATCGCGGAGTGCCCCAAAATCGCGCGCTATGTTGATATTCCCTTGCAACACATCTCCGACCACATGTTAGATAAGATGAACCGTAAGACCGATGGGAAATACATCCGTGATCTCCTCCAGCGCATGCGCGACGGCATCCCCGATCTCGCCATCCGCACCACTTTCATCACCGGCTTCCCTGGCGAAACGGACGCCGATTATGAGGAACTCCTTGAATTCATCAAGACCTTCAAGTTCGAGCGCTGCGGTATCTTTCAGTATTCCAAGGAAGAGGGAACCCGAGCTCACAAAATGGACGACCACGTCCACCACGCCACCAGGAAAAAGCGCCATCGTGAACTCAGTTCCGCGATCGACGAAATTGCCCAGGACGTCAACGAACGACAGCTCGGCAACCCAAAACGCGTCCTCGTCGAGGAAGAAGGGATTGCCCGCTCGATGTGGGATGCCCCTGACATCGACGGCCGCATCTTCGTCCCCATCGACTCCGAAGTTGGCGAGTTCCTCGACGTCGAAGTCAAGGACCATCGCGGCTACGATTTAGTCGCAAGCTAGGAGACTTGGAGTGCGGGAGCTTGCTCCCGCCTTTCCGATAGATCGGCCAGTGCTTTACTCTGTAAAAGTGCGAGCAAGCTACTCCAAAGTCATCTCCGCCTCCGCGTATTCTTCCGCGCTGACCTATTACCTAGGGTAGATTTCGGCTTCCCTTGTTCTGATTTACCCTTCGCTTTTGAAGCCCCCCTTTTTGTCGGGGTGACCTTCTTCGCAGCTTTCTTTTTCGCCGAACCACCGGTCACTTCCACAATCTTGAAGTCCACTTTCATCCCGATGCGGTCCACCTCGTCAACGACCACCTTCAAACGCACTCCAGCCTGTAAGACTTCTCCCCGGCTGTTTGAAAAACGATCCGAGTTATTTTCGAAGAACCAACGACCCGTCGGAAACCCTTCACGCTTGATGAGTCCACGCTGTAAAATATCGGTGCATTCCATGAAAAGACCCATCGCCCGGACTTCGGTGATGATGGCTTCAAATACCAGTGGAGTTTCCTCACGCGAAGAAAGATCCAGCCATTCCAACATTTTCATCCGCCGGCTCTCTGTTTCGGCATCAGCACTCGTTCGCTCAGTTCCTGAAATATGTTCCGCAATTTCGACACAACGTTTCGCATCCGGTGTCCGGTCAATCTTTTCAGGCCGGTTTTGAAGCAATGATTGAAGCGCTCGATGCATCACCAAATCAGCGTATCGACGAATTGGACTCGTAAAGTGACAGTAGTCCGTTTTCGCCAAACCATAGTGCCCCTCCGGCGCCGAAAGGTAACAAGCTCGTTTGAGACTCTTCAACAAGCCTACTTTAATTGCGGGCTCTTCCAAACTTCCCTTGGCTGAATCAATGAGCTTCTGAATGTGTTTACGATTACTAAGATCTCCCGGCTCGTATCCGTATGAACGTGCCAGCTCGGCAAAATCCTGAAGCTTCTCGGGATCCGGATCTTCGTGAACCCGGTAGATCGCGGGACGTCCGGAGTTTTTCACCTTGCGCGCCACCGCCTCATTGGCGGCCAACATGAACTCTTCAATCAGCTGGTGACTCTCGTTATACTCTTCACGATTGTAGCCGGTAGGGATTCCCTTTTCATCTAAGATGATACTCACCTCGGGCATGTCGAGGTCGAGACCACCATTTGCAAAACGACGTTTCCGCAAGAGGGCTGCCAGTTTCCACGCTTCCCGAATGCACTCGCCAAGCTCGCCACCTTTACTCGGACTCTCGAGAATCTCCTGAGCCTCTTCATAGGTATACTTACGCGGAGTACAAATCACCGCGTCGCAAAAGTAGCTCTTCATTATCTTTCCTTTCGGATCAAGATACATCACGGCACACTTAGTGAGACGGTCTTTCTGGGGAACCAACGAGCAAATCCCGTTACTTAATTCCTCAGGCAACATTGGAATGACCCGGTCGACGAGATAGGTGGAATTCCCCCGCTCCCGTGCCTCGAGATCAAGAACGCTCTCCGGTTTTACGTAGTGCGAGACGTCGGCGATGTGCACCGCAAGAAGCCAACCTTTCTCAGTTCTCTCCACAAAAACAGCATCGTCAAAGTCTTTTGCTGTTTTCGGATCAATCGTGATCACCTTGCGCTTCCGCCAATCTTCACGACGAGCGATTTCCTCCGCCGGAATCTTCATCGGAATCTTTTGAGCGGCCGCCACGACTTCACGCGGGAAGGTCGCATTGATTCCGTGCTGATGGACAATCGCTTCGACATCGACTCCCGGATCACCGGGCCAGCCGAGAACATCAACAATGTGCCCTTTGGGAACTTCTTTCGCGCTGGTCCACTCGGTAATCTCCGCTGCCACCAATTGGCCGGACTTAGCATCGAGCGTGTTTCCAACCCGAATTGATGGAGGTAGCCGCTCATCTTTGGTGCGAACCGAGGAAAATTTCCCTTTCTTCACAAAAATCCCCGTCACTTTGCTGGACCGGCGCTCGATAACTTCGATCACGCGTGCACGAAGGTCATTGTGTTCCTTCGAGCTGCTGTTGTTCTCCACCAACTTGGCCCGCACGATATCACCATCCAACGCAATCCCCATCGCCCGCGGGGAGACGTAAAAGCGATCCTGTTCATCGAAATCGATGCCCATTGCCAGGTTCCCCTCATCCGTCTTATTGGCGTAAAACCATCCGTGCCCGGCCGCATTCACCTTGAGCTTTCCAATCAGGCCCTCACGGGAACGGCCTTGCCCGCCCAACGCATAACGTGTTTTTTTTCCGAGCAAAATTTCTCCGTCCTCTTGCATCTGGGCCAAGGTCTCGCGTAGCTTCTTGCTCATGCTTCCCGGAAGCTCCAACGCACGCGCAATCTCGCTCTTATTGAGCGGTCGTCCACCGTCCTTACCCAAGAGCGCAATAATGCGCTTCTTCATTTCCTCTGGTTTCGACATGCGCAGACTTTGGACTGGCTTTGCCGACGCCACAACCACGGATACAAGACGATTTCTTTTTGAATCGGTGCCTTCATGTTTTGCGACCCTTTAAAAAATTACTGGTCTTTTTTCAATTTTCATTCCAACTTGTAGGCACAATGTAAGGTCAAAAAAGGCTTTGATTGCCAAGCGTCCTAAATCCATTTTACTCTCCACCAACGATCGACCAAATCGAAACTAAAACTATGACACACACTCCTTCAATCTCTTCCAAACGACGCGGTTTCACCCTTGTGGAACTTCTCGTTGTGATCGCCATTATCGCCGTCCTCGCAAGCCTTGGATTCGCCGGGTTCAACATCGCAATCATGAAGGCCAAGCAGACATCGGCCAGAACCTGTATGAGTTCGCTCATCATGGCCTCCGATGACTACTATGAAGCTTATCAGACTCTTCCCCTTGGCAGCATCACCAACGCTGATGAGGAAAAAGATACTGACAATCAGCTTATGGCCGCTCTTCTCGGACTGCCAAGTGCCGAAGACGAGAACTACAAGCTCGAGAGCTTCTTTTCCTTCAAAGGAGCAAAAGGCAAAGGGCAGGGCGCTCATGACGGACTTGATCGCTCCGACAACCGTGCCGAACTCCTCGGACCATGGATGAACTCTCAGAAAAGCGATCGCTACTACCGGATCTTGTATGATTACGACTATGACAGCGAGCTCCGTGAGCCTCAGGCTCTGGGCAACGAGATCAAATATGACACCAAAACCCTAATCTATCACAAGGGCAAGGACGGCAAGATCGGCACCGGAAAGTACGATCAGGACAACGTCTACAGCTGGAGCAAGAGCGGCTAATCCAAATCAACCCCAAATTTCCAAAAACCGGGCTTCCTTCAAAGGTTGCCCGGTTTTTTTCGCTCACATGCAGGGAACGAGTACGCCGTCACGCATCCCGTGGATCTTCTTCTTGTCGGCCGGCACGATGGTGGCAAGGCAGCCTCCCAGTTTCGTCTTACCCTCACGATCAACAAAATAATACGGACACAGCCGCGCACGCCCCACCATGATTCGGCGCTCCCCGGTCTCCGGATCGAAGTAAGGGTGCTCCACTAACTTCGTCTCCTTAAATTCCTGCACCACCCACGACTGGCTTCCAAATTCCTCCAGCGCACGCCTCATCATCGCCTTCCACTCGGTCGAGGAAATATCATGACCAATCGTCACTCCGCGGGAACCCCAGGCCAGTTCACTGAAACCGCTGACTTTCAAAACAAGTCTCCGGTCCTTTTGACTAAAATCGCCCACTTCATCCCACGAACTCACATCGAGCCGGGGAAGTGCCGCATGAGGGGGGATTTCCGAAGGATCAATCGGCCAGCCATAGGGCACGAGCTTTTTCAGCATCTCCAAATGACTTCCCCGAAGTTCTTTTTCCCAGATTTTGCGAAGCGAGGGTGTCCAAAAGAGAGCCAGCCAAAGTTTTTCCTCAAAATGCGGTTTCAGCGGAGGCGTCACTCCCCCCTTCCGTGCCAACTCACGGATCGATGAGATCGACTCCCAATCGAAAAGCTCGAAAAAACGATAAGCCTCACGATCCCCCGGCTTCCAGGTCTCGGCCTCATGAACGGAAAATTTATCCCCCAACTCGCCAGCCAACCAATCCATCTCCGGGCGATAGTCACCCGATTCCTCGGACACCAAAATCTCGGCCCCATCCTTGAAAAGCGAGGAGAACCCCTCAAGCATCCCGGTCGCTCCCCCAAAGATCTCAAATCCCGCCGCCGCATACGTCTTGCTCAGCCAGGCCAAAGTCCCAATCCCTCCCGGCACTCCATCCAGCTCCGACGCTGAAAAGCCCTCTTCCGTAAGCAGCAAGTCTGGCCGGATCACTCTCGGCGCCACTCCACGTTGTCCTTCGGAGCGCTGATGATCAATGATCCAATCTGGCTTCCCCGCATCAAAAAGACGTGAAATCCACTCCGGCCGACGGCCCTCCCCACTCAATCGATAAAGTTCATCACAAACTTGCTGAAAGCGATGTAAGGGAGGGCCCAGTCTGGTTAGCAATTTCCGCTGCCCCTTCGAGAGCAAAAAAGGCTCGGGCGACCAAATCCATTCGCGGTCGGCAAAAAACCCTGCCTTGGGTGCAGCATTCTTGAGGTCATCGAGAGTCAAATCGGACATCTGCGATGAATCTATCAAGGCATCGAAAGACATCAACCCATCAGCTTGAAAGCTTGTCTCCCAACCACCGTAGATTGACCCATTGTAAAATTTCCATTGTCCTTAGAGAAATCCCGCGTATTCAACTCCCCGTCGCATGTTTTTTCTCACTAAAATGTTCAAGCTCCGGGACAAGGCCAACCCAGAAGAGGAAAAGCCATTCCTCGATCACCTCGAAGATCTGAGAATCATGGTCACTAGGGTCGTCCTGACCCTCCTTATTTCCACCCTTGTCTGCTTCGTTTACAAAGACGAGCTGATGAAGATTATCCGCAAGCCTGTCGAAGAGGTCTGGGTGGATCGACACGAGGCCACCCTTCCCGAGGATGAGGACATCTCCCTCGACGACTGGGAGAACGCTCTCTCCTTTTCCCAGATCTCGGCCCCACTTGGCCAATACGACCCAGAACTCGCCGAACTCTGGTGGGCCAAGGCCACCGATGAACGAACCCGACGACTCACCGAGGCCGCCATCATCTACCGCGCCGCCCAAAAACTCGAAGAAGATCAACAGAAAGACTTTATCAAGTCCTTACCGGATGAAAAAAATGGAGCCCGCGAGCTGGCCCTCAAACTCCTCGAAACCAAACCCAGCGATGACCTCAATGCCGAGGGCAACCTCCGGCTCATGAGTTCCCTGAAGCCAACGGAGACCTTCATGCTCACGATGAAGCTGGCCTTTTTTGCCGGCATCATTGTCTCCTTTCCCTTCCTCCTCTATTTCCTGCTCCAATTCATCGTTCCCGGACTCAAGGACAAAGAACGAAAAGCGCTCTGGCCCGCGCTCTTGATTGGCTTCGGACTCTTCCTTGGGGGGGTCTTTTTCGCCTACTTCTTCGTCCTGCCGAACGTCCTCACCTTCTTCTATGAGTGGGGTAAGGACATGGGAATTTCCAACGACTGGCGGATCGGCTACTACATCTCCTTTGCCACCACCTTTGTCCTCATCTTTGGTCTGGCCTTCGAACTTCCCGTCGTGGTGATGACCCTTGTGAAGATTGGCTTGCTCAGTCACAGCATGATGCGTGAGACCCGCTCCTATGCGATTCTCGCCATCTTTGTGATCGCCGCCCTCATCACACCGACTCCCGACATGATGACCCTTTCCCTCCTCGGCGTTCCAATGGTGATTCTATACGAAATCTGTATTTGGCTCTCCTACTTCCACGAGAAGAAAGTCAACCGCGAGGAGGCGGAAGAAGAGAAGGAACGTATGAAGTGCCTCTTGTCCGAGCCAGAGGGCAACGATGACCCGGAAGATGATCCTCATTATGACGACCACGATCCGCATCATAGCGACCACGATCCGCATATTGACGACCACGATCCGCATATTGACGACCACGATCCGCATCATGACGACCACGATCCGCATCATAGCGACCACGATCCGCATATTGACGACCACGATCCGCATCATGACGATCACCTCGACCTGACCGAAGAGAACGGACATGAGGACATCAGTGACGACTACATGAACTATCCCGGTGAGCATCATGCACCCGAGGAGGATCCCAACTACGACCCATTGCTCCCGGACGAAGACATTCCCGACGAGGAAAAAGACCGTAAGTGATTCTGGTCAAAGGCTTGCTTTCCCCGTAATTCTTGGGGCATGCAATCAATGACCGGATTCGGCCGCGCCGAACACGCCAGCGAGGGAATCATCGCCCGCGTGGAAATCGCAACGGTGAACCGAAAACAAGCTGATATCCACTTCAGCCTGCCACGGGAGCTGGGTGAACTGGAAGCTGGCCTAAAGAAGACCGTTCTCGGTGTGGTCTCCCGGGGCCGGGTCAACATCTCCATCAACCTAGAGCGAGCCTCCGGAAATGACGAAAGTCTCAATCTTGATCCGAGTCGTGCCCAAGCGCTCGAAGCCGCATTTATCGAACTTTCCGATGTCCTCAACCGCACCGTGAAGCTTGAGGCCTCCGACTTCCTCCGGGCACCCGGCGTCATCACCTTTGAAGACTCAGGGTGGGACGTTGAGGAAGCACGGACTGCCATCGAACCGGCCCTATCGACCGCTCTGGAGAAGCTGGTGGAAATGAGGACTGCCGAGGGAGCTGACCTCAAGACTGACCTCCTCGTCCGCCTCATCATTCTCGAAGACCATGCCAAGATCATCTCCGTCGCCACCCCAAAAGTGGTCGCCCGGCAGCGTGAGCTCCTTCACAATCGCCTCCGTGAGGCTGACATCGATCTCGATCTCAATGATGAACGACTTTTGAAAGAAATCGCTATTTTCGCCGAGCGCTGTGACATCTCGGAAGAGACCACCAGACTCGACTCACACATCGGTCGTTTCCGCGAGTATCTCGATTCTGATGAACCGGTCGGCCGGTCGCTCGACTTCCTCTGCCAGGAGATCAACCGCGAGTTCAATACCATTGGTTCAAAAGCCAACGATTCCGGCATTGGTCAAAACGTGGTGGGAGCCAAAACGGAACTCGAAAAGATCCGCGAGCAAGTCCAAAACATTGAATAGCCATGAAGTCCGGCACTTTCCTCTCCTTGGTGCCCCATCGGAAGTCCCTCGTCTACGGGCTTTAGAAACAGTTCTCTTAAAATCAGCAAGGCCTACTTTTTCAAAGGCCGGTAGGGACGCCACGAGCCCCGCTGCATCTCGCCCAGTTACATCACGATTCAAACCCAAAACCGGATCTCGGGAGCAGAGCCCGCACCCACGCCCGCCTCCTCCTGCGCGGTGGTTTGAAATCCAATTACAATTCTCTCGGATACCTCACTGGGCATTTCACAGTCGATGCCTACTCCATCTACCAGACGCTTCCCACCAACGAACCGGAAAAACTCCCGCTCCGCCACCCTTGACCGACGCAACCTTGGCCATAAAAAATGTCCCCACTTTCTCAAACCTGGAGCCAAATGGCAGGCCTTTCTCAGGCAGGTGAAAAGCTAGCTCTTAGTCCGGCTTCCAAAGGTTCACTCGTAAAAAAACGGAGGCGCTTTTTTGGCTGGGCAGGGAGTGGAGCGGGCTCCATGACCGAGGAGTAACGATCGCCGGACGAAATAAGCGGCAAGTTTCACGAATAGACTTTAAGAAAACGGTCTAAGCCTCTACCTCGATATACTTGCTCCGGTGCACCCAAACACTCTGCACCAGCCCCAGAAGGAACATACAAATCACCACAAAGGTTCCCGAGTAGCTCACCAGCGGTAATGGAATTCCCGTGATCGGAGTCAGTAAAACACACATGCCAATGTTCTCAAACATGTGGGCAAAAAACAGTCCCACCACGCCGCCGACAATAATCCTCCCAGCGAGATCACGACTGTAAAACGCGATAAAGAGGCATTGAATGAGCAACAGCGCGAATGCCGTCACCAAGAGCAAGGCGCCTCGAAACCCCTGTTCTTCAGCGATAACGGCAAAAATGTAGTCATTATGCGCCGTCTTCCACGGAATGTATTTCTTGTCGTGCAATGACCCCCGCTCATCGGTCGCGCCCCACCCCAGTCCTTTCCAGCCCGCCTTTCCAACCGCAGTGGAAACCCAGTAAGGAGCCCAGTTTTTATCGGTCTTCTCAACGATTCCGCTATCCACCGATTCCAAGTACATTTCAATACGCTCGGTGCCTCGCTCCGAGACCGATGGCAGCGCAATAAAGTAAGCGATCGGTGTCATCCCAACCGCAATCCCCGTGAGTAAAATGAGGTATCGCCAGGGAATTCCACTCACCAAAATGGCAACAATGGCCACTGGAACCCAGACCAACGCAGATCCCATATCACCCAGCTTCACCACGAGGAGGAAAGGAATTCCCGTCAGCGCCGCAATCAACAACACCCGAAATGACGGTTCCGTAAAAAATCGATGAATCTTTGGCAAATCCTGAGCCAAGGTCGCAATCGCGATAATTCCTGCTGCGATGGCTAACTGTGCCGGCTGAAAACTAATTCGCCCAAAGTCCAGACGGTGCACTCCGTCATCCACTCCCATCGCCTTCACCGTCAGTGCCAGGCCGATCACATACATCGGCACCCCCAACCAACGCACCCAGCGGTAGTCGATTAACGCCGAGAAAAAATAAACAATGGTGCCAAGCCCCATCCACATCTTGTGGCGGCTTGCAAAAAACTCCCCACCTGACATCCCGTCCTGTCCCGGCAAATGGCGTGCCGCACTTTCAATCGCAAAGATCCCAAAAATGAGGAGCCCGTACATCGTCAGTACGAGAACCCAGTTCATTCCGAGAATTTTACGAAAAAGCGGCGTCATAGTCTCCGGCTCGCGGACTCTACCCAGTGAAAACGTTCCGGAACACTCTAAAAGTTCAAGCTCCCTTGGAATTTTTGGAAAAGAGCGCCATGAACTCATTCTCTTTCTATCTTGGATCAAGCGCCCCTCATCGACCGCCTCAACTTCAGTTGAAAGAGTCTCCCCAATCATGAAACCACAAGCCTGCCACAATGTGGTGGGATCTCTCAACCGAGCCAAAGGGGCCTGATATCCGCTCACGCACAACCAGCAACCTGAAGAGCCGCGATACAAAATCACTCACTCCTCTTCGTTTCATCTTTCGCAATGTGAAAAGCCCTCCTTCATCTTCCCTATTCTCATCATTCCTCCTTCATGATGCTAGAAACTATGAGAAGAACCCCAGCAACTCATCTACCTCAAGACCAGGGACGAGGGCACCGCCGCCATCGAGCACGACCTCCATCATCTTCTTTTTCTCCTCTTGGAGAGCGAGGATCTTCTCCTCCACGGTGCCACGCGTGATGAGTTTGTAGCTTGTGACGACGTTTTTCTGACCAATCCGGTGGGCACGGTCGGTTGCTTGGGCTTCCACGGCAGGGTTCCACCACGGATCAAGGTGGATGACGGTATCCGCAGCGGTCAGGTTAAGTCCAACGCCACCGGCTTTGAGCGAAATCAGGAAGACCGGAGCATCCCCCTCTTGGAATCGCTCCACCACTTCGGCCCGCTTTTTGGTAGAGCCATCAAGGTAACAGTAATCCCACTTGTTCTCAATGAGAATGGGAACAACCCCCTGGAGAAGTTGCACAAACTGACTGAAGACGAGAACCCGATGCCCCCCCGCTACCGCTTCGGTGACAAGATCTTCGAGTTCGTCGAGTTTCACTCCAGCATCCTTGTCCTCTATTTTCAGACCGGGAAGAAGACGAAGATCGCAACACGCCTGGCGAAGCCGCAATAAAGCGGTGAGAGCGACCATCCGCTTCCGGCCATCGTCAGCGGCCTCAACCAGTGCGCGGCTTTCCTGAAGGAGCTGCCGATAGATCGTTGCTTGTTTCGGAGCGAGATCGCAGTAGCGGACCTGCTCGATACGATCAGGTAGATCTTTGGCGACCTCGGTCTTCAAACGACGAAGAACAACCGGCTTGAGGCGCCGGGCCAAACGTCGGGCCAGAGCTGGATCGCCCCCCTTCCGAAGCGGCTTTTCAAATCGTTCCATAAAGGCCTTCCGTGGACCAAGATAACCCGGGAGCGCAAACTGCATGATAGACCAGAGATCCTGCAAGGAGTTCTCGACCGGTGTTCCCGAGACGGCGAAGCGATGAGTCGCCTTAATCCGATGAGCTGCCAGCGAGATCTGCGCATCTGGATTCTTGATTTGCTGAGCTTCATCAAGCACCGCGATATCGAACTCCCGGGCGTGAAATTTTTCAGCATCGATCCGAAGAATGGCGTAACTTGTGATGACCAGATCGACCTCGGGAATCTCACCCCGTTTCCCTCCCACATGTTGCGCCACGGAGAGAGACGGCACCCATTTCTGAGCTTCCGCCGCCCAGTTGGACACCAGAGAGGAAGGGCAAACCACGAGCGCTTGCCCTCCTTTTTTCTCAATAAAGGTGAGTGTTTGTAGGGTTTTCCCTAACCCCATGTCATCAGCCAAAACACCGCCCATACCCAACTCACTCAGGTGATACATCCAGCGAACTCCCGTCGCTTGATAAGGACGGAGCACGCCCGGAAGATCAAGATCAGTCTTGGCATCCTCCTCGATCGCCATCCCGAAATCACGCGCGCTCGTTTTCAAGAATGCGGCCTGCTGCGCGCTCACTTCAAAAACACCTGGCGCACTTTGGGTGGCCTCGGAATCACTCAAGGTCTCATTGACCTCTTCGATAAAGTCCGAATCGATGACCGCTATTTTACCTCGACCGAAGGCCTGCTCAACACTTCCCATGCGAAGCATCCGTTGCACTTGATCAGAATCAAGCTCTTGCCCTCCGGCATGAAAACGGGTCTCGACCGAAAACCAATCGCGACCGGCAGACTTCCATTCCCAATCAGGCTTGACCGCCACGACTTGCTCGGCGGCCGTTTGAAATCGCTCGCCTTTCTCGACCCTCCATTGGGGAGGCAGTTCGGCAAAGGCATGAAACTTTAAAATATCCTCGCGCTCTCGCAGCGCCATCCGCCCACCCTTTACCGGCCCCTCAAAACCCCAGGCATGGAAGAAATCAATGACCGCATTTTCCTTCGAAAGACTGGTGAGAATCCCTCCAACCAATTGAGCCTCGCCATTTTCACAGGAGGCTTTTTTTCCCTCGTAGTGAAACTCGAGTCGGGCTTCCAGATGACGAAGCGAACCTTCCAGGACCACGGTCACCTCAGGAACTCCTTCTTCGGGGAGAGAATTCCAAAGTTCATCAGGAACATCAAACCACTGCTCAAGCTTGCTTAAGGTGAAGCGCGCTTCGGCCGCACTCACCCGGAGTCCCTGCCCCAGCACGGCGAAAAACTTTGACGGCAATCCTGACGCCAGCGGATAGAACTCGGTTCCGTTCAATTCCCACGCGCCCAGATTCCCAGACTTCACAACCACGCGCTCTCCTCTCAATCGGAGCGGTCGACGCGGTGCTCTGCCATGAATCAGGGCCGCTTCTTTCTTCCCAAACTCCACCCGTGGATGCCCCACCAGCCCTTCCAATAATTCGACAAACTGTTCCCGGTTAAAGTTCACAATCCCCGGTGGCTCACCCGGAAAGACTTCCCGTAAAACCCGCCACAATTCCTCATCATGTGAATCGACCTGATAATTCCCTTCCGGAAGTGCACTGAGAAGAACTTCATGGCCATTCGCAACCGCTCCGAATCCAAGCATCAACTGCCCCCGCTCCCAGGATGTCTCCACTTTGAGAGGAAGCATCACCTGCATCTCAAGAGGAGACCCTTCCCCGGACAAAGCTGGCCATTTGTCTTCCACCGGCTCCAGGAGCTCAGCCGGCTTGATTTGCGGGTCAATGACCTCCAACCCAATCGCCATGACGTGAGCACAAACACGCCCATCCTGCCGCACCATCAAACAGGTGCAGTGATTTTCCATGTGAGTCCGGGAGATCATCTCCATGCTCACGCGCTTGATTTTACCACTGACCCGCGTCTCGCCGGAAAGCACACCGTCCTTGTACTCGGCAGACTTGACCCCGCCATCGCGATGAATGGCGCGGGCTTTTTTCATCTCGACGTGACCGCCCGCATCCATGAGGAGGTCGCGGGTTAGTTCGAGATGACTCATGAAAATAAAACGCTCGATCAGTCGAGATGCAGATGAGTCGGAATCACGACAACTTCCATTCCAGCTTCGCGGGCCGCGATGATTCCGGACCGAGCATCTTCAAAGACAATACAATCCCCTGGATCAACGCCAAGGCGCTTGGCAGTTTCGAGAAAAATATCAGGTGCGGGCTTTCCCTTCTTCACCTCGGTGCAGCTCACAACTTCATCAAACCAATCCGAGATCCCCAGTTTCTGAAGAGTCTTTTCAACCACCTCCCGTGATCCTCCGCTCGCCACAGCCATAGGAACCTTGCCACGATGCGACTCGGCAATTGCGGCGACTTCGGGAATGAGCTCCACCGAATCGAGGTATTTTAAAAAATGACGCTTCTTAGCTGATCCCACCTCATCGGGATCAAGATGCAGCCCTTGCTCACCGTTGATCACCTCGACAATGTCACGGGTAGGACGCCCTCCCATCGCATAAAAGACATCCTCCGGGAACACATCACCGTGGCCCTGGTCTTTGAGGGCTTTACACCATGCCTTGAAATGAACCGGCATCGAATCGACCAGCGTTCCATCAAGATCGAAAATTAGCGCTTTGTAATCAGAGGTGGGAAGTTTCAGCTCAAGTTGACTCATCGACGCACGCGAAATGCAGCAAAGCGGGCAACCTGACAAGCAGCAATCACATCAGTGACAAAAGTCCCCTCCTTTAGAGAGTCATTGTCTCATTTGAGTATTCCCCGGCTGCCACGGTTTTCGTTTCGCCTGAAATATTCTCAATTTTCACCTTACCCTTAATCACCACCCCATGTTCGAATGTCACGAGGCCGGAGATCGTCAATTCCTCGGTCTCAACCAGAGAAGGCTGTCCCAGACCGTCGAGAGCATCGACGAGCTTGTATTCGGAAGAGAAATGAACCACCGGCGGCTTTCCTTCACGGGATGCCACAAGCTGAACGCTTCCGTCTTCTCCCACATCGTAGGCGTCGGAACGGAGAGCAAAGAGATCGCTCGTCCCCTTCACGGGAGCAAACCGGGAACGAGGCACGTTGACTGCAGCGGATCTATCGAAGCACTCAATCGCCGCCCCCATAGCCTGCTCCAATTGATAAACCGCAGTGGTCGACGAATCACGCGGATCCACCGTCTTGGCATTTCTGATGACCGGAAGTTCAAGCACTCCACCGGTTTGGCCCATCACGTCTTTCAACTTCTCCAGATTGACCCAGATGTTGTTGGTATTGAAAAACTGATGCCTTTCGATGTTCTGGAAACTTTCAAGATCTTCCTCCGGACATTGCGCAACTTCCCGAAGTAAAAGACGACCGTCCACCTTGCGCGTCGCAAGGTGCCCGCCTTTCTTATCGGCCTCGGTGCGACGGGTTACCTCCATCAGAAAAGGAGCGTCCCCTATGGCAAAAAAGGAAAGGAGAGTCGGATCAAGGACTGCCCCAAGATTGTCGCTGTTCGAAATGAAGGCATATGTCACTCCATCTGCCAAAAGGCGGTCCAACCAGCCACTTCCCTCAAGAGTCGGGTAAACATCGGCATGTCCGGGCGGGCACCATTCCAAATCAGGATTTGCCGGATGGCTGACAGGCTCCAAAGAATCGCGGCCCAGCTTGGGAGCCCAGTTTTGCAAAAGCTCCAGATCTGCGGGTTCGCCGATCTCAGGAACCGACTTCCTCAAATAATTCTGCGTGTCGTCGCTGCTGGCATTGCTGTTCATCAGCAGGAATCGAACATCGCCGCCGGTCGCGGCACGCACCGAAAGGATTTGCCGGGCCATAAGATCCAGAAACGCAACTCCGGGACGAACCTCAAGCAGACTCTTCACTTTTTCCAACCCCATACTGGTTCCAAGACCACCATTCAATTTGATGACAACAGTTTGAGCCAAAAGCGCCGGATCAAACTCCCTCGCACTAGGAAGATCATGGTAGTCAGTCACCGAATCAGAAGGGGAAATCTCACTTTCAGAAACCTCCCCTTTGCTTCCATTGGCAATCAGTTGATGAGCTCTTAGGAAAGCTAGGATAGCAGAGTTCATCACTCCTTTTTCTTCCATCTTCTGGCGAATGCGATCTGCGGTATCAGTCATAAATCTCGGTTGGAAATTAGTATGTCCAACCTCCTTAACAGCCACCCGGTTAAAGAAAATGATAATTTGGCACATTTTCTGCTTAGCGCTTTACTCAGTCTGGAAAGGCGATATTTTTCTCTCATAACGCCATGGCCGACGCCTCACTCCATCAGTCGCTCTCGCAGCAACAAACGCTCGCGCCGCAAATGCGCCAGAGCCTGGAGATTCTGCAGGCCAACACTCTTGAGCTTAGCCAACTCCTCAATCAGGCGATGGAAATCAATCCCGTCCTTGAGGACGTCACAGAGAATGAGTCGCTCGACGAGATCACCGACTCCGAGAAGGAAGATTCGGAAAACTTCGATGATTGGCAAGAAACCTACGATGACGACCTCCGTGAACTCGCCATCATGGAACGCCGCAATCAGGGGATGAGCCAGGATTCCATCGAGGCGAGGGAACATTTCCACAACTCTATTGTCGCTCCCCTCACCCTGCAGGAGCACCTCACCGAACAGATTCGCGAAGGCGGTCTTGATAGAAACGCTCAAGCCGATGCCGTGATCATTGTCGGAAATCTCACGGATCACGGTTACCTCGACACGTCTCTTGGAGACCTTGCCGCCCGACTTCAAATTCCGCTCGATCGCCTCGAGGATGCCTTGGCCACCATTCAAAATTTCGACCCTTCTGGAGTTGGTGCCGCCGACCTGAGAGAATGCCTCCTTCTTCAACTCGACTTCCTCGGCCTGGGCAACGGACTTGAAGCTGAGATCGTTGATGAGCATCTCGCTGAAGTCGCTCGCAACCACTTCCCCCAGCTTGCCAAAAAGCTCCACCTGCCACTGGACACGATTATCGAGGCGGTCGAGCACATCAGAACTCTCGATCCTTCACCCGGCTCCCGCTTCCAAAACAACGGAAATCCCTACGTCCAACCCGATGTCGAGATCGCCCGAGGAGACCACGATGAATGGATCGCTTCTCTCACTGGAAGTTACCTTCCCCGCCTTCGTATCAACGACGAATACAAGGACCTCCTCTCGGCCTCCTCCGACGACCGAAAAACGCGCAATTATCTTCGCAATCAGATCCGTGATGGGCGCGCCGTCATTCGCGCCATTGATCAGCGACAGGAGACCATCCTCGCCATTGCCCGTGAGATCGTGGACCGACAGAAACCCTTCCTCGAAAACGGCTCCCGGCATCTCAAGCCAATGACCATGAATAACATCGCAGAAGTCATCGGGGTGCACCCCACAACCGTCTCCCGCGCCGTCGCCGGAAAATACGTCATCACTCCGCACGGCTTGATGGAGATGCGAAAATTCTTTGCCACCGGCTACCAAACCTCCGATGGCAAGGACGTGTCCAACGAGGGGGTTCGTGAAGCCCTTCAGTCACTCATCAACAGCGAGGACCGCTCCAAACCACTCTCCGATTCCAAGCTTGAGAAACTCTTGAACGAACAGCGAATCAAAGTGGCCCGCAGAACCGTGGCAAAATACCGCGAGCAACTCGGTATTTTACCGTCACACTTGCGCAAGAAATACTAGCGGACTGGCTGCGGGACGCTACCTTCACGCCATGACGAGCGACGACCTCCGCAACGCCCTTTCAAAAATCAAATATCCAGGCTTCTCCCGGGACATCGTTTCCTTCGGCCTCGTAAAGGGCTGCGAAATGAAAGAGGGCTCGGCTCACATCCAGATCCAGATCCAAACCAAGGACCCTAAAATCCCCCAGCAGATCTTTCAAGAATGCCACGACGTCCTCGATCCGCTCCTTGGAGACCCGAGCAAGGTTCGCATCGAAATCGACGTCCAAAACCCCACTTCTTCTGGCGAAGCCTCCACCGGAGGCACTTCAATTCCTGGAATCAAGCGCATCATTGCGGTCGGGTCCGGGAAAGGTGGCGTTGGCAAGTCCACCGTGTCCAGCAACCTCGCCATCGCCCTCTCGCAACAGGGGCTCAAAGTCGGCCTTCTTGACTGCGACCTCTACGGCCCATCGGTTCCACTCATGTTTGGAGTGACGCATCATCAACCGAATGCCGACGACCAGGATCGCATCATTCCAATCGAAGCCCACGGACTAAAATTGATGTCGATGGGCTTTCTCGTCAGCGATAACTCACCTGTCATTGTCCGAGGCCCCCTCGCCAACCGCTACACTCAGCAATTTCTTCAGCAAGTCGCCTGGGGAGAACTCGATGTTCTTGTGATCGATCTCCCGCCCGGCACCGGCGATATTCAACTCACCCTTGTGCAAACAGTCTCGCTGGACGGCGCCATCATCGTCACAACCCCTCAAGAGGTCGCCATGATCGATGCCCGCAAAGCCGTTTCCATGTTCGCCAAGGTCAATGTTCCCATCCTTGGCCTGATCGAGAACATGTCCTACTTCGAGTGCGCCCACGGAGAACGCTACCATCTCTTCGGACAAGGCGGCGCCGAGCGGGAGTGCGAACGCATCAAGGTCCCCCTTCTGGGGAAAATCCCCCTCGAACCCATCATCGGGAAACGGTGTGACGGTGGAGAACCAACCGCCCTTCTCAGCCCCTCCGAATCCAAAGCGTCAGCCGCATTTCACGATGCGGCAAAAGCCCTCCTCGATCACGTTTCATAAAAGCATCGAATCGAGTTGAGCCAATGACAAATGACACCGAAGCAGGCAGGTCATTGCCCCAGGATTCATGACACCCGAGACTTGCTCGATTTTTCGTTTTTCGATCTGAAGGGCTCTTCATTTTTGGCCCCATTTTCTACGGACTAGCACGACTCGAAATTTCGGCCTCACTTTTTTGGGAATAGAGGATCGCAGCACATGGATCAAAATCGGAGTCATTGATGCTTCCGGCCCCTCAACCACCTTCACCGACTCCGACCCAAGCGTGAATCAAGCCTGCCATTTTACCGGATTGTCCAACTTTGAGCGACATTCCTTTCTGCCAACTCTCGATTCTTCCCTTGGCAGCCCCTGTAGTAATTTGATAACTTCCCCCCATCAAACCATGAATAGACGTAATTTCAGCCAAGTCACCGGAGCCTCTCTTCTCTCATTGATGAGCTCCTCCGTTCTCGCACAAGAAGTCACCAAAGGCACTGCCTTCAAAGCCAAGTTCGGTCCCCACCCCGGCCTCCTTTTCAGCGGCAAAGGCAAAAAGCTCAGCTATGTCGATCAACTTAAATTAGCCTACGATCTCGGCTTCCGCGCCTGGGAAGACAATGGACTCAAGGGACAGAAGAACGAAACGATCGAAAAAATCGCCGAGTTCATGAAGGACAAGAAAATGGAACTCGGCGTCTGTGTGATCACAGGAGGGGCCGGAGCCATGTTCAACAAGCCCACCGATGAGCAAAAGGAGCGGGTAAAGAAGGAACTCGAGCGCGGCATCGAAGTCGCCAAGATCACCGGCCAAACCAATATGACCATGATTCCCGGCGCACGAGATAAGTCTATGACTCGTGAAGCGCAGATTAAGGCATCCGTCGATTCCATGAAACTCTGCTGCGACCTCGTCGAAGAGCACGGCATTATCATGGCTCAGGAGCCCCTTTCCCACAACGTCCGTGGCGGAGAACCTCTCATCAGATCTTTCGAAGACGGTCACCTCCTGTGCAAATTGGTCAACCGCAAGTCCTGCAAGCTTCTCGCCGACTTCTACCACGAAGGCCAGATCGGCAATGGTGACAAGCTCATCGAAAACGCTGAGAAAGTATGGAATCAAGTCAGCTACGTGCAATACGGAGCATCACCAGGACGCAAGGAGCCAGGCACTGGAAAGCTCGACTACATCGCCGTCACAAAATTCCTTCGCAAGAAGAATTTCACTGGTGTCATCGGTATGGAACATGGAGCCAGCAAGAAAGGTCAGGAAGGTTTGGATGCGCTCATGGCTGCTTACCGCAAGATTGACGCCTAGACTTCCATTCGCGTTCGAACATTTGGAACCGCTTCGACCCACAGGTCGGAGCGGTTTTTTCACGCCTTCAAAGAGTTTCCGGCCCTCGCTTTACTCCGGAATACGATACTTCGATTGATACTCTTCAAGCCTCTTCTTCGCCTCCTTCGCGGCCTTCTCAAGCCCGGCCTGATCCTCGTTCAACTTCGTGAGTGCAGCCTCTTTTTCTTCGAGCTGTTTCTGAAGATCAGCGACAGATATTTCAGGCGGATCATTCTTTGTTGAAGCTATCTTGGCTCGAAGTTCGTCAAGTTTATCCTCCAGAGCTTCCAGCTCCTTCTCCTGTTCTTCGTATTTAAGGACATCCTGTGGGGTTGCCTTCTCCTGACAAGAAGACAAAGCCAAGACCGCAACCAAAGAAAGAACGATTCGTGACACACACCGAGTGTGACTTTTGTCACACTTAAGTCAATGTCAGCCCGTTTTCTTGACCGGAGTCCATTGACAAAGTCAATCCGTGGCAAAACTCACCCCATGCCCTGGAACGAAAAATTTCTCGAACCTTTCCGATTTTGTCGAAGACCTAGCTGACGAAGGTGCCCCCACCGAATCAACAGCCCTGTTTATCGCCTCCGTCCGTCGGGATTATTTTCTTGTTGTCCAAAACGGAACGGCCAGCCCAGTGG
>TARA_B110000037_G_scaffold123562_1_pt1 | contig 19819 bp, 21 predicted proteins | sample TARA_B110000037 | Tara Oceans TARA_B110000037 (sample SAMEA4397196) | marine metagenome | biome: Polar Biome; feature: [MIX] marine epipelagic wind mixed layer (ENVO:01000061); material: water (ENVO:00002006), including particulate matter (ENVO:01000060) such as... | depth 10-100 m
AAAGAGCAAGCTTAAATGATTTAATTGCTTCCTTAAAAGATAATTTATCAAAATACGATTCAAAAATAAATAAGATAGCCATCACCTATGGACCTCTTCGAGCAGGTGATATTCCACACTCCTTGGCTAGTATTGACAAAGCAAAATCATTATTAAATTATAACCCTCAATTTTCATTGCAAGAAGGCTTAAAAGAAGCGATAGATTGGTATTGGGAGAATTTGAAATAGTTAAAGACTAAAAAAACTTAAATGAATATTAATAGAGTAAATATTGCAGTGATTGGACAAGGGTACGTCGGTCTTCCATTGGCTATTGAGTTTGGAAAAAAATATCCAACAATTGGTTTTGATATCAACAGATCTAGAATTGATGAATTAAAAAAGGGAGTGGATCACACCAATGAAGCTTCGCCAGAGCAATTAAAAAGTGCTACTGAGTTAACTTTTAGTGCAAATATAAACGATATCAAAGAGTGTAATGTCTACATAGTAACCGTTCCAACTCCTATTGACGAATTTAAAACACCAGATCTAAATCCCTTGAGAGGCGCCTCCAAAATGCTTGGAGAAATTCTTAAAAAAGGAGATACTGTAATTTATGAGAGCACTGTTTATCCGGGATGTACCCAGGAGGTGTGTGTTCCTTTATTAGAGAAATCAAGCGGATTAATTTTTAACACGGATTTTTACTGCGGCTATTCTCCAGAGAGAATTGTACCAGGAGATAAGGTAAATACATTAACCACTATAATGAAAGTTACCTCAGGATCAACCCCAGAGATTGCTAATTTTGTAGATGATTTATATGCTTCAATTATTACCGCAGGTACTTTCAAGGCGGCAAGCATTAAAGTAGCAGAGGCATCTAAAGCCATCGAAAATGCTCAGCGTGATGTAAATATTTCATTTATAAATGAACTCGCTTTAATATTTGATCGTGTTGGTGTCGATACCCAAGACGTATTGGATGCTGCAGGTACTAAATGGAATTTTCTAAAATACAAACCGGGTTTGGTTGGTGGGCATTGTATAAGTGTAGACCCCTATTACTTGGCATACAAGGCAGAAAACCTCGGGTACTATCCAGAAGTAATCTTAAGTGGTAGGCGTGTCAATGATAACATGAGCACTTTTGTAGCAAATAAAATGATAAAAATGCTAATTAAGGCTGGTAAACAAATTACAGGATCTAAGTTGCTGATTTTAGGAATTACCTTTAAAGAAAATTGCTCCGATATACGTAACTCTAAAGTTACTGATGTGTATAATGAATTAAAAGAATTTGGTTTAGAAGTGGATGTCTATGACTATCAAGCAGATTCAATTGAAGTAAAAGATAAATTCGGCATTAATCTTATAGAGAAGATTAAAGAAAAATATGATGGGATTTTATTAGCGGTGGCTCACCATAAATTTTCAGAGATAGACATCCCATCTTTAAAGAAAGATTCAGAAAGTGTGGTGTTTGATTTAAAAGGTTTTCTTCCTAGAAGTTTAGTAAATTCAAGATTGTAAAAAATATAATATTCTAAATAAAAATATGGAAATTAAAAACATTTGTTGTATTGGTGCAGGTTATGTAGGAGGACCTACCATGTCTATAATTGCCCAAAAAAATCCAAATATCAAAGTCACTGTAGTTGACCTGAACGAGCAACGCATTACTGATTGGAATGATACAGATTTAAACAAACTTCCTATTTATGAACCAGGTCTGGACGCAGTAGTTGCAGAAGCAAGAGGCCGTAATTTATTTTTCTCAACCAATGTTGACGATGCAATCGCTGAAGCAGAAATGATTTTTATTTCTGTAAATACACCAACAAAAACCTATGGTGCTGGCAAGGGCATGGCTGCCGATTTAAAATATGTAGAGCTTTGTGCCCGCCAAATTGCAAGGGTTGCAACCTCTGATAAAATTGTGGTGGAAAAATCTACGCTGCCAGTTAAGACTGCAGAAGCCATTCAAAGTATTTTAGACAATACAGGTAATGGTGTGAATTTTCAAATATTATCGAATCCAGAATTCTTAGCAGAAGGAACGGCAATGCGTGATTTGGCCCTGCCAGATAGAGTACTTATTGGTGGCAACCAAACAAAAGAAGGAAAGGATGCAATTAATGCGCTTGTAGATATTTACGCCTCATGGGTGCCAAAAGAAAATATATTAACGACCAACTTATGGTCATCAGAACTTTCTAAGCTAACAGCGAATGCATTTTTAGCACAACGAATATCTTCTATAAATTCATTATCTGCACTCTGCGAGGCTACGGGTGCAAATATAGCTGAAGTAGCGAAAGCTATTGGAATGGATTCTAGAATAGGCCCTAAATTTTTACAAACCTCTGTTGGTTTTGGCGGCTCGTGTTTTCAAAAAGATATTTTAAACTTAGTCTATATTTCTAGATCGCTTGGCTTAATTGAGGTAGCAGATTATTGGCATCAAGTAATACTAATGAATAACTACCAAAGAGACCGGTTTGTAAAAAACATGATCAAGACCATGTATAATACGGTATCAGGAAAAAGCATTGCTTTTTTGGGTTGGGCATTCAAAAAAGACACCAATGATACACGCGAATCTGCAGCTATTTATGTGGCAGATATGCTTATCGAAGAGCAGGCTAACATCAAAGTGTACGATCCTAAAGTTACAAAAATTCAAATGATGTCTGACCTCAATTATTTAAGCACCCGTTCAGAAAAAGAAAATGAAAATTTCCTTCACAGTGAAGTCAACCCTTATAATGCATTAAAGGAAGCCCATGCAGTAGCTGTGTTAACAGAATGGGATGAGTTTAAAGCCTATGATTGGCAACGTATTTACGATAACATGCAAAAACCGGCTTTTGTATTTGATGGCAGAAATATTCTAGATCAAAAAAAGCTAGAGACAATTGGTTTTGTTTATAAAGGAATAGGAAGTTAATTATGGATAAGAAAAAGATATTAGTTACTGGTGCTGCAGGTTTTATTGGCTATCATTTATGTGAAGTTCTTATAAAAGAAGGCCATCAAGTAATAGGATTAGATAATATAAACGATTACTATGATGTAAACTTAAAGTATGCTCGACTGAAAGAATTAGGGATCGAAAGAAAGGATTCTGAAGTTTATATGAAGGAAAATTCAAGTGTATTACACGGAAAACAGATGTTGTTTTACAGAATGAATTTGGAAGATAGAGTTGAATTGCCAAAGCTATTTCGAGCACATAACTTTGACATTGTTTGTAATTTGGCTGCTCAGGCTGGGGTAAGGTATAGCCTAGAGAATCCAGAATCTTATGTGGATTCTAATGTAGTAGGATTTCTTAATCTATTAGAATGCTGTAGAACTTACAAAATAAAACATTTAATATATGCCAGTAGTTCCAGTATCTATGGTTTAAATGAAAAAGTCCCATTCGAAACTACAGACCGGGTAGATAAACCAATAAGTTTATATGCAGCTACTAAAAAGAGTAATGAATTAATGGCTCATTCCTAAAGTCATTTATTTAACATGCCTACTACTGGTTTACGGTTTTTTACAGTTTATGGCCCATGGGGAAGACCCGATATGGCAATGTTTTTATTTACCGATGCAATAATTAATAATAAACCTATTAAAGTTTTTAATAATGGGGATTTAGAAAGAGACTTTACCTATATAGAAGATATTGTAAAAGGAATACAACTTATTGTTGAAAAACCTATGGATAATAGGATGGATAAAAAAGATCTATATAAATTATATAATATTGGAAATAATAAAGCAGTCAAATTATTAGATTTTATAGAGGAAATTGAACTAAATCTAGATAGAAAAGCCGAGAAGATAATGTTGCCTATGCAACCTGGAGATGTAAAGCGTACTTGGGCAAATGTTGATGATTTAATTGAAGATTATAATTATAAACCATTTACTAAGGTTAAAGATGGAGTAAGAGAATTTGTTAATTGGTATAAGGAATATAAAAATTTATTAAAATGAAAATATTAATAACTGGCGGAGCTGGTTTTATTGGGTCTCATGTGCTAAGGCTTTTTGTAAATAAGTACCCAGACTATCAAATTTACAATTTAGATGCTTTGACCTATGCAGGTAATTTAGAAAATTTAAAAGATGTAGAGTCAAAAGAGAATTATACCTTTTTGCATGGTGACATTACCGATGAAGAATATATAAATTCCATTTTTAATGAATATCAATTTGATTCAGTGATTCATTTGGCAGCAGAATCTCATGTAGATCGTTCGATAAAAGACCCTTTAGCTTTTGCAAAAACGAATATCTTAGGAACTATGATATTGTTAAATGCTTTTAAAGTATTGTGGAATGGGAAATGGGAAAATAAGCGATTTTATCATGTAAGTACAGATGAGGTATATGGTTCGCTTGGAGAATCTGGTTTATTTAAAGAAACAACTTCTTACGATCCCAATTCACCATATTCTGCTTCAAAGGCAAGTTCAGACCATTTTGTAAGAGCTTATGGCGAAACCTATGGATTGCCATATGTAATTACAAATTGCTCCAACAATTATGGTGAACAACAATTTCCTGAAAAATTAATACCATTATTTATCAATAATATATTAAACGATAAAGCATTGCCGGTTTATGGAGATGGAAATTACACAAGAGATTGGTTATATGTAATAGATCATGGCATTGCAATTGATTTGGTATTTCATAAAGGCTTAAATAGCGAAACCTACAATGTTGGAGGTTTTAATGAATGGAAAAACATTGATTTGGTAAAATTACTATGCCAGCAAATGGATCAAAAACTTGGAAGAGCAGAGGGTACTAGTGAAAAATTAATCACTTACGTTAAAGATAGACCAGGTCATGATTTACGTTATGCAATTGATGCCTCTAAAATAAATAAAGAATTGGGTTGGAGTCCAACCGTTACTTTTGAAGAAGGGCTATCGGAAACCATAGATTGGTATTTAAACAATGAAAATTGGTTAAACAATGTAACTTCAGGGAATTATCAAAATTATTATAAATCACAATATCAGTAGATTATGAAACGAGCATGCTAAAAATTTTATTGACTTATAAAATGATAAATAGCGAACAGCATGTGACTTTTAAAAAAAAATAATAGAAACACATGAAAGGAATTGTATTAGCAGGAGGATCAGGAACACGATTATTTCCATTAACTATTGCTGTAAGTAAGCAATTATTGCCAGTTTATGACAAGCCGATGGTTTATTACCCCTTGTCTGTATTGATGTTGGCAGGGATTCGCGAAATTTTAATAATCACTACTCCACATGACCAAGATGCATACAAAAAATTATTAGGAGATGGTTCACAAGTAGGTTGTAAATTCGAATATGCAGTACAACCAGAACCAAACGGTTTGGCAGAAGCATTTATAATTGGGGAACAATTTATAGGGAAAGATAAAGTGGCATTGGTGTTGGGAGATAATATTTTTTATGGAAGTGGCTTTGGATCATTACTCCGAAGTAAAACTAATATTAATGGAGCAGCTGTATTTGCCTATCCAGTGCATGATCCTGAACGATATGGAGTTGTAGAATTTGATAAAAACAATAAAGCCATTAGTGTAGAAGAAAAGCCTGAAAACCCAAAATCATCCTATGCTGTACCAGGGTTGTATTTTTATGATAATAGGGTTGTGGAATTTGCAAAAAAAGTGAAGCCATCAGCACGTGGGGAAAAAGAAATTACGACACTGAACCAAATGTACTTGGAGAGGAATAAATTAGAGGTGGGGATAATGACGCGAGGTATGGCTTGGCTAAATACCGGTACAGTTGATTCTATGGACGCAGCCACCGAATTTGTTAGAGTGATTGAAAAACGTACTGATAAAAAAATAGCCTGTATTGAAGAAATTGCCTATTTACATAAATTCATTAGCAAAAAAGAGCTATTAAAAGTTTCCGAAAAGTATGGAAAAAGTGGTTATGGCGATTATATTAGAAAATGTGTAGAATTATGATAAAAGACGTTCAACTTATTGAGTTACCAAAAATTAAGGACCCTAGAGGGAATTTAAGTTTTTTTGAAAACAGTAATCAAATACCCTTTGATATTAAAAGAACCTATTGGATTTATGATGTGCCAGGAGGCGAAATTAGAGGGAGTCATGCATTTAAAGAATCCCATGAATTTATAGTTGCACTTTCAGGAAGTTTCGATGTAGTATTACACGATGGAGAAAAAGAAGTAAAGTTTAGTTTAAATAGATCATATTTTGGTTTATATGTTCCAAATTTGTTATGGAGGCGAGTAGAAAATTTCTCTACTAATTCATTAGCTTTAATTGTTTCTTCAATACCTTATAATAGTAATGATTATATAAGAAATTTCGATGAATTCAAAAAACTAAAAAATGAAATTGAAAAATAATACGGTTTTTGATTGTTCGATAATCGATATGTCTAAAGTTCATACAAAATCAGGTAATATTACTGTGGTGGAAAATGGACCCAATATCCCATTTGAAGTAAAGCGAGTTTATTATTTGTATGATGTGCCAGGAGGAGAAGTTAGAGGAGGGCATGCACATTATGATTTAGAGCAATATATTGTAGCTGCCTCTGGTAGCTTTGAAGTAAGTTTAGATGACGGAGTTAATAGAAAAAGAGTATTTCTAAATCGTCCAAATCTAGCTTTACATATAGTTCCAGGTTTATGGAGAGAATTAGATAATTTTTCATCTGGTTCAATTTGCATGGTATTAGCATCTAACATTTATGATGCTAAAGACTATATAAGGGATTATAATGAATTTTTAAAATTAAAAAAATGAAATATTTCTGTCATAAATTATCTGATGTACAATCTGAAAACATAGGTGAAGGAACAACGATTTGGCAATTTGTTGTTGTACTTAAGAATGCTGTCATTGGCTCTAATTGTAATATTTGTGCACTTGTCTTCATAGAAAATAATGTCCAAATAGGTAATAATGTTACAATAAAATCAGGTGTACAAGTTTGGGATGGACTTATTATAGAAGACGATGTTCATATTGGTCCAAATGTTACTTTTACTAATGATCTGATTCCAAGATCTAAAAATGTTAATTATGCTTTAGAGAGAACAACAATTAAAAAAGGAGCTTCTATTGGTGCTAATGCAACAATTTTAGCAGGAAATGAAATTGGAGAACATGCGATGATAGGAGCTGGAGCTGTTGTTACAAGAACGATAAGTAAAAATGAATTATGGATTGGTAATCCAGCAAAACATTCAGGATATATTACAAATGATGGTGTTTTATTAGACTTGAATTTAGTTAGTAAATCAAAAGGAAAAAAACATACATTCATAAATGGTGAATTAAGAGAAAATGATTAAATTTTTAGACCTTCAAAAGATAAATGCTCAATATACAAAAGAGCTAAAAGATGCCGCAAACAGAGTCATTGATTCTGGGTGGTATTTAATGGGAAAGGAATTGGATAGTTTTGAAAAAAACTATGCTACATTTTGTGGAGTACATTATTGTTTGGGAGTGGCAAATGGTCTAGATGCTTTACGTCTAATTTTTAAAGCCTATTTAGAATTGGGTATAATGCAAAAAGGAGATGAAGTAATTGTACCTTCCAATACCTATATAGCATCTGTTTTGGCAATAACAGATAATGACTTAGTACCGGTATTTGTTGAGCCTAATAATGAAACTTATAATTTGGATAGTGCTTTAATTGAACAAGCAATTACAATCAAAACAAAAGCAATACTAACTGTACATTTATATGGTCAAATATCCATTGATCAACAAATATTAAATTTATGTTCAAAATATAATTTAAAATTAATTGAGGATGGTGCTCAATCACACGGTGCTGAGTGGAATGGAAAAGTATCAGGGGGTATTGGAGATGCAACAGGACATAGTTTTTATCCTGGTAAAAATTTAGGTGCTTTGGGAGACGCAGGAGCAGTTACGACGAATGATAAAGAATTAGCACAAGCAATACGAGCATTAGCTAATTATGGGTCTCTAAAAAAATATGAAAATTTATATCAAGGTTTAAATTCAAGGTTAGATGAAATACAAGCGGCTTTTTTAAATGTGAAACTAAAGTACATTCACAATGATATTGAAGGACGACGACGAGTAGCTAATTATTATTTAAATAACATAAAACATCCTGATATTATTTTGCCAAAGATTATAAATGAAGAAGGACACGTTTGGCATTTATTTGTAATTAGAACTTCAAATAGAGAAGACTTGAAAAAATACTTAAGTGAAAAAGGAATACAAACATTGATTCATTATCCAATTCCACCGCACAAACAAGCTGCGTATAAAGAATATAACCAGCTACTTTTTCCAATAACAGAACAAATTCATGAGGAAGTATTGAGTTTGCCCTTAAGTGCAGTAATAGATGAAAAGTATTGTACTGAAGTTGTCAATGCTATAAATAACTATTAATGCAAGAAGAAAAATCTTCTTATAGACAAATTATGAAAGCAACTTCACTATTTGGTGGGGTTCAGGTATTTACTATAATTATTAGTATCATACGTTCTAAATTTGTAGCTGTATTATTAGGGCCTGCTGGGATGGGTATTGTAGGCTTATTACAATCAACCCTAGGTTTAGTTGCAAGTATTACCAATTTTGGATTACGTACAAGTGCTGTAAAAGACATTGCCGCTGCAGTTGGCACTAATAACTTAACAAGAGTTGCCCTGGTTGTAACCGTTATGCGAAGGTTGGTTTGGATAACAGGATTATTAGGTGCGTTTATTACTGCTGTTTTTTCCTCTTGGTTAAGTCAGATTACGTTTGGGAATACAGATTATACTTTTGCGTTTATATGGCTTTCCGTAACTTTATTATTTAATCAATTAAGTAGTGGTCAAAGTGTAGTATTGCAAGGCTTTAGAAAGTTAAAATTATTGGCAAAATCTAGTGTGATAGGTAGCTTTATTGGTTTGTTAGTAACGGTACCCCTATATTATTTTTATGACGAAAGAGGAATTGTACCGGTAATAATTATCTCATCTTTAACAACCTTACTCTTAACTTGGTATTTTTCTAGAAAAGTTGCCATAGATAAAGTAGAAGTCGATATTGCTCAAACAATTAAGGAAGGAAAGCAGATGTTGATCTTAGGTTTTATGATTAGTTTGAGTGGTTTATTAACAGTGGCATTTTCATATATTGTTCGTATATATATTAATAGTACAGGTGGTCTTGCAGATGTTGGTTTATATGGAGCAGGGTTTGCAATTATTAGTACGTATGTAGGCTTAATTTTTTCGGCTATGGCAACAGATTACTACCCTAGGCTTTCAGGAGTAGCTACTAATGTTAAAAAAAGAACATTATTAATTAACCAACAAGCGGAGATTGCAATTTTAATAATAGCACCCATTTTAATTGGATTTTTAATTTTTATTAAGTGGGTAGTCATTTTGCTGTATTCTACAAAGTTTATAGCAATTAATGCAATGATTTATTGGGCGGCTATGGGTATGTTTTTTAAAGCGGTAAGCTGGGCAATGGCATTCTTGTTTTTAGCCAAGGGATCAAGTAAATTATTTTTTTGGAATGAATTGATTGTAAATATATACATGCTAGGCTTTAATTTATTAGGATATTATTTATGGGGCTTAACAGGTTTAGGAATCTCGTTTATGGTATCTTATGTTTTGTATTTATTACAAGTATACATCATTACAAAAATTAAATATAAATTTTCCTTTACCATTAATTTTATTAAAATATTTTTAGTGCAATTCATATTGGCCATTTTAGCCTTTATAACAATTCATTTTATTAGTGAATTTAATTCTTATATAATTGGGGTATTATTAATAGTTATTTCTTCATGGTATTCATTTAAAGAATTGGATAGACGTCTGCATTTAAAAGAGATATTATTAAAAATTAGAAAAAGAAATTAGTTTGGAAGAAATAGAAAACAAAGGAATTAAATTGGAGAAACCATTGGTTTCTATTATAGTAATCACTTACAATTCATCGAGATATGTACTGGAAACCTTGGAAAGTGCCAAAGCACAAACTTATAAAAATATAGAACTAATCATAACGGATGACTGTTCAACTGATGATACAGTTGAAGTTTGCAAAGTTTGGTTAAAAGAAAATGATTTAGATTTTGTTAGAACAAAATTGATTACAGTTGAAAAAAACACAGGTATTCCTTCGAATTGTAATAGAGGTATAAATGGAGTTAAAGGGGAATGGATTAAAATTATTGCAGGAGATGATTCTTTGAAGAAAAATGCAATACAGTTATATTTAGACTATATTAGTTTAAATCCTGACACCAAATTTTTGCATGCAAAGATGCAAGTTTATGAGGATGAAATTTTAATTGAAAACGAAGTGAGTTATTATAATTATGAAAATTATTTGTTTAATCAAAAGAGTATAACTCCTCAAAAACAATTTCAAATTTTATTAAGAATCAATCCATTATGTACCCCAACAAGTTTTATAAAAAGAAATTTGTTTTTGAAATATGGGCATTTTAATGAAAATTTTAGATTATGGGAAGATAGACCTATGTGGTTAAATTTAACAAAAAATGGTGTTCAATTGCTGTATTTAAATGCGATAACTGTTAATTACAGAAAATCGGTTAATTCTATTCAAAGTAAAAAAAATAATTTAAAGATATTTTCAGAATTTGAGATATTAATAGATGGATATATGATGAATTTTAGTAAACACTTTGGTGTTTTTGAAAAAACTATAAGAATGTTGGATTATAAAAGAAAATTTTATTTAGATAAAATTGGATTAAATAAGATTGCCTTTTTTCCAAGGGTTATCAATTTTATTTCAGGATACTTTATAGTAAGGTATATTAAATATGTAAATAATAAATATACACTCTAAAGAAAACTAATCAAGTTAGACTCAAATAGAGTTTGTTATTTTTTGAAAACTAAAGAGAATATTAGGAAATCAATTCATAAAAAAAATAATTAATATATTAGTATATGAGCTTATTAAAGTTTTTAATAAAAAAAGTAGGCAACCATTTATCACATAGATTTAGCAGATCATTTCATTGTTATGGAGAACCATATTTTATCCATAGAAGGGTGATTTTTATGGTAAAAGAAAATGCAATCAACATTGGTAGCCAAGTTTACATTGGTGCAAATACAATTATTAGTGTTAGGAATCATGATTTTCCAAAAGCTTATAGTGAATCATTTTTATCAATAGGAGCTAAGACTTATATTGGTGAAAATAATAATATCCGAGCATCTGGAGGAAAAATTACTATAGGAAAAAACTGTTTAATATCTCAAAATGTTACAATTGTAACAACAAATCATAATATTAAACTAGGCCAATTGATTAATGAACAAGCATGGTCAAAGGATAATAATTTTATTATAATTAATGATGATGTTTGGATTGGTGCAAATAGTGTCATTCTTCCTGGGGTTACAATTGGCAAAGGTGCAGTTATTGCTGCAGGAAGTATTGTAACCAAGGATGTTGAGGAAAACGCCATAGTATTAGGTAATCCTGCGAAATTATTAAGATATAGAGAACAATAAAAAGTTATGAGAATTGAAAGTTGCAGTCTGAAAAAAGTATCTAGATTATGGAGTTTATGATTGACAAATTAGTTTCTATAATACTACCTGTTTATAATGTTGAAAAATATATTGTCAAATGTATTCAAAGTATATTAAGACAATCGTATTCTAATTTTGAGTTACTGATAGTTAATGACGGAACGCTGGATAAAAGTATTGAAATAGCGGGTCAATTTAAGGATTCAAGGATTAAAATTTTTAATAAAGAAAACGGAGGGCTATCTGATGCTCGAAATTATGGTTTAGAAAAAGTTTCTGGTGAATATATTTATTTTATGGATAGTGATGATTGGATTGAACCAGAGTTATTGACCATTTGTATTGATGCTATTGAGAGTTACAATAGCGATTTTATTATTTTTGGATATTATTTGGATAGAGAATCCATTGATGGGCATTTAATTTCAACTAATAAAATGAACCATCAAGAGTTTGTTTTCAGTAAGAAACGAAATGATTTGTATTTTGAAACAAATACACTAGGTTTAATGGGATACGCATGGAACAAGTTATATAAAACCTCCTTCTTGAAAGAAAATAATTTACAGTTTGAAAAGGGAGTTTCTTTAGTAGAGGATATATTATTTAATTCAAGGGTTTTTGAAATTTCAAATGAGATAGTTTTTATTGATAAAGTTTTATATCATTATATCGATAGAACTTTAATATCATTAATGAAATCATTTCATGAAAATTCATTTGAATTGAACGTAAGAAAAAACAGGGCTGTTAATTGTTTTTTAAAGGAATGGAATGTGGACACTAATCTTAAAAACGAAGTACTTGCAGACAGTATAGTAACTGGTATTAGATATTGTGTAAATAATCTTTTTGCTTATCAGGACAATTTGAACTTTAAGAAAATATATAACTATTTAAAGACGATGGTAAATCATGAGGAAACCGTCAAATATATCACATACTATAAACCTACAACCTTAAATGAGAGGGTATATAAAGTTCTTATTGATACGAAATCTGTATTAACAATATATCTACTTTTTAAAATTATAAAATAAGATGCACATCGTTTATTTAATAGAAAGAATTGACACTACAGGAGGTATTGAACGAAGTTTAACTGTACGCGTAAATTATTTAATAAAAAATTACAACTATAAGGTTACCATTGTTTGCACTGAAAAAGATAATGGTATTCCGTCATATGAGTTAGATAATGCTGTTAATTTAGTGTTCTTAGGAAAATTGGTAAGTAAAAAAAGCGTTTTAAGTAGGATACATTTAAGATACCAACAATCTAGGATGATCATAAACGAATTAAATCCAGACATTCTAATTAGTGTTAAATACACTTTACATAATTTGTTTTTTAATTTGTTTCAATCAAAGGTTAAATTGATTTCAGAGATTAGAGAGCCTTTGGAACAATATAATGATAGTGTCAAGAATTCTATTAAGGCAAAATTCTATCAAAAATTACGCGACTTTACTTTAAGAAGGCAAGATGTTATGATTGTTCTAACAGAATCCGACAAGAAAAGTTGGGGGTTTAAAAATATTAAAGTGGTTCCAAACCCAAAAACGATACATTCTGATATAGTGAGTGAATTGAGTAATAAACAAGTACTGGCTATTGGACGCCTTAATAAGGTAAAAGGTTTTGACAAATTATTAGATGTTTGGAAAATTGTAAATAAAAAACATCCAGAATGGCTACTAAAAATTTGTGGAGAAGGAGAAGAGTATGAGGGCTTAATGCTTAAAACTAAAAAAATAGGATTAGAAAATAATGTTATTTATACTAATAAATTTCTTCCTATAATACCAGAGTTTTTAAATTCATCTCTTTTTGTGCTGACTTCTCAATTTGAAGCCTTTGGGAATGTATTGGTTGAAGCAAAAATATGTGGAGTGCCAATAGTTGCTTTTGATGCTCCTAATGGCCCAAGAGAAATCATTATAGAAGGTGAAGATGGATTTGTAGTTGGGTTGAATAATATTAATGCCATGGCAGATAAAATATCTTATTTAATTGAGAACCCAAGCTTAAGAAAAAAAATGGGATTATTAGGTAAACAGAATTCAGAGATATATGATGCGTATGCTATAATCGAAGATTATAATGCTATTTTAATTGAATGTTTAGAGAATAATTAAGAGCATGAAAGTAAAGAGAATATTACATATAATAGGAAGCATGAATCGCGCTGGTGCCGAAACGATGCTCATGAATTTATACCGAGTAATTGATAAAAATAAATATCAATTTGATTTTGTGCATTTTATTGATGATACTAGTGATTACGATTCGGAAATTTTAGTTTTAGGAGGAAGAATTTTTAAAATATTAGATACAAACCCTCTTAAACGAATGTTAGCATTAACTAAACTATTACGCTTACATCCAGAATTTCAAATTGTACATTGTCATACATTGTTTAGCAATGCATTTCATCTTTTCGCAGCAAAAATAGCCCATGTTCCTTATAGAATAGCACATTCACATAACACGAGTGATCTTTCAAAAAATAGATTGATTACTACTCTTTATCAAAATTTTTCAAAAATAATAATTAAAAAATACGCAACACATTATGTTGGTTGTGGTAGAGCGGCAGTTGAGTTTCTGTTTCCTCAGCAGAAGGAGGTTTTATTATTGCCAAATGCAGTTGATACAAACTATTTTTCAGAAATTGGAACTATTCAAAGTAATTATATAAATAGTGAGTTTAATTTAAATAATGATTGCCTAAAAATCATCCAGGTTGGTAGATTGCAAAAAGTAAAGAATCCCTTTTTTTCAATTGAAGTGGTAAATGAAATGAAAAGAAAAGGTATTAATTTTAAAATATTTTTTGTAGGACAAGGTGAATTATATGATACTTTAAAAAGACAAATTAGTGACAAGAATTTAACAAAAGAAATTCATTTATTAGGTTTGCGTAAAGATATACCACAACTTATGGCAGGGGCAGATGTATTGTTGATGCCATCTTTATATGAAGGGTTTCCAGTAGTATTAGTGGAGTCGCAATCTGTTGGAGTGCCAGCCTTAATTTCGGATATGATTTCGAGCGAAGTTGATATGAATGTTAATTTAATTGAGTTTGAATCTTTAAATAGTGGTGTTTCTATTTGGGTTGATAAATTATTAAAGTTAAAATCTCAGGAAAAATTAGCTGTAAACTTGAGATTGCAAAAAATTGCAGAGCAAGGGTTCGATATATATTCAAGTTCCAAGCTTTTAATGAACTTATATAATACTATGAAATAAGATGTTTGATTGGATTCCTTTAGAATATTACACCCCCATTTTTTACAATATTGAATTTGTTATTATATTGATTCTAGTGATGAAATTATTTTCAAAAGGTTATGTAATTCAAAAACCAAACAAAAAGGAATACGCTCCATTTTTTTTGCTTATCGGGGTTGTATTATATATGGGTTTAAGGCCTATTAGTGGTGCTTATTTTACAGACATGTGGTCCTATAATAAAGATTTTCAACATTATGCCTCAGGTGGTCTAATAAAAAACAAAATTGATTTAGGTTGGAATATGTTTATGAAATTTTGTAGTACTATCATGACAGCCAAGATGTTTTTTTTAGTGTGTGCAATATTGTATGTAGCTCCTTTATATAAGGCAGCTAAAAATTGGTTGGGTTGGGATAAATATTTATTATTTTTTATGTTTATGGCATCATTTTCCTTTTGGGCTTACGGTACCAATGGTATTCGTAATGGTATCGCAACCTCACTATTTGTTCTAGGAATTTCTTATACAAATAAAAGAATATTTCAATACGCTATTATAACATTGTCATTTTTCGTCCACGCTAGTACTATTATTCCAATTTCTGCTTTTATACTTTCAATATTTTATAAAAACCCTAAGCATTATTTAATGGGTTGGTTTTTCTGTATACCCTTATCGTTGGCTTTTGGAGGGCTATTTGAAAACTTATTTGCTTCACTCGGTTTTCAGAATGATCGCCTCTACTATTTAACCGAGGGTAATATAAATAATAATAATTTTGCTTATACTGGATTTCGCTGGGACTTTTTAATTTATAGTGCATCTGCGGTTTTTGCGGGTTATTACTTTATTATAAGGAAAAAATTTAAGGATAAAATATACATTCAATTATTTAATATTTATGTGATGGCAAATGCTTTTTGGATATTGGTGATTAGAGCAAATTTCTCCAATCGGTTTGCTTATTTATCATGGTTTTTAATGGCTGTGGTAATATTTTACCCTTTTTTAAAAGCTAAATTTTTTAAAAATCAGAATAAAGTATTGGCTTATGTTATATTAGGTTTTTTTAGTTTCACTTATTTTATGTTTTTAATATCTTAATTAATGGAACTATCAGTTATTATTCCTGTTTATAACGTAGAAAAGTATATTGAAAATTGTATTCTTTCAGTAATTAATAATGACCTAGATCTTTTGGGGCTTGAAATCATTGTCGTAGATGATGAATCCCCAGATAGTAGTGTTGCTATTGTTAAAAACATGCAGAAACTTTACCCTCAGGTTAAACTGTTTAGGCAAAAGAACTTAGGGCTTGGAGGAGCAAGAAATACAGGAATTCAAAATGCATTTGGCAAATTCATTATATTTTTAGACGCAGACGATTATTTAAAAGAAAATAGTCTCAAGAACGTAGTAGAAACTGCAATTAATAACAAATTAGATATATTAGAATTTGGTGCTATTGGTGTTACAGAGGAAGGAATAGAGGTATATAAGAGCTCAAGAGCAACATCGGATATTGCTAGTGGCTTTGAATTTTTAGGCAAAACAACTTATATGAATTCTGCTTGTAATAAACTCTATTCAATTTCTTTTTTGAATAAACATAATTTGCGATTTAGGGAACGTATTTTTATTGAGGATTTTGAATTTAACACAAGAGCTTTTTATTATGCAAAACGGGTTAAAGCAGTTGAAGATATTTTGGGATGTTTTGTGCAAACATCAAATTCAATTACTCGAAACGTGAGTAATGAAAAGAATTCCAAAATGCTTAGTGATATTGAAGAAGTTATAGATTTAACTATTAAATTTCAACAAGAAAAATCAAACATTAGTTCAGAGGTTAATTTTGTTTTTAAAGAACGTATTGCATTTTTAACCGCAACATTATTATTTAATTTAATGAAGTTATCCATAGATAAAAAACAATGCAAATTAATTATAGAAAATTTAAAGTTCAAGAAATTATATCCTATCAGAACATCTATAAGAGATAAAAATAAAAATCTATTTAGATTTGTCGCAAATAATGAATTTCTGTTTTTTCAATTATTTAGGTTTACTAAATTATTAAAAAGCTAAAAAATGAAAAATAAAAAAGTCTGCTTTGTTGTTTCTTCACCAATTACTGCTCAGGTTTTTTTAAAAAACCACATAAAAGAGTTGGCTATTTTTTACGATGTTTTTTTGGTGGCTAATTTTGACTTTACTGATAAAGAGGGTTTTATAGAATTAAAAGAAATTAAACATATTCCTATTTCAAGAGAAATAAATCTAGTAAAAGATATAAAGGCTTTGTTTTTATTATGGAAGTATTTTAATCATATGAAATTTGACCTAGTGCACACGGTTACACCAAAAGCTGGTTTATTGGGTGTTTTTGCAGCTAGATTAGCGAGAACTAATAATAGGATTCATATTTTTACAGGTCAAGTTTGGCATACAAAAACTGGTTTATTTAAAAGATTATTAATGATTTTAGATAAGTTTATTGTTTGGAATGCTACTGATATTTTGGTTGATGGGGAATCTCAGCGCCAATTTTTAATAAAAAACAAAATTATAAAAAAATCAAACTCATTTGTTTTGGGAAAAGGTTCCATTAGTGGTGTAGATACTAAACGCTTTATGCCAAATAAGGATATAAGTAATGAAGTTAAACGTTGTTTGGATATCCATAAAAGGGATGTTGTTTATATGTTTCTAGGTCGTATGAATCATGATAAGGGAATTGTAGAGTTAGCGGAAGCATTTAACAAATTGCAACTTAAATTCTCAAATGCTCGTTTACTATTTGTTGGCGGTGATGAAGAAAATATGACTTCAATAATAAAAGTAATAGTTAAGAACATTGAATCCGTAATTTTTTATGGTTTTACTAAAGAACCTGAAAAATTAATACAAGCCTGTGATGTGTTTTGCTTGCCTAGTTACCGTGAAGGATTCGGTACAAGTATTATTGAGGCATCTTTATTAGAAAAGCCGGTTATTTGTAGTGACACCTATGGGCTTATGGAAACAATTATTGTAAACAAAACTGGTTTACGTCATAAAGTAGCAGATGTAGATTCTCTTTATATTGAAATGGAGAAATTAATTGATCATAAAAATTTACGAGAAAAACTAGGTAAAAGTGGTAGGACTTATGTGTTAGAAAATTTTTCAGCTCAAATAATTTCTGAAAAATGGTTAGAATTTTATAGAGCAAAATTACATGTATAAAAGTTATTTAAAAAGAACGATAGACTTTATTGTCTCACTAATAGTATTGGTACTTATAATTCCTATTCTACTAATTGCAACTCTTTTTTTGGCAATAGCCAATCATGGCAAACCCTTATTTTTTCAAATACGTCCAGGTAAAAACGAAAAGCTATTTAAAATAATTAAGTTTAAAACTATGACAGATGGCAAGGATAAAAAAGGGAATCTATTACCAGATGCTTTACGGTTAACCAAAATAGGTGTTTTTGTAAGAAAAACTTCTTTAGACGAAATTCCACAATTGTTTAATGTGTTAAAAGGAGAAATGAGTTTAATAGGTCCTAGACCTTTATTACCAGAATATTTGACCTTATATAGTGCAGAACAAAGTAAAAGGCATCAGGTAAGACCTGGTATTACAGGTTGGGCACAGGTAAATGGACGAAATGCAATAAGTTGGGAACAAAAGTTTAAATTTGATGTGCAATATGTAAACAATCTTTCTTTGTTATTTGACTTAAAGATACTTTTTTTAACGGTTAAAAAAGTAGTGTTGCGAGAAGGGATTTCATCATCAACATCTGTTAATATAGAGAAATTTAAAGGAAATTAAAAATATGAATTTATACGGCGCTAGTGGACATTGCAAAGTTATTATAGATATTATTGAAGCTTTAAACAAGAAAGTTGAATGCGTGTTTGATGATGATGTAACCATTTTAAGTGTATTAAATATCCCTGTTAAACAATGGATAAGTAATAATAAAACAGAAATCAACGACTTACTTATAAGTATAGGTAACAATAAGATACGTAAGAAAATTTCTGAATCCATTATTGCAAATTTTATTTCTTTGACGCATCCATCTTCTATCGTGTCTAAATATTCAAAAATTGGAAAAGGAACAGCAGTAATGGCGGGTGCTACCATAAATATAGAAGCTATCATTGGCAAGCATTGTATTGTAAATACAAATGCCGTTATTGAACATGATTGTGTCTTGGAAGACTTTGTTCATATTTCTCCTAATGCAACCATAACGGGAAACGTTATTGTTGGAGAGGGAACACACATTGGTGCAGGTGCAATAGTACTTCCTAATGTAAAAATTGGTAAATGGACAACAATTGGAGCCGGAGCAATTGTTACAAAAGATGTGCCAGATTATGCAGTAGTTGTAGGAAATCCTGGAAAAGTTATAAAATATATAGAATAGAAAATGAATAAAAAAATTTGGCTCTCCTCCCCACACATGGGAGGCAATGAAATGAACTATGTACAGGAAGCCTATGACAACAATTGGATAGCGCCCTTAGGGCCGAATCTAAATAGTTTTGAACAGGATTTAGAATCTTATTTATCAGAAGATAAGTTCGTTGCTTGTGTGGGTTCAGGTACTGCAGCCATTCATTTAGCTTTGCGTTTGGCGGGAGTATTTCTTGGAGATGAAGTACTATGCCAAAGTTTTACCTTTGTTGCTACTGCAAACCCCATTACCTTCCAAGGAGCAACCCCTGTTTTTATTGATAGTGAATTAGAGACCTGGAACATGTGTCCGGTAGCCTTAGAAGAAGCAATCATAGATAGAGTTTCTAAAGGGAATAAACCAAAAGCCATACTTATAGTCCATTTATATGGCATGCCAGCCAAAATTATAGAAATTGCTACCATTGCAAAAAAATATGATATTTTATTGATAGAAGATGCTGCAGAAGCATTAGGATCTAGTTTTAATGGGCAAAAATGTGGCACCTTTGGTGATTTTGGCATACTATCGTTTAATGGAAATAAAATAA
>TARA_B110000037_G_scaffold24622_1_pt1 | contig 19775 bp, 12 predicted proteins | sample TARA_B110000037 | Tara Oceans TARA_B110000037 (sample SAMEA4397196) | marine metagenome | biome: Polar Biome; feature: [MIX] marine epipelagic wind mixed layer (ENVO:01000061); material: water (ENVO:00002006), including particulate matter (ENVO:01000060) such as... | depth 10-100 m
GCGAAATCAGGAACAATCAGCGGTGTGATAACAACTTCTAAGTCAGCTTGTGATGCGCATTGTCCTGCATCCGGCGTAAATGTGTAGGTTGTAGTAATAGAGGTATCTATAGCTGGTGACCAGCTTCCTGTAAAACCTTCAATTGATGTAGCCGGCAGTGTTAGTACATCTCCTTGACAAATCGCATCAATTGGTGTAAAATTAGTTGTTGTTGTATTTCTCATTGTAATCAAAAAACTACTTTCAGCGCTACAATTTGGTGCTGTAGTTGCTTCGGAATACACAAACAAAGTCATTGTAGACGTAATTATTTCGCCTGCATTCATAGGCGATCCAGTGCCGTTGGTAGCTGTAAAATAGTTCCCATTGGTGAGTGCTGGTAAGGTATAGCTATCACATGCAGAAATATCTGCTGGTGCATCCACTGCTGGAGCAGGGTTAACTGTAGCGGTAACTGGAATTCGTGTTCCTGATGTGCAGCCGTTATTTGAGGGTAAAACCCAATACGTTGTAGTTGATGATAAAACTGGACTGTAGGAAGTTCCTGTGTGCAATGCGCTCCCACCATTTGCGTTTTCATACCATAAAATGTCTGTGGTGTTTGCGGTCGCCGAAAGATTAGCGAGCTCATTACTACAGCTTGTGGATGGGTTAGTGGATAAAATTTGTGCAGGACTAAAGGTTGTAGTTGCAGAGATACTTAAAGGCATATCACCGGGCATTCCGCCAAATTCAACAACAAAACCTTTGGCTTGATAATTTGAGGGTTGGTTAGTAGTATCGTTAGGTAAATCGTTCCATGATCCAGGAATAGTGGTTACGCTAAGGTCTGTAATGTGCGCATAATCTTCATTTCCTGCATTGTTGGGTTCGCTATTATTCCAGTTCGAATATATTCCTGTAGGAGCAGACCCGTTCGAAAGTCCATTCCAAAACGTCATTCCAGCTTCTGGTCCAGTCATCCATTTCCAAACTCCTTCTGTAGCTTCGTCACTACCACCAATCCAACCTGTACCAGGTGTTAATTCTCCAGCAATCTGTGCTTCGGCAGGAGAAGTTAGGGTTGCCAAATAGCCTTGTAACCCAAAATAAGTCATGTTTTCAGCAGCGATTTCGGCGTTTTTCCAACTAATTAAATTAGAAGGTATGAAATCATAATAATGACCATTATCTAAGAAGTTTGCAGATCCTGCGGATAATGAAAAAGTTTTGGCTCCAGAATTTATATTACTACTACTAAAAACAACATCAAAAACCGCTGCAATAATATCTGAGTAACTGGCAGGGCCACCTCCAATCGCAGTTAATGTTAATTTTGCTTCATTCACATTCCAAATCGCTGTTATGTTAGGATTTGATCCCACAGGAATACTTAGCAAGTCTTCACCCAAAACATAGCCCGTAGAAACCTGAATATAAAAGGCAGCTATGGTTGTGTCGTCCGGATCGGTAATGTTAAAAGCCGTAACAATATTTTGTTCGCTTTGTGGACAATAAATTTGATCGCCACTAGCAGTTACCGTTGGAGGTTGATTAGATTGTCCAAAGAAAATAAACGAATTAAAAAGTGCGATTACGCAAAACAACACTAGATGTGTAGAGGAAACACGATGTAAGATCAATATGAATGCTTAAAGTTTGGTTAATCCCCAAATTTAACTAAAATATATTAGATGCCTTATAAAATCGAATATTTTTTAAACTACAGAAACTAGCTAATAGTTTTTAAAAAACACGTACTATATATAAGAGCTTTTGACTCTAATGCCGTAAAGAAAAGTGTGATTTAAATTGAGTTTCTACATCACTATTGTTCAAGCAAGTTTAACGAGTGTAAATATTGAAGACGGTAATGAACATGAAGTTAAAATTGTTTGGAGTGCAAGTACAAAAACTTTAAAGGTGTATTTTGATTGTGATTTAAGACTTTCACTAACTAAAGATTTAAAAACTGATATTTTTGACGGAGTTGATTCGGTTTTTTTTGGCTTTGTAGGCTCCACTGGAGGACTATCAAACATTCATAAAGTTTGTTTTAATAGCATTTCATTTGTTGAGAATTTGAACCTTGCAGACGCTACTATCTGCGAGGGAGAAAGAGTTTCATTAGATGCCGCGATTCCTAGTGGGGTTGGCTATTCTTGGAACCCAACAACTGGCGTTAGCGATCCTACGATTCCTAATCCAATTTTTTCGCCAACAAGCACAACAACTTATACAGTTATAATTACTGATGTTTGTGGAGACTCTACAAGTGACGATGTTGTGATTACTGTCACTCCAAATACAACTCCAAACTTTACCCAAATTGACCCCATTTGCCAAGAAAGTGACAGCCCGCTTAACACGACTTCAACCAATGGAATTACTGGCCGTTGGTCACCAGAGTTTGAACCCTCAACAACAACCTATACCTTCACTCCCGACATAGGACAATGTGCAAGTACAGCAATCATGAACATCACTTTTTATCCAAAAATTACGCCGACGTTTTCAATTGTAAACACCATTTGTATTGGCGAGACTTTAAAACCTTTGCCAACATCTTCAAACGAAGGCATTACTGGTGTTTGGAGTCCCGCTTTAAGCAATACTGCCACGACAACTTACACTTTTAAACCTGACACTAATCAATGTGCTAGTTCAACATCAGAAACAATTATTGTGAATATGATTAGCACTTTAACAATTAGTGCAACAAATATGATGAATGATTTTGATGCAAATCAAATTATTTCAGTAGAAGCAACGGGCGGAAGTGGGGCTTACGAATATCAAATAGATGGTGGTATTTGGCAAAGCAATTCAGTTTTTGAATATTTAATCGGGTGTCGTGATTATACCATTGCTGTGAGAGATGCTCTTGGGTGTAGCGCAACCGCTGAAACAATAGTTTCGATTTTGGAATATCCAAAATTTTTTACGCCTAATGGCGATGGCTATAACGATACCTGGAACATCAAATGTTTGAAGGATGACCCTTCGGCAAGGGTTTCCATTTTTGATCGCTATGGGAAGCTATTATCTCAATTTAAACCCAGTCAAAATGCATGGGATGGGATATTAAATGGATCGATGTTAGCAGGAACCGACTATTGGTTCTCTGTCTATTACATGAACTTGTCCTGTAAGACTTGAATTTTCAAAATGACTTGCAACCCCGTTAGACATAATTGCAATATGATCAGCAGAGGTATCACCATACCCCACATTCATGTAGGTGTCAAATTCTACAATTAATGAATTTAAAATATCCTGATATCCAATACCGCCTCCTGTACCTCCGACAACAGGGGATGCATCAGTTTTAAAAACTAATGCCATCCCGTCAGCGCCGTTAGTGTCTTTAGTACCAAAATTATTTTGATAGTAAATTGTAAAATCAGTTGCAAAATCGATAGGGTTATCATACCAAACATCTCCCGATTGAACTTGTAAGTCTGGAGTAATTTGATAACAGTTACCTCCTAAATCTGAAGCGCACCCAAGAGTTGTTGCATTTAATTGTGCAAGAGAAAAATTCTGAAAGCTTAAAACGGTAAAAGTTAACAACACGACACATGTTGCCTTGTTACGACTTAACATCTTAATATTAGCTTAAAAGTTTGGTTATCGGTAAGTTAGTGAAAAAAAACGAATAATTTTAATTAAGCTAATGAAATATCATAGACTAGTATTTAAAACCTTTTTAGTAATGGTTTTAAAGAACAATAATCTTTGTTAAAACACCCTAGTATTTTAATGAAAAGTGTGATTTCAATTGGGCTTTGACATCAATGTTTTTTTGATAATTAACAACAAACCAATAGTCGGTTCCAGGTAAAACAGACCCGTTTAATATCCCATCCCATGCATTTTGACTGGGCTTAAATTGAGACAAGAGTTTACCAAAACGATCAAAAATAGTAATGATTGCAGTAGGGTCGTCCCTTAAACATTTGATATTCCAAGTGTCGTTATAGCCATCGCCATTAGGGGTGAAGAATCTTGGGAACTCCAAAATCGAAACGGATGCTTGAGGAATTGTGCTACATCCAAGCACATCTCGAACTGCAACGACATGCAAATTACAGCCAGCTACATTTTCAAATATAGAACTTAGCTGCCATGGTCTATCATCCAATTGATATTCATAAGTGCCACTTCCGCCAGTTGCGGATACCGATATAACTTGATTCTCATCAAAGCCTTCTGACAGGGTTGTTGTGCTAATTGTTAAAGTACTAATAAGATTCACAACAATAGTCATGGTGGTTGGGTTTGCACATTGGTCTCCGTCTGGCGTAAATGTATAAAGTGTAGTTTCCAAATTATTAATAGACGGCATCCATGACCCCCTAATTCCATCATTTGAAGTAGTAGGTAAAGGCGCTAAAGAGCTTCCTATGCAAATTGGCTCTACTTGAGTAAATAAGGGTGTTGTTTGCGGTATCACATCAATGGTCATGGTGGCAACAAGGACACAAGGCCCGCCACTAGTTGGATTAAATGTATATTCTGTTGATACAGTATTGTTTAGGTCAGGACTCCAAATACCATCAATTCCATTGATTGAAGTTGTAGGTAAATCTAATATAACTTCGCCCATACAAATCGGGTCTACTTGTGCGAAAGCTGGAGTGATTGCTTGAATAACCATAATAGTCATTGTGGTGGTGTTAACACAAGGGTCATCGGGTGAAAATACGTAAACACCTGTGGCTGTGTTGTCAAAATCGGGAGACCACGACCCAGTGAATCCTTCAATGGAAGTCGTAGGAAGTGTTAATGCAGTACCCTCACAAATGGGATCTATTTGAATGAACGTAGAGTTTGATGTAGTAGCGAGCGTAATCATAAAACTAGCTTCATCGGTACAATTAGGCGTCGTAGCCGTTTCAGCAAACACAAACAAAGTCATTGAAGTCGAAATCACATCGCCTGCATTCATAAGCGTACCACCACCATTCGTCGCCGAGAAATAATTTCCATTGGTAAGTGTTGGCAAAGTATAACTATCACAAGTCGATACATCGGCTAAACTGTCCACATTTGGTGCGGGATTAACCGTAGCGGTAATGGCGGTTCTTAATCCTGTGGTACATCCATTTTCTGAAGCCAAAACCCAAAAAGTAGTCGTTGATGTTAAAACGGGGCTATAAGAATCGCCAGTTTGTAAAAGGGCACCTCCGGTTTGACTGGTATACCATAAAATATCAGTAGTGTTCGAAGTTGCCGACAAGCTTGCAGGCTTATTTCCACAACTTACAGATGGAGTCGTTGATAAAATTTGGGGTGGGCTAAAGTTTGTCGTTGCAGAGATGCTTAGCGGAGGATTTCCTACCCCATATTCTACGACATAGCCTTTAGCTTGAAAGTTTATAGGTTGGGTAGTTGTATTGTTTGGTAAGTCGTTCCAAGACCCAGGTATGCCTGGAACAGCATCATCCTTGATGTGAGCATAATCTTCGTTTGAGTTTTGAAAATTATTGGGTTCGGAAGTGTTCCAATTTGCATAGTTTGGCGTAGATCCATTTGCAAGGCCATTCCAGAAAACTGTGCCAGCTTCTGGGCCCGTTGCCCATTTCCAAACCCCTTCGGTTTCCTCATCGGTTCCTCCAATCCATCCAGTACCGGGTGTTAATTCTCCTGCAATCTGTGCTTCGGCAGGGGTAGTTAAGGTCGCTAAATACCCTGGTAGTCCAAAATAATCTCTATTTTCTGCCGCCACTTTGGCGTCAGTCCAAGTAATTAAATCGTCTGCTACAAACTCATAATAATGACCGTTTTCAAAGAAGTTAGCGGTGCCCGTACTTAACGAAAAGGTTTTGGCAACAGGTGTTAGATTATTACTGCTAAAAACAACATCCAAAACGGCTGCGATGATGTCTGAATAGCTAGCTAGTCCACCTCCGGCGCCCGTTAACGTTAAACGTGCTTCGCTTGCATTCCAACTGGCGGCTATAGCTGGATGTGATCCTGTCAAAAACAATTGATCTTCACCCAAAATATATCCCGTAGATATTTGAATATAAAAAGCAGCTATAGTTGTGTCATCCGGGTCAGTAATGTCAAAAGAAGTGACAATATTTTGTTGGGTTTGCGGACAATAGATTTGGTCACCACCGGCAGTTACAGTAGGGGCTTGATTTGTCTGTCCAAAGATAGTAAAGACATTTAAAAATGCTAGTACACATAAATATAGGTTTAAATATGGGGCAATATTTAAAACATAATATTCAATATCATGTTTTTTTAAGCCAATGTTTCATGGCCACTTCATTTTCAATAATTGTTTTTAAATCATTAATTTTTACACGTTGTTGTTTCATTGAATCCCGATGTCTAATCGTAACACACTGATCTTCTAAAGTGTCATGGTCAATAGTAATACAGAACGGTGTTCCTAAGGCGTCTTGACGACGGTAACGTCTTCCAACAGCATCTTTTTCATCATACACCACATTGAAATCCCATTTTAAATCACTTAAAATAGTTTTCGCAACTTCTGGTAATCCATCCTTTTTTACTAAGGGTAAAATAGCAGCTTTTATAGGCGCTAAAACTGCGGGTAGTTTTAGCACGATTCGAGTGGAATTATTTTCTAACGTTTCTTCGATTAATGCATTAGAAAACACAGCCAAAAACATACGATCCAACCCAATAGATGTTTCTAAAACGTAAGGGGTGTAATTTTTATTTTCCTCGTGGTCAAAATACTGTAGTTTTTTACCCGAATGTTTTTCGTGTTGACTTAAATCAAAGTCAGTACGCGAGTGAATACCTTCGAGTTCTTTGAAGCCAAACGGAAATTTGAATTCTATGTCGGCTGCAGCATCTGCATAGTGTGCTAATTTTTCATGGTCATGGAATCGGTAGTTATCAGCACCCATTCCTAAAGATAAGTGCCATTTCATACGCGTTTCTTTCCAATGGTCATACCATTTTTGTTGCGTTCCTGGTTTAATAAAAAATTGCATTTCCATTTGTTCAAATTCACGCATTCTAAAAATAAATTGACGTGCAACAATTTCATTTCTGAATGCTTTTCCAGTTTGTGCAATTCCAAAAGGAATTTTCATTCGCCCCGATTTCTGAACATTTAAAAAGTTCACAAAAATTCCTTGAGCCGTTTCAGGGCGTAAATATAAATCCATCGCACTTTCAGCCGAAGCCCCTAGTTTGGTGCCAAACATGAGGTTAAATTGCTTAACATCGGTCCAGTTTTTACTACCCGTTAGGGGGTCTGCGATTTCGAGTTCTTCTATAAGTGCTTTGACATCTGCTAAATCTTCATTTTCCAAAGATTTGGCCATACGAGATAAAATAGCGTTTATTTTAGTTTGATAACCAACGACGCGCCCGTTTGTTGAAATAAATTCATTCTTATCAAAACTTTCTCCAAAACGTTTTTCAGCTTTTTTAACTTCTTTCTCAATTTTGCCTTCAATTTTAGCGCAATAATCTTCAACCAAGACATCAGCTCTATACCGTTTTTTAGAATCTTTGTTATCTATTAAAGGATCGTTAAACGCATCAACATGACCTGACGCTTTCCAAGTTGTGGGGTGCATAAAAATAGCAGCATCTAAGCCGACGATGTTTTCATTCATTTGAACCATGGCTTTCCACCAGTACTCTCGAATGTTTTTCTTTAATTCTACACCGTTTTGCGCATAGTCGTAAATAGCACTAAGGCCATCGTAAATTTCACTGCTTTGAAACACAAATCCGTATTCTTTTGCATGTGAAATAACTTTCTTGAAACTTTCCCCTTGATTTGTCATAGGACAAAAATAGAAAACACTTTCAAATTAAAGTTATAGTTAGTGAGAAATATGAAATATTATTTTAATTTTAAGACCCTCTTAATCCTACTTTATATGCGCTCTGCTTTTATCAATCTGTTTTTTCCACAAACCTGCCATGCCTGTGATGCGCTCTTAACTGATAATGAAAATCATATTTGTGTGACATGCCGACACAAGCTGCCTTTAACTAATTATCATTTTGATCATCCTGAAATTATTACTAAAGTTTTTTATGGTCGAGTCCAACTACAAGCTGCTACCGCATTGTTTTATTTTCATAAAGAAGGTAGGGTACAGCGACTATTACACAACTTAAAGTACAATTGCAAAGAAGAACTTGGCCGTGTTTTTGGCAACTGGTTGGGTGCGGAATTACAAGAATCTTCTTTTTTCAACTCAATTGACGTTGTAATTCCTGTCCCCATTCATCCTAATAAATTAAAACAAAGAGGGTATAACCAAGTCGCCCTTTTTGCACAATGCCTAGCTAAGGCCTTGAATGTGCCATACATGGATTCTGTTCTCTTAAAATCAATTAATACTAAAACTCAGGTTTTTCAATCTAAAGAAGCACGCTATCAGTCTGTTGCTCACAGTTTTTCCGCAAGAAATCTTGCGGCAATTGATCACAAGCATGTTTTGTTAGTAGATGATCTCATTACAACAGGGGCTACTATTGAAGCTTGTGCACTTGCTTTGAGGCCAGCGACCAATAGTTGTTTAAGTGTTGCAACGATTGCAATTACGCATTCCATTTTTCGTTAGTTTTAAAATATGTTGTTACTTTGCGTAAAATGCGATATTCATGGTTAAAAAGTTTGCTAACTTAGGATTTTTAATTGTAGTAAGTTTGATCTTCTCTCAATGTGCCAACAGAGGAACGGCTTCTGGTGGACCAAAAGACGAAACACCTCCGGTTATTATAAAATCGATACCAGAAAATTTTTCACTTAATTTCGATTCAAAAGAAATCATAATCTATTTTGATGAATACATCAAAATGAAAGATTTACAAAAGCAACTTATTATTTCGCCATTTATGGATCCAGAACCAGAAATCACGCCTGTTGGAACTGCGAGTAAGTTTATTAAGATTAAAATTAAAGACACACTACAGCCGAACACCACCTATGCCTTCAATTTTGGTGAAAGCATATCTGATAATAATGAAGGGAATATATTTCCATATTATAAATATGTGTTTTCTACTGGTAATTATATTGATTCGCTTTCCGTTTCAGGAATTGTCACGGATGCTTTAAATAAAAATGTTGACGAGCGTGTAGCTGTTTTGTTATATGAAGTGGATTCCACGTTTTCAGATTCCATACTATATAAGAAAAAACCAAAATATATAGGGGTTACAGATAGTGTCTCAGGTTTTAATTTAGAAAACATTAAAAATGGGACATACCTTTTAGCGGCGCTTAAAGAAGAAAACCCTAATTATACGTTCCAACAAAAAACAGATAAAATTGGATTTCGAAAGACGCTTATTACGGTGCCGTCCGATACAGCTTATGTTTTGAATATGTTTAAAGAAGCCGTTGACTATAAGTTTAAACGGTCAAGGCAAGTCTCATATAACAAACTTGCTTTTGGGTATGAAGGCGTAGGAGAGCCAATGGAAATTAAGCTCCTTTCCCAAACACCTGAAGACTTTACTTCGACATTAACCAAGGAAGCTAAAAAAGATACGCTTAACTATTGGTATCGCCCAAAACTAGAAGTTGATTCCTTGATTTTTGAAGTCACTCACACAAAATTTATAGACACCGTTGTGGTTAAAATTAAAGATTTTAAAGCGGATTCTTTAGTTTTCAACCCATTAAGCTCAACATTAAAGCTGCAAGAATCTTATAGGTTAAGCGCAACGATTCCGTTAGATTCTTTAGACGTCACTAAAATACAGGTTATGGATAAAGATTCATTGTTTCTAGAGGCGTCAATTAAGTTTGATGAGTTCACTAATATTGTAGAATTAGAGTTTGAAAAAACGGAAAAAAATAATTACAATATTCAAATGCTTCCAGGCGCTTTTACAGATTTTTATGGCACTCAAAATGATACTCTGAATTTTACAGCGAACACTAAATTACAAGAATCTTACGGTGCTGTTCGTGTCGAAATTCGTAAAGGGATTTACCCTTTAATTGTGCAACTTACTACGGATAAAGGGGAGGTGGTCGAATCGTCAGTGACTAAAGAAATGTCTCCCGTTGATTTTAAAGATGTGACACCAGGGATATATTCCTTGAGAGTTATCTTTGATACCAATAATAATAGCATCTATGATTCAGGTAATTATTTAGCAAAAACACAACCTGAACGCGTGAGTTATGCCTCTAAACAAGTAGAAGTTCGAGCAGGATGGGATACTATAGAAGAATTTATTTTAGAAAATTAAGACTTCAAGCTTGCTTTAATCAATTCACGGTTCATACGCGCAATATTCTCTAAAGAAATGCCTTTAGGACATTCAACTTCACAAGCACCAGTATTTGTACAGTTTCCAAATCCTTCTAAATCCATTTGTGCAACCATATTTTGAACACGATCTGTAGCTTCAATTTGACCTTGTGGTAATAAGGCATATTGTGACACTTTAGCGCCCACAAACAACATTGCGGATGAGTTTTTACATGTAGCTACACAAGCACCACACCCAATACAGGTTGCGGCATCCATTGCCTCATCTGCGTCATGTTTTGAAATTGGAATTGAATTTCCATCTTGCGTGTTTCCGGAAGTATTTACAGAAATGAAACCTCCTGCATGTTGAACTCTGTCAAATGCCGAACGGTCTACAATTAAATCTTTTATGACTGGAAATGCATCTGCTCTAAAAGGTTCAATAAAAATGGTATCACCATCTTTAAATTTACGCATATGTAATTGGCAGGTGGTTACGAGTCGATCTGGCCCATGAGCTTCTCCATTAATGTATAACGAACACGACCCACAAATACCTTCTCTACAATCATGATCAAAAGCTACAGGAGAATCTCCCATAGTAATTAACTGTCTGTTTAAGACGTCTAGCATTTCAAGAAATGACATGTCTGGAGAAATATCCTGAATTGGGTATTCTACAATTTTTCCTTCCGCTTTGGCGCTTTTTTGTCGCCATATTTGTAATGTTAAATTCATAGCAGTGCTTATTTGTATGAGCGTTCTTTAACTTCAATATTTTCGTATACTAATGCTTCTTTGTGTAATTCAGCATCTTTTGGTGCGCCTTTGTATTCCCATGCAGACACAAACTGAAACTCTTTTCGTCGCTGTGCTTCACCATCTGGGGTTTGATGTTCTTCTCTAAAATGACCTCCAGCAGATTCTTCACGTACCAAGGCATCTTTAGCAAACAGTTCCCCTAGCTCTAGGAAATCTGCAACCCGCCCTGCCTTAGCTAATTCTTCATTGAATTCATCAGCTGATCCAGGTACAAGAACATCTTTATAAAACTCATCTCGAAGTGCTGAAATTTCTTCAATAGCTTCTTTTAATTCTTTTTCATTTCGAGCCATTCCACATTTTTCCCACATAATTTTTCCAAGACGTTTATGGAAATAATCTACCGGTTTGGTGCCTTTATTAGTAATAAAGTGATTGATCTCAGAGGTTACTTTAGCTTCAGCTTCTTCAAACTCTACTGTGTCCGTAGGAATAGGACCTGTTCTAATATCATCAGATAAATAGTTTCCAATGGTGTACGGTAACACAAAATAACCATCCGCTAAACCTTGCATTAATGCGGATGCGCCTAAACGGTTAGCGCCATGCTCAGAAAAATTAGCTTCTCCAATCGCATAGAGACCAGGAATAGTTGTTTGTAGGTTATAATCAACCCAAACACCGCCCATAGTGTAGTGTACCGCTGGATAAATCATCATTGGAGTTTCGTATGGATTTTCATCCACAATCTTCTCATACATCTGAAATAAATTACCATATTTACTTTTGACAAGCTCTTTTCCTAGGGTTTGAACAAGTTCTGCATTATCTTCATTTAAGCCTTTGATGTGTGCTTGTTCTTTTCCATATCTGATAATAGCAGAAGCAAAATCTAAAAAGACCGCTTCCCCTGTTTTATTCACTCCAAAACCTTCGTCACAACGCTCTTTAGCAGCTCGTGATGCAACATCTCTTGGTACTAAGTTTCCAAATGCGGGATAACGTCTTTCTAAGAAATAATCGCGTTGGTCTTCAGCGAGATCTGTTGGTTTTAAATCGCGATTTTGAATCGCTTTAGCATCCTCAATATTTTTTGGCACCCATATACGTCCGTCATTCCTTAAGGATTCAGACATCAGAGTTAATTTTGATTGGTGATCTCCTGAAACAGGGATACATGTTGGGTGAATTTGTGTGTAACAAGGATTTGCAAAATAAGCACCACGTTTGTGCGCTTTCCATGCTGCTGTTACATTACTGCCCATTGCATTTGTCGATAAGTAAAATACGTTTCCATATCCTCCGGTACCTAATACTACAGCATGACCTGAGTGACGTTCAATCTCTCCAGTGATTAAATTTCGAGTAATAATCCCTCGAGCTTTTCCGTCGACTACAACTACGTCCAACATTTCATGACGGTTGTACATTTTAATCTTTCCACGTCCAATTTGACGGTTCATTGCGGAGTAGGCTCCAAGTAATAGTTGTTGACCTGTTTGCCCTTTGGCATAAAAGGTTCTGGAGACCAAAACCCCTCCAAATGAACGGTTATCTAGCAGTCCACCATAATCTCTTGCAAAAGGCACGCCTTGCGCAACACATTGATCAATAATATTGGTTGAGACTTCGGCTAAACGGTGAACGTTTGCTTCACGTGAGCGGTAATCCCCACCTTTGACAGTGTCGTAAAATAAACGGTATGTAGAATCACCATCACCTTGATAATTTTTTGCAGCATTAATTCCACCTTGAGCCGCAATAGAGTGTGCACGACGCGGAGAATCTTGGAAACAAAACGCTTTCACATTGTAGCCAAGCTCAGCGAGTGTCGCCGCAGCAGATCCACCAGCAAGCCCAGTTCCAACAATAATCACGTCGATATGTCGTTTGTTGGCAGGATTTACAAGGTTAATATTGTTTTTATGATTAGTCCATTTGTCTGCTAAAGGACCATCGGGTATTTTTGAATCTAAAGCCATAATACTATGTTTTAGTGTGTGTTGTTAAAAAAGTGGAAGAGCGCAATCACAATGAATCCTAAGGGAATTAGTATGGCATATGCTTTTCCAAAACCTTTAAGTGATTTGGTGTATTTGTTATTTGCTCCAACCGATTGAAACGCAGAATTAAATCCGTGTAACAGGTGTAATGCCAGAAATATAAAAGCGACGGAGTAAGCACCTACTCTGAGTGGGTTGTGAAATTTCTCAACCAATTCATGGTAATATCTAAATTCGCCATTATGCAGGCCGCTCATGTCTCCAATAATATATTTAGTATTAAGTTCTGGAAACCAGAAATCAATAAAATGTAGGGCAACAAATGCTAAAATAGCAAACCCGCTATAAATCATATTTCTACTCATCCAAGTAGAGTTTGCACTGCCATTATTTTTGGCATAACTCACCGATCTAGATGTGTAGTTTTTGTATTCTAAAACAAATCCCATCACAAAATGAAATACCACTCCAAAAATAAGAACGGGTTGCAGGACAAATTGTACCAACGGATTTGTTCCCATAAAGTGAGAAACTTCGTTAAATGTATCGGGGTTGATAATAGATAGAATATTTATGGCAAAATGTTGTAAAAGGAAAAACATGAGAAAAAATGCAGAGAGTGCCATAGCTATCTTTTTCCCTATTGAAGACTTTAATAATCCAATCATAATTAGATGTTGTTTTTTAGCCTTGCAAAGGTAATTCACGACAACGTTTTAGACAATAACATTCGTGTTAATTTTATTATTTAGAATTGTTTTAAATTAACAGATTCTCTTGTAGGGATTTTAACATTTTAATTTCGACATGTTAATATAATTTATTTATTTTTGATTTAAATTCACACACACATGAAATACCTACCGATCAGTCCTCAATTATTTACAAAAAACAGATTGAAGTTTTCGCAACAAATGGTACCTAAATCTGTTGCAGTGTTTAACTCTAACGATGTGTTTTCAACAGGTGCGGATAGTACGCTTCCATTTGAACAACACCGTAATATTTTTTATCTTAGTGGGGTTGATCAAGAAGAAAGTATCTTAGTTTTATTTCCAAGTGCAACAGAAGCTGCACACAGAGAAATTTTATTTATTAAAGAGACTAATGCTCATATCGCAATTTGGGAAGGGGCAAAACTTTCTAAGACGCAAGCGACTGCCGCTACAGGAATTGAAACGGTCTATTGGTTGAGTGAATTTGATACGATTTTTTCAAAATTAATGGAAAAAGCTACTTGTTTTTATTTCAATAATAATGCTCACTACCGCCAAGCCGTTGAAATGGAAACGCGTAATGATCGGTTTTTAAACACTGTAAAATCAACATATCCAAATCACAAACTTATCCCTAATTTCCCAATCATGGAATCGATTCGTGGAGTGAAAGAGCCCGAAGAAATTGCGTTGATGCAAACGGCTTGCGATATTACCGAAAAAGGATTCAGAAGAGCATTGGGCTTTATAAAGCCAGGCGTTATGGAATACGAAATTGAAGCAGAGTTTGCACATGAATTTCTTAAAAATCGCTCAAAAGGATTTGCCTATACACCTATAATTGGATCTGGTTACAATGCTTGTGTGCTCCATTACATAGAAAATAATCAAGTCTGTAAAGATGGCGATATGTTGCTCATGGATGTGGGTGCGGAATACGCGAATTATTCAAGCGACATGACACGAACCATCCCCGTAAATGGTCGATTCACAGCCCGTCAAAACGCTGTATATCAATCTGTTTTAAATGTTAAAAATGAAGCAACAAAGTTATTGGTGCCGGGAACTATTTGGAAAGATTATCATGTTGAGGTTGGAAAAATGATGACCTCTGAACTTTTAGGCTTAGACCTGATTGATAAAGCAGATGTTCAGAATGAAGATCCAAAATGGCCGGCTTATAAAACATATTTTATGCATGGAACGTCGCACCATATGGGGCTGGATACTCATGATTTTGGACCACTTGACACGCCTATGGAAGCGAATATGGTGTTTACTGTGGAACCTGGTATTTATATCCCTAAAGAAAAAATGGGCATCCGACTCGAAGACGATGTTGTCATTCAAGCTGAAGGCCCACCTTTAAATTTAATGCGAAATATTCCTATCGAAATCGATGAAATAGAAGCCTTAATGAATTCAAATTAAGCTTTTTTAGCACAGCATTCTTTTTTGCAATCGCTAGCGCAAGCTTTTTTCTCTGCTTTTAGTTTGTCAGTACAACAGGCTTTTTCACAAGCTTTTTCACAGGCTTTTTTAGATCCTGAAAAGGCCGCAACAGTTTGCATATTTTCTACGGAATAGTTGTCAGCTACAGAAATCACTGTTTTGGTGATGCTAGATGGATTTGCCTTGGCAACATCATATTCGACCATCGCTAGTTCGTTTTTAAAATCTACAGTTGCAGATTTCACACCTTCCATGCGAGTAAGTTTCTTTTCAATGGTTTTTGCGCATCCCATTTCACAGGTCATCCCCTTAATATTGAATTCTGCTTTAGAATAGGTGGCGTTTGGATCGAGTTTTTGAGTCGGTTTTTCTACAGTCGTTTCGACGGTTATAATTTCAGTTTTAGGCTCATTTTTACAAGAGAAAACGAGGGTTAATAAAAACGCAGCGGATAGGATACTTTTGAAATGTTTCATATGATTTAATTTAGGAGTTCAAACAAATGTAAAAATAATTCACAGTTATTCTAATTTATTGCTCAATTTTGTGAAATATTTATAACCGCTAAAATGAATCAAGAACAAAAAAAATGGGTGTACTTGTCTATACTCGCTATTGTATGGGGAAGTTCATTCATTCTAATTAAAAAAGGATTAGTCGGTCTGACGCCCTTACAGTTAGGGAGTCTACGAACCGTAATTTCGTCTTTGTTTATTTTTGTAATTGGCTATAAATCGCTTAAAACGATTCTTAATCATCAGTGGAAATGGATCATTTTATCAGGGTTTATCGGCACTTTTTTACCATCCTTTTTATTTGCATTTGCAGAAACCGAAGTTGATAGTGGGGTCGTATCAATTTTAAATGCTTTAGTGCCTCTAAATGCGATTTTAATAGGCCTTGCCGTTTTTAAAATCACCTCGACAAAACTTCAAATGCTAGGCGTGATGCTTGGTTTTATAGGGGCCTCAATGCTTATTTTTAACAGCATGGAACTCAATCCCGATCAAAATTATTTATACGCTGGGTTTGTTGTGTTGGCGACGCTCATGTACGGCTTCAATGTGAATATTATTAAACACTACCTTCAAGACGTGAAGCCAGTAGCCATTGCGACTGGGAATTTTGTTGCAATTATTATCCCTGCTTTTTCAGTTCTCGTGTTTTCTGGTTTTTTCACGACTCAAACTTTTGAGCACCAAGCCGTATATTCTTCCATAGGATTTGTAGCCATACTTTCTGTATTTGGTACAGTCATGGCGAAAATTATTTTTAATAATTTAATACAAATTTCCAGTCCAGTATTTGCGTCATCCGTGACTTATTTGATGCCATTAGTCGCTTTAGGGTGGGGCTTACTAGACGGTGAGCGTTTTGGGTTAGATCAAGGATTTGCATCTTTACTTATATTATGTGGGATTTATTTAGCCAATAAAAAAGCAAAAAAAAACCGAAGCTAATGCCTCGGTTTTTTAAATGTATAGAATATTGTTTTATTTAAAATCTTCTTCCGAGACATCTTTATTAACAACGATCTTGCTTGCAGCCATTCCAATCACTTGGGGGCCAGCAGTTATTTTTTGTTCATATGGAAATAACACACCGTTTACTTCTTTATAATTAGAATAATCTTGAACAGAAGTTATTTGTTGTCCCTGCGCTTCTTGTGATTTTTCAGTTCTCACTAAAAGACCTGTGGCTGCATCGTAATACCGGTAAGAATCTTCTTTTACCTTAATTTTATAAACATCTACGCCATCAACCGCTGTTAAGCTCACGAGCGTAAGTGTACTCGCATCTAAATACGTTTCAGGAAATAAGCCTTTTTCCTCTGCTTTTTCAGCAAGTTCGTCTTCGGACATTGGCATTTTTTGCCCTTGTTGTTCGGCATAACCATCGGCACCATCAAACTTTTGTTTCATGACCGTTCCCATGCCTTCAATGGACATTTCCATTGATGACATATTAGGGGTCATATTTTTTATGACTGCTGTTGGTTTAAACGGCATACCTTCAATATTAACATCGGCGGAAATCATTACAGAGTTTACTGCATTAACCGCTTCAAGACCTCCAATGGCAGCAATATAACTTTCTAGCACTGTTGCAGCAGTAACGCCTGCAGGAATTGGTTTTGAGAATTCAGGTTTTTCAACGGCATTAGCAAAGGTATCAAAGTAGTTGATTGGAATGCCTGTTTTTTCAAGGTTTTCAATGACTTCACTTCCCTTTCCTACTACAATTATACGTGCATTATCAGCCGTAAAATAGAGGTTTGCAACACGCATAACATCTTCAATAGATACCGCGTTTATTTTTTCTAAATAAGTGGCATAAAAATCTTCTGGTAATTCGTTGATTTTTGTATTAATTGCATATTGTGCAATGGTACTTGGTCTTTCGAGTGCCAGTACAAAATCGCCCACATACTTTGCTTTAGCATTCGCCAAGGCATCAGCTTCTACAGGCTCAGTTTGAAAGCGTTTGATTTCCTTGATGGTTTCAACAACAGCGCTGTCTGTAACCGCATTTCTAACAGCTGCTCCAGCTCTGAAACGAGAGATATACTTATCTGTTCCAACGGAAGATCGTGCGCCATAAGTATAGCCATGTTCTTCACGAAGATTCATGTTTAAATAGCTATTAAATCCACCACCTAATATTTTATTAGCAATAAGGACCGCATGGTAATCAGGGTCGCTCATTTTTAATTTTACCGTACTTGTCAAAGAAATATTTGACTGTACAGCGTTTGGCATATCAATAAAATTGATTTCTAAAGCTTTTGGGTTTTCATTAGCTTCAACGATTTCTGCTGTTAAATCTGCTGCTTTTTTCCAGTTTTTAAATTGCTTTTTAACGTGTTTTACAATGGATTTTGTGTCAACATCTCCAATGATTACTAAATACGTATTGTTTGGATTAAAGTACTTTTGATAATAGGCGTTTACATCAGCAAGAGTTACTTCATTAACCGTTTCTTCAGTTAAAAACTCGCCGTAAGGGTGTTGCGTACCATATGCTAATGCACCGCCAACACGACCTGCGATTGCATCAACACTTTTGGCATCTGATTTTATGCCTTCAATAAGTTTGTCTTTTTCTTTTTGAAATTCATCTTCGGTAAGTAAAGGGCTCATAGCAGCATCTGCTAATAACTCCAAAATACGATCACTGTATTTAGTCAGCGAACTTGCAGAACCGCCACCAAAACCGATGTTTAATCGGGCACCTAAAAAGTCGATTTCTTCGTTAAAGTCATCTTTAGAAATAGAAGTGGTACCGTTTGCCAACATAGCACCTAAAAGCGCTGTAACGCCAGCCTTTTCTCCTTCTACTATAGGCTCTCTATCAAAAGCTAGATTAAAGGATACTCTTGGAAGTTTATGGTTTTCAACAACCAATACTTTAAGTCCATTTTTTAATTCAAATTCTTGTGGCTTTTCCAGCGCAATTTTTGGTGCTGGGCCTGGTTTTGGTTGCTGTGAGCGGTCAATTTGAGCATTTACTCCTAAAGACATAAAAAACACGGCAATTACTATATATAATTTAGTTTTCATTTTAAGATCTATTTAGTTGTTATTCTTGATCGGATTCTGGTAAATATTCTAATATCAATCGTTGGTTTGGGTTCAAATATTTGTTGGCTACTGTTTTAATTTCCTCACGAGAAATAGAACGGTAGATGTCAATTTCATTATTAATTAAATTAACATCGCCATATAACATATGGTAACGTGCCAGTGAATTTGCAATTCCCTCAATACTTGAGTTTGAGCTTACAAAGTTGTTTTCAAATTTATTTTGAATTTTTTGATAGTCTCTTTCAGAAATAAGCTCTCCTTGAAGTTTTGCAATTTCTTCATCCATTTCTACAATAAGATCGTCTAAAGCGACATCTCCTAAAGGCAATCCATATAGGATATAGGTGCCATAATCTTCTTGGCTAAAATCAAGAGCACCCACTTGAAGCGCCATTTTTTTGTCATCCACAATCTTTTTGTAAAGCTTAGATGTTTTTCCATCACTTAAATAGGTGGAAATCATGCTCAATACATACGCATCTCTATCTTTAAACGATGGCGTTCTGTAAGCTGCCATAATTGCGGGAATTTGAATATTTGAATCATACGCTTTTGCACGCATAGGTGCTGTTATAGGATCTTCTTTTGGGAAGTTTCTAACAATATCTTCACCTCTTGGTATTGGTCCAAAATAATCTTCAATCATTCCTTTAACCGCAGGAACATCAATATCCCCTGCAACAACTAAAACGGCATTGTTAGGAACATAGAATTTTTTATTAAAGGCTTGGAACTCTTCAAGAGTTGCTGCATCTAAATGTGCCATTTTACCAATAGTTGTTCCTTTATAGGGGTGTTTTTTAAACATGTTAAGTTTAATATTCTCCAAAAACTTGCCATAAGGACTATTGTCAACTCTTAATCTTTTTTCCTCTTTTACAACCTCATTTTGCGTATCAACTCCATCCTGGTTAATAACGGGGTGAAGTAAACGTTCAGATTCCATCCACAATCCAAGTTCTACATTATTTGAAGGAAATACTTCATAATAATAGGTTCTGTCATCGGTTGTGTTGGCGTTATTGCTACCTCCAGCAGAAGTTACAATAGTAAACC
>TARA_B110000037_G_scaffold218416_1_pt1 | contig 19706 bp, 7 predicted proteins | sample TARA_B110000037 | Tara Oceans TARA_B110000037 (sample SAMEA4397196) | marine metagenome | biome: Polar Biome; feature: [MIX] marine epipelagic wind mixed layer (ENVO:01000061); material: water (ENVO:00002006), including particulate matter (ENVO:01000060) such as... | depth 10-100 m
AATTATATTATATCATATTATGTCAAAGACAAAAGAAATACAAGCCCCTGTTAAATGGGAGATCAAAGATAGAACTTACTATCTAACTAATGGTATGGAACCATTAACATATACATTGCAAACTAAACATCACTCTAAATCATCCTTATTATATTTTGATGAAACAAAAGGAGAACAAAGAGAATTAAGATATGCAACCAATCAAAACTCCCCATTTGTAGATGAACAAAAAGGAGAAGTTACTCTTGGTCATATTATATTTCACAACGGAAGTTTACTAGTAAAGAAAGAAAAGCAAAACTTACAAAAATTGCTATCTCTTTACCATCCTAAGAAAAATAGTATATACCTAGAGTTCAAACCAGTAGCTCAAGCTGTTGATGAATTAGAAATAATTAATTATGAAATTGATGCATTAAATGCTGCGAGAGGAATAGAAGTAGATCACGCGGAAGCTATATTAAGAGTAGAAAAAGGAAGTGGCGTATCAGAAATGAGCTCTAAAGAAATTAAGAGAGACATCATGATTATGGCAAAAAGAAATCCTCAAGCTTTTCTATCTATAGCTAATGATGAAAATGTAGGTTTGAGAAATATAGCTATTAAAGCTGTAGAACAAGACGTTATTAAACTATCTCAAGATCAAAGAGCGTTCCACTGGGGATCTAACGATAGAAAATTAATGACCATCCCATTTGACGAAAACCCGTACTCAGCAATGGCTGCTTGGTTTAAGACAGATGAAGGTGTAGAAGTTTTCAAGTCTATAGAGAAAAAGCTACAATAACATGTAACTATAATTATAATGGTGGGTCGCTTAAAACCGGCCCTATCATTACCATATAAAAAATTAAAATGGCAATAAACGTAAACACTGTATATCAAACCGTTTTATTAATACTTAATAAAGAACAAAGGGGTTACATGACACCTTTAGAGTTTAATAAAATAGGTACACAAGTTCAATTAGAGATATTTGAATCATATTTCGAGAGTTTGAACCAGCAGTTACGTGTTCCACAAACAGATACAGAGTATTCAGATAGAGTTTTAAGTCTTGATGAAAAAATGAATGTATTTAAAGAATATAGTCCTGTAACCTATAATGTTGCAAACAATATTTTCACTCTCCCAACCCAATCAGGTGTGGCTACAGTTAATCAAAACTGGACACAAAATGCCGCCGGCACAATAACTGATTTTACTTTAACAACAATAAACGCCTCTCAGGTAGCTAATGGAACTCATAGAGTTTTTGTCAATGGAATTGAACAAGCGGCTGCGGGCTGGACATTAACAGGTGTAGAGCTTGTTTTTAACGCTGCTCCATCAGCATCAGCTGTAATTCTTCTACAGGTTACACCTTTTGATTTTTACAAATTAGGTGGGGTTTTTTATACTCCAGGTGCTATTCCTACTCAAGAGTTAGAAAGAGTTACAAGAACAGATTTATTTCATTTAAACTCTTCTAATTTAACAAAGCCTTCAAAAACATATCCAATATATTTATACGAACAAGATCAATTAAAAGTATACCCATTAACAATTGTTTCTGATATAACAGTTTCTTGGTTAAGAAAACCAATGGATGTTATTTGGAATTTCACTGGAGGAAGTTCAGGTCAATACTTATATTCGTCTTCAACTTCAACAAATTTTGAATTAACTAAAACTGAACAAACTGAAGTTATAACAAAAATTCTTTTATATGCTGGAGTTATTATACAGAGTCCTGAAATAATAAATGTAGCTGCAGCGCAGATTGCACAACAAGATAATAATCAAAAAAGTTAATATATGCCTAAACCAGATGGTGGCTTAATCACCGAAACTAACAGACAATATTACGCTGGCGCACAGCAGTTTCAAGCTTCGTCAACAGCTAGTTCAGGTCAGACTTTTACTAGTACTTTTGATGTAGATTTAACCTTTGGCTCATCTGATTCATCAATAAATGGATACCTTTTAAATAACTTTAAAGTATATACAGCTGTAGATGCTATAAACTGGTTAGAGTTAAACTCAGATAATTCAGGGCTAACAGCAGTTGTTGCGACCGCGGCTGGTGTACCTAGCACTATTGTTGATCTAACAACATACAATTCTAGTATTCAAGTTGGAGATATAGTTTCTGGTACAGGCGTAACAGCTGGCACTAAAGTTGTTACCATAACTTCACCAACCGTTAAAACTGGAACTGTTGAAACAATTACATACTCTATACAGGTTAGAGTACCGGCAACTGTTGGAACAGCATTTTACTACAACAATTACAACGCTAATTTAGTTAGCCAAATGATAATTCAAGGTGGTAATATTATTACTACTGGGGTTCCATTTAGAATAGATACAAACGTTGTTCATCAAACAACTCATGGACTTATATCTAGCAATTATTTTCAAAATGTAGCGTTTAATCCTGGAGACAATTTAACTGTTTTTCCCTCTCCAATTGCAACAACTTCTATAACTTTAACAGCTTATGACGCCACTATTTTACCTGGAATGGCTCTTAGTGGAACTATCACTGATGCTTTTGGTACAGGTACTACAGATATAGCAAATGGAATAACAGTAAGAACAAATGTTGATACTGCTGGTAAAGGTGTTTTAACTTTTGAAACTAGCGCTGGGACTACACCTGGCAGTGGAACTCTTTATACTTTTCCTACAGCACCGTGGAATGGAGACACTTTAACTTTTAGTTCACAAGAATTAACTTTAGATAAAGATGCTACTTTAGTAACTGGCGCTATTTTAACTTTTAAAAATTCTAGCACATTTTCAATGGTAAACAATATTGTTACCGTTAACACTGTACTACCTGCTTCTATTTATTTGAAAATTCAAATGAATGAAGATGCTATGGAAGATAACAATGGAAGTTATTCTTTTACTAGATTAACCGATGTTATTGATAACTTTTTAATAGCTTACGTTGGCGCAGGTAAACTTATACCTAGTGTCAAAAGAACTGATGTAATATTTCACGCTAAAAGAGGATTACAAGAATTTAGTTATGATACTTTAAAAAGTGTTAGATCACAAGAGCTCACTATACCGACAACATTGTCTTTAATAATTCCACAAGATTATGTTAATTATGTTAGATTATCCTATGTAGATGGAGGTGGTGTTCAGCATACTATTTTTCCAGCTAACAGCTTAACGGTTAATCCGTATGAAATGCCAGCTCAAGACAATTTAGGTATTCCCACACAAGATAGTCAAGATTCTAATATAACAACTCCTTCTGTTACAGAAGATAGATGGGATGCTAATAATCCTAGAAATATTAGTGGGGCTGTTTATGGAGATCAATCAGCGGCTAATGTAAATAACGTAGACTGGTTTACACCGTTTTTAGGTCAAAGATATGGTATGAATCCAGAAATTAGCCAACAAAATGGGTGGTTTACTATAAATGATAGAGAAGGTAAATTTGAATTTACTAGTAATTTAAGTGAAAAACTTATTATAATAGAATACATATCTGATGGTAACGCATACGATTTAGACTCAAGAATACCTAAGTTAGCTGAAGAAGCACTGTATGCGCATATTGCTCATGCTATACTTTCTACGAGTGCTAATATTCAAGAATATGTTGTTAGAAGATTTAAACAAGAAAGAAGTGCTAAACTAAGAAATGCTAAAATAAGATTATCTAACCTTAAACTTGATCAAATTATTCAAGTTATGAGAGGACAATCTAAATGGATTAAATAACTACGCATAAATGGCAGAAATTAAAAATAGTTTTTTAGCGTCCAAGATGAATAAAGATCTTGATGACAGGTTAATACCTAACGGTGAATATAGAGATGCTTCTAATATTTCTGTAGGTAAATCAGAAGATGATGATATTGGTACCTTAGAATCTATCTTAGGGAATGCATGTATGACTGATTTTATAGGTGGATATACAACTACTTTTGTTACATCTGATGATGACTTAACGCCTGGTCAAGGTGATCATAAAATTATTTTAAACTCTACTACATCTGGCCTTAGTGTTGGTATGGATATATATTACTGGCCTGATAATGTTAACCAAAATGGTACAAAATATTTAAGTAAACTATCTTGGTGGAGTACTACAAGCGGTATAACTACATTATATTTACAAGATCCATTACCAATAGGTTTAGCAGTGGATCAAAGAATTGTACTTACAACTCCAGTTAGAGTCATAGGTTATCATTCTGATGAAGCTAGACAACGGATGTATTTGTTTTTAACAGATTATGTTGGTACTGAAGTTATACAACCAGATGGATATAAAAACTATATATACATTTACGAACCTAATACTAATATTTTTACACCATTAGTAAACAATAAATCTTTTTTGAATTTCTCTACAGCAAATCCAATAAGTGGTACAAGCTTAATAGAAGATTTACTTTTTTTTACTGATAATAGAAATCAACCTAGAAAAGTTAATGTAACTAGAAGCTCAAACTATTATAATAATGAAGCTAGTGTATCTGTAGCAAAGTACAATCCTTACGAACCTATTTCTTTAGTAAAAACAGCTAAAGGAACTATTGCTTCTGGATCCGCTTCTAGTTTAATCCTAAATACTTTAACAACAGGGGTTTGCTCCTCTAGCAGTGGCACAACATTAGACATAACAGGTTTAAATTACAATATAAAACCTAATCAAGTAGTCGCTAGCACTACAGAAATTTCTGCATACGTTATTGTGGAAGGTGTTACGTATATATCAGGTGCCACACGACTAACATTAAGTAGTTCTCAAACTATTACACCTGGAGAAGTAGTTGGTTTTTATCCAGGTTTTGAAATAAAATCAAGTATAATATCTACAACTATTGGGTATGACCAGTTTTTATACATAAATGGATGGACTCCTTCCACTGGAACCATATTGTTAAATCTACCTATCACTGGAACTATTGTAGCAAATGAATCTATTAATTTTTTAATATCTACAATGAGCAACAAGGATACTAGCACTACGTGGCCAGGGGATCCTGATTATTTAGAAAGTAGATTTGTTAGATTTAGTTATAGATTTAAATATGATGATGGAGAGTATTCTATTATAGCACCTTTTACACAAATAGCTTATATTCCTAAACAACAAGGATATTTTGTTGGGACTGGAGAAAGTTCTGTTGGTGCTGCTGATCAAACACCTAAAGATGAGGACGCTGCTTATAGAAGCACAATATTAAATTGGATGGAAAACAATGTTCAAAACATTGAATTAATTATTCCTTTACCAGATATTGCAAAAAACTTAGGTGTAGCATCTACTTCTACATATAAAATATCAGGCATAGATATATTGTATAAAGAGTCTGAAGCCTTATCAGTTAAAGTTTTAGACTCAGTTGATTCAACTGAATTTTCATCTATAAACAAAAGAGATTTAGACTATTATGTGTATGATTATCAATCTAGAAAACCATACAAAACTCTACCAAGTATTCAAACAACAAGAGTATATGATATGGTTCCCACTAGAGCATTAGCTCAAGAAACTTCGGGAAATAGAGTTATATATGGCAATTTTTGGAATCAACACACTCCTCCAAGTTTATTAGATTATGAAGTTGGGATTGCCGCTAAGCAAACTGACATAAACGAAGGTTATACAAATTGGGTGGAATATCCTAATCATTCGTTAAAACAAGATAGAAATTATCAAGTTGGCTTTATATTAGCTGATAAATGGGGTAGACAATCTTCAGTTATTTTATCTTCTGTTAGAAAAACAGAAAGCTCTCCTGGAAACATAACATATGGTGGTTCTACAGTTTATTCACCTTATAATATTAATCAAACTTCAAGAGGTGAAATAGCCGCATGGACAGGTGACGCATTACAACTTCAAGTGTCTTCAATAATAACATCAGGAAGAAATTCAACACAGGTAAACGCTACTGTTGATGGAGATGTTACAGCTTCTACAAATGTTTACATAAACACTACGGGTAATTATAATTTAGCTAAAGGAATTGTTACTTTTCCACATTTTGAAATTGGTATGTTAATAACGGGTGGTGGTAGTATTCCGGTTGGAACTAGAATTAAATCACTCATACCTAATACAGCAAATGGATTTGTTTTGACTAATCCAATAACTACAACTGATGGCAGCTCTATTATATTAGGTGGTACACAAAATTATCCAGACCAAAACACTGGTCAGCCAGGTTTATATGCTATTCCCTCTGGAACAGGTAGTGGTTTTAATATATATGGCACAACAGCTACAATACAAAACTTGCATTACATCTTTACATTAGACACTTCAGGTGGAGGACAAAATCCTCCTACAGAAGGTGATATAATGAAAGGTGAGTACGAAGACTACGTAAGTGTAAACGGTGTAACTAAAACTGGAAATCAATATGACATTGTAACTAGTGGTGAGGTTAATAATAGTTTTTATCTAAACAGAAGTCTTGGTTTAGTTGATAATAAATACTCTTATATACAAAACTCTACTGGTTGGTATTCTTACAAGATAGTTGTTAGACAGCAAGAACAAGAGTATTATAATATCTATCTACCGGGAATACTTAGTGGTTACCCTAATCAATTAACTACCGCAACTAACGTGGTAGAATTTCCAACTGATCCAGCTTATGCAACAGCTAATATTGTATTATTTAACGATAATATAAATAAAGTGCCAAGAGATTTAGCTGAGGTTGGTCCAGAACAAAAACAATTTAGAAGTTCAGTTCAATTATCAGGTAGAGTAACTAATACTGTTGTTGGAACAAGTGCAAGTGCTTCTAAAAATAATTTACAATATTTTCCTGGTATAAAAACAGACACAGCAATAAGCATAGCAACAGCTACAGATTCTAACATGGCTTTTGAAGTTTTTCAAGATAATTCATCTAATGAACCAATCTTGTATTCATCGCTAAGCACACAGGGTCAAGCAAACTTATACCAACTAGACACAAATCCTTTGATAGCTAGGCTTTCTACAGACTCAAACAATCCTATTGGAGTTGTTTCTCAAGGAGCTGGAGCTAGCGTTAATTTAAATATGTTACCTTATTTAGCTGTTTATGAAACAGAACCTGTTGAATCGTTAATAGATATATATTGGGAAACAACTACTGTTGGTTTAATATCTGATTTAAATAGTGAAATATTAAATACTTTTGATGGTCCAACCGGATTTACTGCTATAGGTTTTAATTTAAATGAAGCAAAAGTTCCTGTTACCGATGCGGTAATAGTTCCAGCATTTTATCCTGTAAACTCAGGAGGCGTGTCATTTGTCAATAGATCAACAATGAGTATGAGTGTAACTGATGGCAATGGAGATCCTTTTGCTGGTTTCACACTTCTTCCTGACACTGGAAGTGGTTATAGCATTATAATTAACCAATTTTTTACCTACACTCATTCTTCTGCAGCAACAGATACGTATCAATTTAGTTTTAATGTATCTATTAATGTAGACGGTGGATCTGGAAGTGGAGAAAACGGAGTTTTATCTTTTACTGGATCGTTAGACAATATAGTCCCAATCTTTAGTGCGGCATTAACAGCGGGGTATCTTCCAGCAATAAGTGTTGCTCCGACTGTAACAGCACTTGGAACTTTAAACGCTAAAAATGGTACGGCAGATACTGATTCTAGTATTAATACACAACAATTAAGGTGGAGAATAACTAGTGGAAACAGCGCAGGCTACTTTGCATTAGGAGAACAAACAGGTGTTTTTACAAAAACATCAACAAGTACACCAGCTGGAAGTTATGACTTAGAGATAACCCTAGAGGATTCCTGGAATGGCTCTACACAAGGAGACGGTTTTGGATCAATAGTTGTAAATCAAATAGTTAATGTTTCTTCTAGTCAAGTAGGTTATTTCTTTTATGGTGGACCTAATACAGTATTTTTAGGAGCTTGTCCAGCTCAAGATGCTGAACCCGTTGATTGCTCTTCTATATTATACTATAGCCAAAGCACGTTGTCAGGTGGTTTACCTACTGCTGGTAGCGAAATAAGAACAGGACCACTTGGAACTAGCTCACCTTTAGCGGCTGCTGGATATTATTCAATAGGTCAATGTGCTACAGGAGCATCTAGGACGTATATGTTTATACAAAATAGTGACGGAATAGTTAGTGCAGGATTTCCTAAATCATGTAATGCATAGTAATAATACAACAAAATAAGTGATAATAAATTATGGCAGCAACTATAGAGATTAAATACTTTAACACTTTTTGGCTTAAAAAAGTAGAAAGCATTACTAGCGCTGCTATTGCACCTGTTTTTAACAACGATACAGCTATTAACAAGTCTACTAATCTACCTAGATCTTATACAGTTGCTGGAACAATACATCAACCAACATATAATTCTACAACACCAGACTGGTATATAGAAGAGTCTAGAATTAGAGGAGGTTATAATAACACAAATGTTGATTTAGGTGTTAAAGCTTATTTAGTAGAAGAATTTCCAGCTGCGCAACACAGGTTTAATTCTTTAATATATTCTGGAATTTACAATTCTAGAACAGGTATAAATAATACAAATCAATTTCCAGTAGGAGAAAGTATAACTAAAAGTGCTGATCCTGCTTATGTTTCTATTCAAAAGCTTTATGCAGAAGACACTAACTTAATTATATTTCAAGAAGATAAAGTGAGTAGAGCGTTAATAGATAAAGATGCTATATACTCTGCAGAAGGAAATGCAAGCATAACTTCAACTAGCTTAGTTATAGGTCAAATAATTCCTTACAAAGGTGAGTATGGTATCTCAAAAGATCCATTTAGTTTTGCTATTTATGGATATAGAAAATACTTTACTGATAGAAAAAGAAATTGTGTACTTAGACTATCACTAGATGGCATGACTGAAATCTCTAGTTATGGAATGCATGATTTTCTTAGAGATGAACTTTCCGCTACAGCTACTAATAAAATAGTTGCAGGCTTTAATGAGCATACAAAAGATTATACCTTATCTATACAGAAGTCAGACAATAGTTATTCTACTCTAGCTTTTGACGAACAAGTTAGGGGTTGGGTTAGTTTATATGATTACCAACCTAGTTACGTAAGTAGTTTAGGTAGTAATTTTTATAGTTTTTATAAAGGAAGGGTTTTTAAACATTATATAGATCAAAGCAATCAACAAAATCCTTATGGTAAATTTTACAATTATATTTACAACTCTGACGTAACGGTAGTTTTTAATTCTGAACCATCTTTAATTAAAACTTTTAAAACAATTAATTATGAAGGATCTATAGGGTGGGGAGTTGTTAATTTACCTAGTGAAATAGGAACAAACAATGGAATGAAAACAAGTTCAGGTGATGTAGCATTTACTTTATCATCTGCTTCTACAGCTACAATACCAACATTAGCTGGATTAGAATCAAATTTTTGGACTAATAATTTTAAAGAAAAAGAAGGGAAATTTTTTGCAAATTTAATCAATAATTCTTCTGTAATTAGTCAAGAAATTTTATGGGGAAAAGATACTACGGGGATAAAAGGCTATTTTGCAACTGTTAAGTTTTCAGTAAGTAATGCAACGTATGCAACAACAAAATCAGAACTTTATGCTGTTTCTACAAACTACGTAGAGTCGTCATATTAATAAATATAAATTATGGGATTATTAGGAAGAATATTAGGTGGCACCTCAGAAGCAGCTGGATATAGAGCTCAGTCGAGACAGGCTCGAGGAGAAAAAAGAGCCGCAGTAGGAGCGTTGGCTTCCTTAAATAAAAACAGACAAGCAGTTATAAACCCATATTCAAACGTTACTAACTTAAGTTCTTTAGCTAAAGATCTTACTGGTAACTTAAGTAATCCTTTTGCTAACCTAAGTGTTTCAACTGCTGCTGCTGATATGCAGGCTGAACAAACTGATATAGCTTTAGCAAACACTTTAGACACTATCAGAGCAACTGGTGGAGGTGCTGGTGGAGCAACTGCTTTAGCTCAAGCTGCTTTACAGGGTAAAAAAGGTATTGCTGCTAGTATAGAACAACAAGAAACTAAAAATGAAAAACTTGCTGCTCAAGGTCAACAAACCTTGGAACAATTACAGAATTCTGAAAAACAAAGAATTCAAGGTGTTCAGTTAAGTGAAGGTCAAAGAATACAAGATGCCGATGTTCAAGGTCAAGATTATAAATTTAGAGCGCAAGAAAGAAGAGACGAATCTACTATTGGAGATTTAAGAGGTCAAAGAGATGATGCTTTAGCTAGACAATACAACTACACACAAGCGTCTATTGGAGCAACGGCAAAAACACTAGGCAATATTTAAAATAAAATCATGGGATTAAAAGAAAAACTTTTAGAAAATAAAAAACTCAATCAGGAATGTCAATTTGAGGTTGCTGAACTTCAATCTCAACTTTCTTATCAACTAGGGAATGAAGAGCCAACGACTCCTTCTATTGATTTTGAAAGTTTATATGATCCTTTTGTAAAAACATATGCTGATATAAAATTAGCTCTAGAAAATGGTACAGAAGAAAATCCTGTTGCTGCTAGAAGATTTGTTGAGGATATTGTTAAAAGTACTGAAACTATAAAAACAAGCTTAGAAAACATCGAATCCAATACAGAGCTATGGATGGCTGCAGTTATAAAAGCTGGTTTAATGGGTGGAGTTGATTTAATGGGAACACCTTATAGTAGGTATAAATCTATGAGTATATTAGATGAAAACTTAGAAGGTATTTTACATATTGTAGCAGAGAATGGTAATATAAATAGATTAGCCTGGGAAATATATACTAAAGAAGGAGTTTTTATAGAAAAGATGTTTTTAAATAAACTAAACACTCTTTCAGAAACTCAAGATATGTTTGTTAGTATTCCTGATACATCTAAACAAAACCAAGATTTTAAAAAATCTAATCCTGAAATATTTGAAGTTAAAGCTTTAGGTGGAGATCAAGAAGAAACAGTTTTAACTGGTGGTATTACAGAGAATTTTAGAAAAATGAAGAGCGATGGTTCCCCTGACTTATATGAAAAACCTTTAGGAGGTGGTTTAGTTCAGCAGTTTCAAAAAATAGACAAAGAAACTATAAAAACTAGTTTACCTTTTCAATTAGGTATGGATAAAATTACTGCAGAATTGTTAACGATGTACGAAGGAGATGATCAAGTCATAGCTTTTAATAACAATATTATTTCTGAAGTCACCGATCATTATATAAAACCTGGCAAAGCTTTAAGAGAAAATGAAAAAAATAGATTTGTAGAAGATTATAAGGATTGGTTTTTAGAAAAAGAAATTGGAGATGAAATGCCTATAGGTTCTCCAAAGAAAAAAGAAGAAATTGTTGATGAAGAAGTGGTGGAAGAGCAATTACCTGACGGTCAAGAAGTTCAAGTAGAAGAGCAAGTAGTATCTTAAATTTAATTTATGGCAAACTGTAAAGAGTTATATAAAGACTTAGAGTCCCAAGATTATCTTGATTGTGTAAATCGAAATAAAAATGAGAGTGTTGATAAAATAATCAAACCATTACTTGTTAAAGAAAAAGTAAGAGAGGTCGATCCGGTTATTGGTTTAGCTAAAGATATTTTTAAAGTAAATTACGATAAAGACAAACTTTTCAAACAAGGTGGGGACGCAGTTGTAAGTATTTTAAATGAATACACTGATGCTTTACCTAATCTAAGTTATGACTCTACTGGAGAGATTAAATCGGATGGAATAGGACGTGGAGTAAAACGAGGTATTAAAATTAAGTTTACTAAAGGTGATGGTGAAGTTATAGAAAGTGACTTAATGAGTATTGGAGGATTGTCCAATGCTGAAGAAAATTATGGAATATTTAAAGATTTTCTTAAAAATAATTTAAGCAATGATGAGTTAACTAAAATAACAGATAGTTTTTTAATAAAAGCTGAAAATCAAAAAAAAAGCGATAGTAATCATTTAACTAACGACGATATAAGAGATGTTAAATTAAAAAACAGAGGAAACAATCAATCATTTTACACTGAAGAAGTAGATGGAAGCCCTAATGATCAAGGCAAAACTAAATTAACACCTAATCTAAATGTTTTTGATTCTTATAAGAAAACAACTAAAGAAGTTTTTCAAATGGGAATAAAGATTTATGGAGGAGATTTAGAGACTATAACTCCGTATGCTGAAGAGGTACAAGCAAATGTGGAAATTTTAACAGCTAAAAATCTTGAATCGAAAAAAATTGCTACAACAGAACAAATTTTAGAACAAGCAAAGCTACAAACGTTAATAGATTTAACAAGTCTTGAGTTAAACAAAAGAAAAAGAGAAATAATAAATATTGAAAACCAAGATTTAAAAACTCAAGCAGAAGATTTTGTTGGAACTAGAGTTTTAAAGAGTAAACAAGGAGATGACATAAAAAATGCAGTTATAGAGCAAAAAACATCTATAAATAGTTTAGAAATCTTTGAACAAACATTAAGTTTGTATGAAAAAATCACAAATGGAACTTCAACGGACGATGATCTTGCTTTAATAGAAAAAAATCTATCGTTACTAAATGTGCAAAAAGTTAATAATTCAGAAAAGTATTTTAAAAGTGGAATGCAGTATGATGATTATGTAAAACAAGGAGGTGCTGAAAACAAAGACTTAAACAATTTTAATGATGTAACCCTAAAAAATGGTGTTCAAGTAACTAGAGACGTTTTAGATAATTATAAAAATCTTTATTTGCACGCCACGTCTGAGCAAGGTGTTTACAAAAAAAGACAGATAGAAATCTCAAATCTTGTATCCGATATAGAGGACAATGATCTTGCTTTTGAATTAGCAAGTAAAAATTATAGCGAAATGGCAAAAGCCATGAACAATATAGGCGTTGGATTTTCTGATATAGGTTTTAATTTAGCTTATGGTACTGGTAAAGTTTTAAATTTTATAGGCAAAGTTGTTGTTAATGGAAACCCCATGTATACCGGAAGAAACTTACAACAAATATTGAATGGTAATGGAATAGATAAGGCTTTAGATTCTTTAGCTGTTGACTACGTTCAAGAAACACAAGAAATAAGAGATTCATTTGTCGATAACATTGAATTTGGTGCGGATATATTTAAAGATGGTTTGAAATTCGGTAAATTTGTTGCTCAAGAGTTTAGCACACAAGTTCCAATATTTGCCACAATGATGGCAACTGGTGGCTATGGAAGCTTAGTGATAGGCGCTTCAACAGCTGCTGGCAAAAGAGCTACTATGGCTCATGAAATAGCCACTGGTAAAAAAGAATATACTATTTCTGAATTAATATTAAAACCTATAGGCTATGGTTTAGCAGAAGGTTTAATAGCACATTATACAACTGTACCAATAATCAAAGCTAACAAGCTTCGGTTTACTAAAATTTTTGGTAAAGCCGATGTAATTGAAAACGGTCAAAAAGCTTTTTGGAGAGAAAATGCTATGCAAGGTTTTGTTTTTGAACCTATACTAGAGGCTGGGGGTGAAGCTCTAACTACAGGACTACAAAACTCAATAGACGGTAATCCTTTTACTGAAAACATGGGGCATTCTGCTTTTTCAGGCTTTGGTATGTCTTTAATAATGAGTGGATCGAGTTTTAGTTATGGGTCTTACATGGCAAGAAATTCTGATTGGAAATCAAGAGGAGATTTAAGAAACGAACAACGTGATTTAGATGAGTTAAATTTTCAAAGGCAAGAATATAGTAGAAAATTAAATGATGGTAGGTTTAGTAAAACTAATAAGAATAATTTTAAAAAAGCTATTAATGTAGTTGACTCTCAAATAAAACAAAAAACTCTAGCTGTTGAGAATGCAATGGATAAGATAGAATCAATAGTAAAAAACAACTATAGAGAAGGTCACGCAAACTATATTAAAAATTTTTTAAGTTTACAAACTAAATTACAGAATGATGCTCAAGATATATTGAACAACAATGCGTTTAATGAGCGACAAAAATCAGATTTAATAAAGGGGTTAAGTAGTGAATTTCAAATTTATCAGCAAGTTATAGATGAATCTTTGTCTGAAGCAAATATGATGAAGTTTAGACCTGAATTCAACTTATTGAAAAATGCGGTAAATGAGGATGGTACTTCTGATGAAAGTTCTAGAGAAAAATACAAAAACTATATACAAGAGGCAAAACAAACAATATCAGCTGAAGGAGGTAAAGAATCACTTGAGAATATACGTAGAGGCGCTTATGAACTATATGTAACTGATATTGTTAAAGAATCTAATGCTTCTGCTGCTAAAAATAAATTTGCTCAATTAAGTTTTACTCAATTAGACACAGTGGAACAAGCTATAGATTGGATTAATAATGATTCTAAACTTTCAGATGAAAAAAAATTGAAAGCTATAGAAAGTGTTAAAAAAGGAGCGGATGGTTTTGCTGATAAAGATACCAATACAACTGTAGTTGTTGTAGATAATCAAGTTAAAAATCAAAGAAAATTTACTGGTGTACACGAAATAGGTCATCAATTATTTTGGAATATATTTAGCAGAAACTCTGCAGCTTTTGAACCTATCGCTCAGCAGTTGTTAAAAACAGCAAAACAAATAGATCCTAAATTGTATGAAAAAATAATAACTGAAGCCGAAAAAGATGAAAATGGTAATTTAAAAACTCAAGAAGTTATAATGAGATTTTTAGAGGCAGCAGCTGGAGGAGATATTAAAATGATTCAAAAAGCTAGTGGCTGGAAAGGTTTATTTGGTATAATGGTTCAAAAAGAATTTGATAGTAATTTTAATTATAATTTTGACTTTAAGGGTGAAACTGACATTGTAAATTGGGTTATTGGTTTAGGTAACAAACTTAAAAGTGGTAGTTTAAACACAGATCAACTTGGTGAAGCTAAGGAGACTGCTGGATTTTTCATGAAAATTACAGACACTCAAGGAGATATTGAAGCTGATTCTGATGGAATTGCTTTTTCTAAAGGTGATGGATTTGCTAATGCTAACATTGCTAATGAATTAAACTTAACAAATTCAACACAGAATATTGTTGATAAAAATAATAAAGTCTTTGATGATATTGTAGATCTTTCTAAACTTCCAGAAAATAAAGGTGTTGAATTAAAAGATTTAGTTACTCAAAAGATGAAAAATGATCTTGTTACTAATAATATGCCTAGGGTAACTGCACTAGCTAAACAAGCTGCACAAACAGGACAAAACATAAATTTAGAAGAAGGTTTAAGAAAAACATTTGATGACTTTAATGGAGAGTATGCTCTAAAGTTAACTGAACTCGCTAACAGCTGGAACCCTGCTAAAAATGATAGCTTTGGTGCTTACATGAATCAGTTATTACCTTTAAAATATTCTGGTATTTTAGCTAAATTAAAAAAAGGTGAAAGCGATCAAACAACTAGAATAGATGAAAGCACTACACAAATTGCAGACGTATCTACGAGTTCATCGGTTGATACAGTAATAGAACCTAAAATAGATCCTCTTACTTTTTTACCTGATGGCAAAACTAAAGATAAATTTGTAAAAAGTTTAGGTAATGCTTTAAAAGATGCTACACCAGAACAATTAAAAAACGTATCATTTGCTAATCCAATAAAATCAGATAAATTATTAAATGAGTTTGCTGATATGTTTAACCTATTAACAACAGGTCGTGATGGAAAAGTTAAAAATCCTTTAATTGATAAGTCTTTTAATTTTAGTGATGTAAATAATTTAAAAGATATACAGAGACAGATTATAAAGAATTATCAAAATCTTAGAAACTCAATGCCTAAAGGTAATGAAACTGTATTTACTAGAAAAGGAAGACAAGGTCTAGTCAAAGAAGGTGGAGGAAGTTTAGCTTTAACAACAAAGTTTTTAAACGAATACTATACAAGATTACCTAAGAAAATATCTAATAACGTGCAATATAAGCCTAAAGAGTTAAGTAAAAATGAATGGCTAGCACCTTTAGGTATTATAGATGGTAAAGTTGATCCTAATTACACACCTAGAGCGGGGCAAGCACAAACACTTAAAGGTATGTTTGATGCTATATATAAAAATGTAGCTTCACAAGCTGCCGATGCTCAGTTAAAAATAGATCAACAACTAGATACAGATGCTAAAGCTAGAGCAAAAGCCAATGTAAGATCTGGTAAATCAGACTTAGTATTTAGCAACTCTCAGCTTTCAGATTTTGGAGCTTCTGCAAGAACAGTTGACTTAATGAAGACATTTAGGGATGGTAATTTTAAAAACATGACTGTTGAATATCCTAGTAGTAATAAGTCTATAGCTAAAAGAGCTGAAAAAAGTAAATTAAAATTTGACGAAACAGATTATATAAGTTCAGAGCCTAGGTTTATTAAAGATGATAATTTTAAAGATGCTAGATCTCGTTGGCTTAAAAAAATTGCACCATTATTAAATCAAGACTTGCTTGAATCTTCTTTAATAGCAGGAGGACCAAGAAGTATGTTTGGAAAATTAGAAGAAGTGTATGAGGCTTTAGGTATAAAAATTGGAAAGAAAACACCTAAACAATTAAAAAAAGAAGCTGCAGAGTTTTTTAGCAAAACAGCACCTAAAATACCTACAAACTTCAACTATAGTAGGGGTAAATATGCTAAAATGTCTCCTAATCAATTAAGAAATCATTTCAATTCAAAAGAATTTAAAGCTAATGAAAAGTTAAAAATGCCTTTTCTGAAAGACTTTGCTAAAGTTATGCAAACAACAATGAAAAACGATCCTGAAGCAGAAGCAATGTGGGCTGGATTTTTAGCATCTACTAGTAATATGAGTAAAGGTATAATTAGAAGAATGGCACCTATAAAATTCTTTTCTTTAATCTCTCAACAAAAAGGCAATTTATTTGTAGAGGAACATAGTATGCCAGCTAATAACATTGCTAAGTTTTTGTTTTATATTGCAAAAAATGGAACAGTAGATAAAAATTTTAGTTTTATAAAAGATAATTATTTTCAAGGTCAATTAAGAAAGCTTGATGATGACAAGCTTAAAGGTCCTTGGTTTAACTATATATCCACCATGCCAAAAGAGTTTTTTACTATGGAAAACTTAACTACATGGATAAGATATAATAATGAAAATGTAGCCGCTATTGATGGTGGTATCAATTTTGACACATATGAAATGGTTGATACTGGTAAAACCGTTAGCCAACAACTAGCACAACAAGCAATGGATGTTGTTGTTGCTCATGTTGAAGTTAATAATGTGATAGACGAAGGAATTGAGGCTAATAAAAATAAAAGTTCTTTATCTCTTTCCGCATCACCCGAACAATTAAATACCGAGTTCAATAAGATTATAGAGGAAACATTAAGTATTGAAGCTGACAAAAGATTTTCTAGCATTGTAGCTAAAAGACGTGGAGCTAAGAAAGGTAAGTTTAGACCATTTGTTCCACCTTCTGCTGAAGATTTCTCAGGATTAATGTATGATCTATATGGCTACGGTAAAATGGGGGAAGCACAAATGAAATGGGTTAATGAAAACTTAATACAACCTTATAGAAAAGGAGTTTCTGATATAGAAGCTTATAGATATAGTTTAGGCCAAGATTATAAAGCTTTATTAAAAAAATTCCCTGATGTTAAAAAGAAATTAGGTAAAACAATACCTGGAACAGATTTTACTTATGACCAGGCTTTAAGAGTTAATTTATGGACTAGAGCTGGTTACGAAATACCTGGAATATCTAAAAGAGATGCAGAAAAACTAAATAGTATTGTTGAAAAAGATTCAGAATTAGGCTTATTTAATGATGCGGCTTTATTAATAAGTAAACAAACTAAATGGGCCGAACCAGACGCTTACTGGGATGCGCAAAGTATTTTGTCTGATTTAAATAATATTACTACAAAAGTTGGTAGAAAACAATTTTTAGAACAGTTTATAGCTAACAAAGAAGCTATATTTTCTGCTGAAAATATGAATAAACTAGAGGCTGCTTTAGGTAATGGGTGGAGAAATGCAATGGAAGATTCTTTGTATCGTATGGAAAATGGTACCAACAGACCTTCTGGAACAAATGCTTTAACTAACAACTTTTTGAATTGGGTTAACAACTCTATTGGAGCTATCATGTTTTTTAATAGAAAGTCAGCTTTATTACAGACTATATCTTCTGTGAATTTTTTAAACTGGAGTGATAACAACCCTGTTAAAGCAGCTATGGCTTTTGCTAATTTTCCTCAATTTCTTAAAGATTTTTCAACTTTATGGAATTCATCTAAATTAAAACAAAGAAGATCAGGTTTAAAAAGTGATATAAATGAATCTGAAATAGCGAATGCAGTTAAAGGTGCTAAAGACAAGGCATCAGCCATGTTGTCTTATTTACTTAAAATAGGTTTTACACCAACACAGCTTGCAGATAGTTTTGCTATTGCTTCAGGTGGTGCTACTTTTTATAGAAATAGAATTAATACGTATATAAAACAAGGAATGCCAAAAGCAGAAGCAGAAACTAAAGCTTTTGATGATTTTGCTGAAACTTCTGACGTTAGTCAGCAATCGGCTGATCCTATGTTAATATCTCAACAACAAGCTAGTATACTAGGGAGGTTGTTGTTAGCATTTCAAAACACGCCATCACAGGTTACAAGATTATTTAAAAAAGCAGGTAGAGATTTTAAAAATAATAGAGGTGATCAAAAAACTAATATATCTAAAATGGTATATTATGGAGCTATACAAGGATTTATATTTGCTGCATTATCAAATGCATACTTTATGTTGGCTGATGAAGAAGACCCTGAGGATATGACTGAAGAAGAGAAGCTTAGATATGATAAATCAAAAGAAACTAAGATTGCTAGAATATTAAACTCTATGACTGATACTATTTTAAGAGGTTCTGGAGTTTATGGAGCTATAGTTGCTACATTAAAAAATACTATCTTAACTTATAACAGAGAAGAAAACAAAAATGCTTTTTCTAAAGATAGAGGTAATGTTATTCTTGAATTAGCAAATCTTTCGCCTCCAATTGGATCGAAATTAAGAAAAATAAACAATGCTTATAAAACTAAAGACTATAATAAGGAAATTACAAAAGAAATGGGCTGGGATGTTACTTATAAAGGTAGAGTAAAATTAAGTCCTAATTATAGTATTTTTGCTTCTTTGACAGAAGGTTTTACAAACTTACCTTTAGAAAGAGCTGTTAATGAGTTTAAAGCTTTAAATGAAATGATGGATGAAAGAAATAGTACATTACAAAGAATTGCTTTAGCGCTTGGTTATAGAAGTTGGGATGTTGGAGCTATAGACGAAGAATCTGATATTATAAGAGTTGAAGCTAAGGCTGAGAAAAAGGCACAAACCAAAATAGATCAACAGAAGAAACGTGATGAAAAGAAAAGGCTTAGGGAATTGGAAAAATATAAAGGCAAGACACCTGTGGAAATTAAAAAAATGAAGCAAGTTGAAGTTTTAATGAAGACAAATAAGCCAGAGCAAATCACAACATTATTAAGTTTAGGCTTAACTAAAGATGAGATTAAAAAATTAAAATACGAAGAAGACAGAGTGAATAAAATAATTCAACTTCAAGATAAATAACACTAAAAAATAAATATGAAATTATGGAAAATTGCCCTATTTGCGCTAATTGCTATTGTAGTTAGTTGCGGAACATACACAAAACAACCTATTGCTAGTCATGTAGTTGCTGTAACGATGGAAGGAGATACAATATTAGT
>TARA_B110000037_G_scaffold212182_1_pt1 | contig 19704 bp, 18 predicted proteins | sample TARA_B110000037 | Tara Oceans TARA_B110000037 (sample SAMEA4397196) | marine metagenome | biome: Polar Biome; feature: [MIX] marine epipelagic wind mixed layer (ENVO:01000061); material: water (ENVO:00002006), including particulate matter (ENVO:01000060) such as... | depth 10-100 m
GGCTGCGTTTTTTGAAATCAAAGGTGATGGCATGTGCGACGAGTTACTTTGTGGTAATCTGATGGGGGAAGTCCTCCGGACAAAAGAGAGGTTTGTCTTGTTCGCACGCCATTTCTCCAAGTTTCTTTTTCAGAATCGCGAGACCGTCTTCTTGAAGAGGGACAGCCGCCAATGGCTCCGTGATTTTAAAGGTCGTGCGAGAGGTTGCGCTTGCGACAATGAGATCACCTAAAGCTGGTTCGCTGATTGAAACAGTTGATTTGATTTTCTGGGCCAGCCGGAAGAGTAAAACAATCTCGTTCCGGTCTGGCTGATTTGCGTGATATTCGATCAAACGGCCGATGCTTAGTTGAGCGAAGCCGAAATCAGAGAAAGCATCCTCTTTGAAGGAAGCTGCTGAAAAAATGGGGGCGTTACCTTTTACGATTCTTTCGAGATTTTTGCGTTGATGATCGTGAAACTCATAGGGCGGTGAGTCTTTGGTAGTGATTTTCATCGAACGTCCCGGATGATTGTTCTGGAAATCAGAGGTGCGGAGAATCTCGATCCAAGTTTCAGCGACGGCGGCATTAGCGAGAAGGAGGAGGATAAAAATGTGTTTCATGATTAAATCTCTCCTTCTTCCATGAAGGAGTAGTATCCTTGAGTGCCGTCGTTTGGTCGACCGATGATGATATGGTCGATGAAGGTGAGGCCCATGGTGTGGGCGGCTTTGGTGAGATTTTTGGTGAGGGTTTTGTCGGGAATACTGGGGGTGGTTTCTCCGGAGGGATGATTGTGGGCGATCGCGAAATTGGGAGCCTTGTCAATGAGGACGGGGCGGAGGATTTCGGAAATGGAGGCGACAGTTTGATTGGATGAACCGCTGGAGAGTTCGCGCATACGGATGAGTTTACCATTTCCGTGCAAGGTCAGAACGAAGAGTTTCTCGGTTGAGAGATGGGCAAGCTGGGGAGCAAGAAAGTTGTAAAGGGCATCGCTGGAAGTCAACGTGACCGAGCTGGAGTCATCGCGGGCCGCTCGGGAACCGAGTTCGAAAGCGGCCTGCAGTTGGCAGGCCTTGGCGAGGCCGAGGCCGTGTTCTTTGCAGAGTTCCTGGAGGTCAAGGCGGGCGAGGGTGACGATGCTGCCGTGCTTGCGAAGGAGTTGGCGGCCGATCTCGATGGCGCTAGCTCCTTTTGTGCCGGTTCTCAGAAAAATGGCGAGGAGTTCCTCGTTAGAAAGGGCGGCGACACCCAAGGCGGCCATTTTCTCCCGTGGTTTTTGGTCGGGAGGCAGGTCGTGGATGCGCTGGTGATCTGACATCGGAAAGAAGCTTCGATTTTTCGAGGGGACGTGGCAAGCTTCACTCGTGGAAGAGAGAACGATTGTCTTTTTTGACAGCGGTTGTCTGCTGTGCCAGGCTTCGTTGAAGTGGCTGAATCGGCTCGATGCGAGAGACCGACTCAGATTTGCTCCTTTGGGAGGAGAGACCGCAAAGAAGTTCAAAATTTCTCGCGATGATGATTCAATGGCTGTCGTTCGGAATGGAGTGGTCTTTCGTGCGAGCGAAGCTGCCCGTTTTGCATTTTTGGGTGCGGGTGGGGCCGGATTACTCGTTGGCTGCTTTCTGAAACTCATTCCCCTGAAGATACGAAATTGGGGATACTACGGGATCGCCAAAAATCGCAAAAAGCTGGTGAAGAAGGAGGCGTGTGGAATTCCCGAGGAAGGATTGAGGGAAAAGCTTTTGGCTTAGATCAAAGGGGTTATTCAGCCTTTGGCACGACTTCCTTGTTTTCGAGTCTCAATTCGAGTTGTTCTTGATCGGCTTCCAGAACTCGAAGCTGGACCTGTGGAGCTTCGACCGAAAAGAAGAAGGCCCCAACGAGGATCAAATTTAAATGGAATTTAGCGGCGACGATTAACAAGGCTCCCATGGAATCAGGATAAATGTAGTATGAGGTCTTCCACAAGGCAGATTTCTTTTGGGAGCCCTCTCTTTTTTCTCTTGCCAGCTTGGAGGGGTGGGCCTATCCCTTCGCCCGTCCTGAAAAGGTTTAGGGGCGTTAGCTCAGTTGGTAGAGCATCTGCATGGCATGCAGAGGGTCAGCGGTTCGAATCCGCTACGCTCCACCATTTTTTGCCAAAGCAAGAGATGGTGATAACCTCCAGAGATCGAGGGCCGGCCCAGGGCCGGTTTTCTTGTCAAAACATCCCACCCGTCCCCATGTTAAAAGGAGAAGAACTCGCACTTGCGTGCGCGACCGCCGCTGATGAATTAAAAGCCGAAGATGTTCGTATCTTCGATCTGCGTGGGATTTCCACTCTCACCGATTTTATGGTGGTGTGCTCGGGTAATTCCCCGCCCCATCTCAAAGCGATTGTTCGCGATGTGGAGGGAAGTGTTCGGGAGAAAGGCTCCGATCCTGCTCTTCATACCGAGGGGAAGGCGGCAAGCCGTTGGGTGGTGATTGATTTTGTTGATGTCATGGTTCACGTCCTCGATCAGGAGTTCCGGGAGCATTATGCTCTTGAAACTTTGTGGGGCGATGCGAAGGAAGTGGTCCGGAATGACCATGATGAGAATTGAAATACTAAACACCGGAACCGAACTTCTTCTCGGATCGACTCGTAATACCCACGGAACTTGGATAGGGCAGGAGCTGGTTAAGCTCGGATTACGTGTGCAGCGTCAGGTGACGGTTCCCGATGGGATTGCCATCGAGGAGGCCCTGAACGAAGCGACTCATCGATCTGATGTTGTGTTGGTGACGGGTGGACTTGGTCCTACCAGTGATGATATTACGCGGGAAGCGACCGCGAAAGTTTTGGGAGTAGAATTGATCGAAGATGAAGAGTCTCTGAGGTCGCTTCATGAGTTTTTCACCAAACGGAACAAGCCCATGGTCGATGCCAATCTCAAACAGGCGCAGAACCTAGTGGGAGCAGATATTCTTCCAAACAATAACGGAACTGCGCCGGGGATTTATGCCCCGCCTCGACTCGGTGGGGAACCCAGTTGTGCTGTTTTTCTTCTCCCTGGGCCTCCACGTGAACTCTATCCGATGTTTCACGATGAAGTGGTTCCACGTCTCAAGGCATTGGCGGGGGTGGAGGCAATTGATACTGTGCAGGAATTAAAATTTGTGGGGATTGGCGAGAGCGACTTTCACGAGCAACTCGATGAGGATTTGGCGAAAATCGATGGGCTGGAAGTGGGTTACTGCGCAAGATTGGGCGAGGTCGATCTTCGATTGATTGGATCGAACGAGGTGATCAGCAAGGGACGAGAACTCACTGAAGCGTGTTTCAAAGAATTCATGGTTTCAGACGACGGGTCCGATCTGGAAACGGTTGTTGTTAGGGGTCTCGTTGCACTCGGTAAAACCTTGGTCACCGCAGAAAGCTGTACCGGGGGACTGGTGGCGAACAGGATTACTAACGTGCGAGGTGCGAGTGCGGTGTTCACACATGGATTTGTGACCTATTCAAACGAAGCCAAGGCCCAGTTAATTGGGGTCTCGGAAGAGACCTTGGCTTCCTACGGTGCGGTCAGTGAGGAAGTCGCTGGTGAGATGGCCTCTGGAGCACGCACAACGAGCGGTGCGGATATCGCAGTGTCCATTACGGGAATTGCCGGACCAGACGGAGGAACCGAGGACAAACCGGTTGGGACTGTTTGTTTCGGAATTTCGAGCAAAGACGGCATCCAAACCTACCGTGAAATTCATCCGCGAAGCCGCCTCGACTTCAAACAGCAAGCTAGCCAGCGTGCGCTTGATCTGGTGAGACGTTTGTTGGGAAGCGATTAATAGTCTGGGTTGAAGTTCCCGTTATAGCCGGGGCGGTAGAGGTGGACTTTGAGGACCTTTGCCATAATCGGGAAATGTTTGTCGTGCGCGAAGATCGCGGCCTCTTTCTCGAGAACGATGGTTGTAATCATGATATCATTCCAGGGCAGCGTGTGGCTCTCAGGTCGTAATTTGGCATAGTTTTTTTACGACTTTACGCCAGATTTTTGGTGGTTGGTGAGAGGTTAGCGCGCGAATTGGCCTTCCCTGACAATGTTGGCGAACTTGCGAACCATCTCCCGACGAATGTATTCGGTGGCTGCCTTTGTAGTGGGAGGTCCTTTTTTTGGTTTCACCGGTTACGATCATCGCTTTTTTAAGCGTATCTTCATCGATATTAATTACGATTCTGATGGAGGAAAGGTAAGAAAAACGATGAAAATGTTCCCTCTTCAATCATTTTTTTTGCATCTTTCCTGAATCACTCTTTCGAAGTCTCTGGAACAATTTCGTAAAGAAGAGCGTTGTCCTTTTTGAGGTATTCCTTAGCAAGAGCGTTTAGTTCCTCGACGGTCACCTTGCCGTAATCTTCATCGCGCGTCCGGGCCCAGTCGAGTTTGTAGGGCTTTTCCTGACTGCTTCCGAGAACAGTGCCGAGCCAGTAGCCGTTGTCCCGGAGACTTTCCTTGAGACCGGACTGGATTGGCTTGAGTGACCGCTCGAGTTCGTCCTTGGTAACGCCATCAGTGGACATTTTATTAGCGAGAGCAATCATGAGGTCCCCATATTTTTTGGTTTCTTCCGGCTTTACCTGGGCCATGGCCTGCATAAAGCCGATCTCGAGTTCCTGGCTGGGGGAAGCTCCGGCGCGCGGGCTGTAGGAACCACCGAGCTTCTCGCGGATTTCCTCGCGAAGTCGGTCGCTCAGGATGGAAGCGAGGACATTAAAGCGGCGCGAAGTTTTGACGTCCTTTCCAGTAGCTGGAATTTTCCAGACGACCATGGCGGCGGCATTGGGAATCTTAGAATCAAATGTGAATTTCTTACCTCCGGGGCGAGCGGGGAAGTTGATCTTGCGTCGGTCTGCGAAGTCCGACTTGGCTGTCTTGCGCTCGGGGAGGGCTCCGAAGGTCTTTAGAATTAGGGGCAGAGCCACCTTGGGGTCGAGATCACCTACGAGTGTTAGCTCGAGAGGGGCTTCCTTGAAAGCCGGCATCACCCATTTTTTGACTATGTCAGAGTTGTAGGACATGGCTTTTTCCTGCGCCGGGAAGTTGAAGCGGAAATCGCCACCGTGGAGTTCGTAGGCCATCTTGATCATTGCTCCCTGCATGGAGTGCTTGAGCTGATTGTAGAGCATGGGAAGAGCCATTTTGAACATCCGCTCGCCTTCGGGACGGAAGCCCGGGTCGGTGAAATAGGCGCACATCAGCTGGAGTTGCAGCTCAAGGTCTTCGGGAGTGGTACGTCCGCTGAGGGAGAAGTCGGCCTCATCGATTCCGAAGCCAATACCGACGTTTTTACCGGCGAGGATGCGCTGCAGGTCATCGGCAGAATGCTGACCAAGTCCACCTGCCTCAAAGATGGCGCTGGCAAAGCGATCAAGTCCGGAGGTGTCGTCGGGCTGGGTGAGTTGACCGGAACCGAAGCGGGCATTGATGCTAATCGAGTTCTTTTGGAAGTCGGTCTGCTTGTAGTTCACGCGCACGTTGTTCGAGAGCATGAGTTGAGTGGCTCCAAGGCCCTCAATCGTTTGCTCCTGCACAATGGTGCCTGACTTTCCAAAATCAGTGTAGGCGAAGGGAGCGAGTTTTTCCTCGGATGGAGCGGTCACTTCGACTTTCTGACTTTCAAGGAAGATCTTTTTGAGCTCGCCAGCGGCGCCCTCGGGAGCAGCGGGAGTGGTAAGAACGAGGGAGAGGTCCTTGGTGTCCCAGAATTCGTTAAATGCTTTTTGGCAGACTTCGGCGGAGATCTTTTCGAGGGCTCCTCTGACAAGCTCGAGATCTCCTTCCGGAGTCGTGAAGACGTTTTTTTTGCCGATTGCTCCGATGAACATCTTTGCGATGCCCGGAGAGCGTCGGGTGTCCTTTCTCTTTACTGACTCTTCAGCCATATTAATGAGGTTGGCCTTGGCCTCCTTAAGTTCATCCGCAGTGAAACCAAACCTAACGGCTTTGCGCAGCTCTTGTTCCAGAACGGGGATCGCTTCCTTCCACTTGCCCTCGGCAGGAGTGACTTCAAGGCCGCCTTGTTCGATTTGGCTAAACATGACGGAACGGACAGCGCCTCCGCTGAGAATGGGAGAGCCTGCCTCCTTGGCGAGGACTTTGAAGCGACGGTTGATAATGCCGTTGGCGATCGCGAGCGGGTATTGCTCGATACGGTTTGCGCTGGTATCGGCCTTGGGTTTGTAGGCACGAATCGAGTAGAGAGAAATGTCTGCGGAAGGCACCTCTTTATCGGTGAAGACCTCGGAGCGGAGCCCGTGACCTGTGGGAGGAAGATCCTTGGCTGGATTATTGCCTGGGTTTTTAGGGTTTTGGAGAGAGATAAAGGTCTCTCGGACCCGCTTCTCCATTTCCTTGGCGTCAATATCACCGACAACTACGAAGGTCATACGTTCAGGGGTGTAGTAGCGGGTGTAGAAGTCGACGAAGCGCGCTCTCTTGGCATTTTTAATGACTTCTTCGGTCCCAATCGGGACGCGCTGCATAAGGCGGGATTCGGGAAGAAGGTACTCGAATTGCTTGAGCATCATCCGGTAACCGACGGAATCGCGTGAGGTTTTTTCCGAAATGATGACGCCGCGCTCGCTGTCGATTTCATCCGAGGTCAGAAGAGCTCCGTCGGCAAAGTCGCGCATCACGGTGAAAGTGAGATTGACCGTTTCCTCGTCCATATTCGGGAGATCGAGCATATAAACGGTCTCATCAAAAGAGGTGTAGGCATTGGCGTGGGCGCCAAACTGAATGCCCAGACGCTGCATCTTTGGAATAAGCTCGGCGGGAGTGAAGTTTTTTGTCCCATTGAACACCATATGCTCAAGAAAGTGGGCAAGACCTCGCTGGTCATCGGCCTCCATCAGCGAACCGGCGGCGATGTGCAAACGAACGGAAAATTTCCCCGGAGGCTCGGCGTTTGGATAGATGATGTAGTTGAAACCATTGTCCATGGATCCGAAAAGGGCCTTGGGATCAGGTTTAAGGTCGGAACCTTCGCCTGCCACCGGATTGGCGGAAAGCGGGAGGATGAGCGCAGTGGCAAGGATGAAGAGGGCTTTCATTAGGGATGTAAACGTAGACAAGTCAGTTCGTGAGGGGAAGCGGGGAAAAAGGCCTGATTTGTTTTGGTGATTTCAGATTGTCATCCCGCGAACTTCAGGTCTTGATGAGGCAGATATGAAACGCCGCCATTTTCTTGCCCAATCGGGCCTTGCTTCCGTTGGAGGAGGTCTGGTGTCTGCTAAAAAAACAAAGCCCTCCAACTGGCCCATCGTAGTTTTTGAAAAGCCCATTCAAACTCTGAATTATGACCGGATGGGCGAGGAACTGTCTAAGATGGGGCTTCAGGGAATTGAGGCGACGATCCGTCGGGGTGGTCATATTGATCCGAAGGACGCCGAAACTGACGTCCCCAAGATGGTGGCATCACTAGCCAAGAATGGCCAAAAGGCGATCATCGCTGCCAGTAACGTGAATGCAGCTGATGAGAAAAGTGCGGAATACCTTCGGATTCTTAAGGCGAATGGAATCACGAAATACCGGATGGATTACTATCGCTACGATCTCAAGAAAGACCTTTTGCCACAGGTCAAGGAGGCGACGGCCAAGCTCAAAGACCTAGAGTCAATGAACAAGGAAATCGGAATGCAGGCATTGTATCAGATCCATGCCGGGGCCAAGTATGCGGGGTCACTGGCTTGGGATGCCGCCATGATGTTTAAAAAAGTGAATCCAGATTATGCGGCCATTGCATTCGACCTTCGCCATGTGCGTGTGGGGACGGGGTTGTCCTTCGAAACGGCCTTGGCTGCAATGAGGAAGCATGTCCGATCGATCTTCGTGAAGGACGCAAGATGGGGCGGGGAACGGAGCGACAAGATTAAGAACGTTCCGCTGGATACCGGGATTGTGAACAAGAAGACCTTCGAAGCTGTCAAAAAGGGACATTCGGCAATGCCACTCTCCCTTCATATGGAATGGGGGGAGTCCGCTATCTATCCAAAAGAAGACGTCATGGAAGCCGTTAAAAATGTCGCTCGCGACGCAAAAGTTTTGAAGTCATGGCTTTAAAATTTCTTCTACTCATTGTCGGAGCTCCTCTAGTTTTTGCGGGAGAGGTGAAGCTCATCGAATCCAAAAAGGCGCTGACTTTTTCACGCAACGGAATCGAGATACTCACTTATCATATGGCGGAAGTTCCACCGCCCGAAGGAGCTGATCCGGTATTTCGGAGGAGTGGGTTTATCCATCCTCTGCGGAGCCCGAAGGGCGGGATAGTGACCGGGATTCATCCTGATGATCACAAACATCACCTTGGACTTTGGCATGCTTGGGTGAAGACGAAACATGGATTGGATACTCCTGATTTTTGGAATCTTGGCTCAAACAGTGGGCGGGTTCGTTTTTCAAAAATCCTTGAAAAGTCAGGGAATGGTTTTTCGATCGAACAGGAGCAAGTTGCCTATAAAGGATCAAAGAAGAAAGAGACGGTCGTTTTGAAAGAGGTCCTCAAGGTTTCTGTTTCATCGACGGAAGAAGCCAATATCATCGAGTACCACCTGACCCAGACCAATGTGTCGGGAGTGAAGCTGGAGCTTCCAGCTTATCGATACGGTGGACCGATGGCTTATCGCGGACCGCATTCCTGGACCAAGCAAAACAGCAATTATCTAACATCGGCTGGTAAAACACGTGTGGACAGCCACGCCACACGCGCTGATTGGTGCTCGATTTATGGGCCAACAAAGGATGGCGAGGCTACGATCACGATGATGGGGCATCCGACGAATTTTGATTCACCCCAGAGACTACGCACCTGGCCTGATGGAAAGATTTTCCTTTGTTGGACTCCTATTCAGGAAAAGTCCTTCGAGATTGGAGCAGGCGATTCTGTGATCTGGAAATACCGGATTGTCATTTCCGACGGCCAACCTGATCAGGACAAGATCAAGGCTTGGTGGAAGAGTTATCGGAAATCGTAAGCCGGGAGCGGAGGAAGTGAAACTTTTCGGGCTGGAGAAATTGATCAAGGATACGGTCACGTGGAATCCAACTTACGGGACCGGAATCACCAATTGATTCGATGGTTTTCCGAAGTGTCTTTGCATAGGTCGTAAGGGTCCAAGGTGTGGTGTCGACTTCCTGTGCTGGCTGTTCCAGGGCGTTTTTCAACCAGCAGGCAAGCTCAGGAAAGTGAACTTGCGAGATGATTTGGCGTTGGAAATACTCGGGGAGATTCCCGAAGTCGACCTCGCCACCAGCGCTGAATTTTTCCCATGCACGGTCGAGATCCCGTTCATTCACGGGGCGGTCATAAGCGGACATTGTTTGGCGCACTTGCTCCCGGTATTGTGCTTCGAGGTCTGGGAGTTGTTTCGTTTGAACAGGGATCTTTTGATAAAGGGTGCCATACGGCACAAAGTCGTTTGTCACCTCGGGGAGATTACGACCGATCAGTGGTTTTTTGAGGAAGGCAGGATCAAGAAAGGTGAGGCCAAAGCCTTCCGAGATTGAGGTTGTGACAAGATGGGTTGATCGCTCAAGCCAGAGGGGGAAGCTATCGGGATCCTTTCCTGCGACATCAAATTTAATCGGAAGATCTTCTTGTTGAGAAAAACGAACCCAATCGTCGTGTAGAAACGAAGGTTCTTCAGCGCCTGAACGTAAGGCTATCGCAAAGCGAGTTCCAGTCGGAGCGTGGGCTGCAAGGAGGCAGAGTTCACCGAGGTTTTTGCGCCGGATGCCGCGCACTGGATAGAAGACCAAGTTTCTTTTGGGAGTCGTTTTCCTGATCGAAGGAGGATTGACCGCGTTCGGCAGGAAATGACATCGCGATTGCGGAACGCCGGCATTTTTCAGGATTTCCAGATCTCTTCGATTGATTGTCGCGTAGTGGATATGCAGAGCGTCGGGGTAGAGATTCTTTCGACCTGCAAGGAGTTGATAGTTGGCAGGGCGTCCGTCTTCCACGAAATCGTGGATCTGCATCAGGATCCGTGTCCCGGATTCCACTGCGATTTTGATCAAATGAGGATAGGCGACATTGAGACCGAGGGTAGGGTTGTGCATGATCCAAAGATCGGCTCGAACAGCCAAAAGTTGATCGACTGGTATCGTTCCTTCGGATTTGTAATCGAGTTCGGGAATGACAAGGCATTCGCAATCCCAGTCTGCGATTGGGCCACTTGAAGCAATCACGACCTTGTGTCCCATTTCTCGCAGCACCTTGACTTGGGAATCAATGACCCGGGTGACCCCTCCGGCGCGCAGGTGATAGTGAACAATCAGGATGGTCATTTTGGAGGAGAGAGGAGTCTGCATGATAGCATTGCGATGGCAAACGGGATTCGGTATCGTTCGCCCATGAAGAATTCCGGTTGGTGGCAGATGTCGCTTGCGATCGCGGCTGTTACGCTGGCTGATCGGGTAAAGCGGAGGAGATTTATCACGGGATTGCTTTTCTTTATTCTCGCCTATTTTGCGCTGGGGAATTGGCCGCTGAACTCGTGGCTATCGCAGGGACTTTGGAGAATGTTGGTTTTCTGGTTCTTTTTGGGAGGGCTTTGCCTCTTTTTGGTGCTTTTTGCTTTCTTCGATGCTCTTGCTGCCATCGGCGAGGAGAGAAAGAAACTCGGTTTGAGTAAACCGTTGGAAGAGGAAGAATCCTCGCAGGATTAGATTTGTGACTTGCGAGTTTGGCGGCCCAGCCTCATCCCTCTGACATGACTTCAGAGCTTGAACGCCTTTTTGAACACCTGCGGTTTCCAAGTATTTCAACCGACTCCCGCCACGTCGCCGATGTGCGTGCGAATGCAGAGTGGTTGCAGGGGCAGTTTGAAGAGATGGGATTGCAAACCGAACTGCATGAAACCCCGGGGCATCCTGTCATTGTGGCCCGAAACGAGCGGATTGAGGGACGAGGCACTGTGCTGATTTACGGTCACTACGATGTGCAGCCTGTTGATCCCATCGAACTCTGGGATTCGCCGCCTTTCGAGCCGGAAGTGCGCGATGGGAGAATCTGGGGTAGGGGCGGAGCTGATAATAAAGGGCAGCATTTTGTCCATATGCTTGGGGCTGAAAAAACGCTCAGAGAGGAAGGAGAGCTTCCTTTGAATGTGATTTTCCTCATCGAGGGAGAGGAGGAAATCGGCTCGCCCAATTTGGTCCCGTTCTTGAATAAGCACAAAGATGACTTGGCGTGCGACATTATTGCGGTCTCCGACACTGGCATGGTTGCTCCCGGAGTTCCGACGCTCGGATACGGGCTTCGCGGCATTACGTGTCTCGAAGTGATGGTCAAAGGTCCTTCGGGCGATCTCCACTCAGGTGTTTACGGCGGCTGTGTCGCGAACCCCGCGACGGCTGCGGCCCGGATGGTCGCGAGTTTGCATCAAGATGACGGCAAGATCGCGGTTGAGGGGTTTTATGATGACGTCATTCCCCTTCAGCACTGGGAGCGCGAGATGTGGGCCAAAGTCCCTGGCACGGCGGATGAAGACTTTTTAAAAACGACTGGATCTCCCGAGCCTTTTGGTGAACCCGGCTACACCATGGCAGAGCGTCTTTGGGCTCGTCCGACGATCGAAATCAATGGTTTCGGAAGCGGCTATCAAGGGGAGGGTTCTAAAACAGTTCTCCCTGCGGAGGCCATGTTCAAACTCTCTTGCCGCTTGGTCCCCGGCCAAGATCCCGCCAAAGTGCAGCAGCAGGTGGAAGATCACCTCCGCAAGAATCTCCCGACTGGGGTGACGGTCGAGATTCACAAGGGGCACTCGGGTAAGGCCTATCACAATGATCCTCATTCCTCATACGGCAAGGCAGCACAGAGAGCTCTGACCACAAGTTTCGGGCGGGAGCCAGTTCTCATTCGTGAAGGGGGAAGCATTCCCATTATTCAAGACATGAAGGAGATTCTCGGTGCCGACAGCCTGATGCTGGGGCTTGCACTTCCTGACTGTCAAATTCATGCGCCGAACGAAAACTACTCGGTCGAAAACTTCCAAAAAGGAATCGAGATGAGCCGCGAGCTTTTGAAGGAACTTTCCAAAATTTAAGACTCCATGAGCGACGAAAAAAAAGACTTTATTCGCGAAATTATCGCGGCAGATATTGCTAGCGGTAAACACGCTGTGCCCATCACTCGCTTCCCTCCGGAGCCTAACGGATACCTCCATATTGGCCACGCAAAGGCCATCGGAGTAAATTTTGGTATCGCCCGAAAATACACAGATTTGGGTGCGCGTTGTCACCTTCGATTTGACGACACCAATCCAGTCAAAGAGGACACTAAATATGTCGAATCGATCAAGCGGGACATTGCGTGGCTTGGTTACGACTGGGGCGAGCATCTCTACTTTGCGAGCGATTACTTTGAGTATTTCTACGATTGTGCAGTTGCCTTAATTGAAAAGGGACTCGCCTATGTCGATACCCAGACCCCGGAGGAGATCCGCGAACAGCGGGGCAATGTCAGCGTGGTCGGCACGCCTTCACCGTATCGCGAGCGTTCAGCAGATGAAAATCTGGAGCTGTTCCAGAAGATGCGGGACGGAGGATTCGAAGACGGAGGTGCCGTTCTTCGGGCCAATATTGACATGGAATCGTTCAATATGAACATGCGTGATCCCGTGCTTTATCGGGTCGTTCATGCGACCCACCACAACACGGGAGACGATTGGTGTATTTACCCGATGTATGACTTCGCGCACCCGCTCGAGGATGCCAAGGAGCACATCACTCACTCGCTTTGTTCGCTTGAGTTTGAGAACCACCGACCGCTCTACGATTGGGTAGTGGCAAACTGTCCTGTCCCTTCGACCCCTCGCCAGATCGAATTTGCCCGCCTTAACATCGGTTACACCGTGATGAGCAAGCGAAAGTTCATCCAGTTGGTCGATGAAGGACACGTAAACGGCTGGGATGATCCTCGTATGTCCACCCTGAGCGGGATGCGTCGCCGTGGATATCCACCCGAGGCGATCCGGGGCTTTGTGGAGCGTGTGGGTTTGACGAAACAGAATTCGCTCTCCGATTTTGCTCTTCTGGAATTTGAAGTGCGAAATTTCCTCAACAAGCTCGCTCTTCGTAAGATGGCAGTGCTGGATCCGATCAAAGTGATCGTGAGCAACTACCCGGAGGGGGAAAGCGAGACCGTGACTGTTCCGAATAATCCCGAGAACGAGGAAGATGGCTCACGCGAGTTGACCTTTACCCGTGAATTTTGGATCGAGCGCGAGGACTTCATGATTGATGCGCCGAAGAAGTTTTTTCGCCTTAAACCCGGCGGCGCGGTGCGTCTGCGGGGTGCCTATATCATCCAACACGTCGACCACGTTGCCGGTGACGATGGAGAGGTGAGTGAGATTCATTGCGAGTTCATTCCTAATACCATCGGCAAATCAGCACCCGAAGGCGTGAAGTGCCGAACAGCAATTCACTGGGTTTCCTGTCAAGAGGGAGTCGACGCCGAGGTTCGTCTCTATGATCGGCTTTTCTCCGAAGAGATTCCGGACAATGTCGAGGGTGGTTACCTTGCCTGTATGAATCCCGATAGCCTGAAGGTGGTGCGCAACGCCAAGGTTGAGCCAAGTCTTGCTACTCTGGTTCCAGGTGAGCGATGCCAGTTTGAGCGACTGGGTTATTTTTGTGCGGACTTGGAGGACCACACTTCTGAAAAACCAGTCTACAACCGAATTGTGACCCTGCGTGATTCCTGGGGTTCCAAAAAGTAATTCATGAAAGGCCACCGTTACTGGTTGGCGGTGGTCTTTTTCCTCCTCGCCTCGGCTCCGGGATTTTGGTTTCCGGCGCTTGCAAATGTTCTTGAGAACTACGGTCTTGGCGGCTGGAAGGTCGCGGTTTTTTTGGTCCCTCCGATTACGGGAATGATCTCGCCTCTCATCTTTGGGGCCCAGGTGGATCAGCGCTTGGAAGCTCAAAAGGTCCTCGGTTGGATCATGCTCCTGGGGGCGGGATTTCTCTATATGGCCTTCCACTCGCTGGAAAAAGGGTGGGGAGGAAGTTGGTTTCTAACCTTCTTTATTATCAATGCTCTCATTTCCGCCCCAGCTTGGTCCCTGCTCACAACTATCACTCTTTCCAGTCTCGCCGACCCCGGGAAAACATTTGGTTACTTCAGAGTATGGGGAACGATCGGCTGGATGGTTGCGGGTTGGATTGTTAGTTTCTGGGAGCTGGATTTTTCAGCTCAAACCGGAAAGCTCGGAGCGGAAGTCCGCATTCTGGCGGGCGCAGCTTGCTTTCTCCTTCCTGTGACACTGCCCAAGGGGGCTAAGCCAAAAAGTTGGAGCGACACTTTGGGGTTTGGTGCGATGAAATTACTCAAGGATCGTGATCTCTTCGTCTACTTTTCGACTGCCTTGCTCTTTAGTATTCCGCTTGGAGCCTACTACCTCCACACTCCCAAACACCTCGCAGAGCTTGGCGTTCAATCAGTGAGTGCCTACATGAGCACAGCGCAAATCATGGAAACGGCCGCCATGCTGGCGATGGGGTGGGTCATTTCCCGATATCGGGTGAAGATGATCCTAATGGTGGCGATCGCATGTGGGGTCCTTCGCTACAGTTTCTACGCTTTCGATGAAGTGACTTGGCTCGTCCTGGGAATCACCTTGCATGGCATTTGTTGGACCTTCTTTTTTGAAGCAGGAAGAGTGTTCGTGCATCGTCGGGTCGATGAAGGTATGCGAGCCCAGGCCCAAGCACTTTTTGGGTTTTTCACTGGCGGACTTGGAACGGTGATCGGAATTTTGACGGTCGATCGCCTTTATTATCTGATTACTCCAACCTATGGATGGTCCGGCTATTGGATGTTCCTCACTGGAATGAACTGCGTAGCGATGGCGATCTTTGCTTTTGGATACAAGGGACTTCAGGATTCGGATCAGAATTAGAAAAACAGGGGGAGTCTGAGCGGCTTTGTTAAAAGTCGTTTTGCACGATCCAAGGAGGCGAGTTCGGAGGAGGTCGTTTGGGAAATCTTCACCGAGGGAGAGCTCGTCACGAGGGCCTATATTTTCTAGATCGCTTTGAGTGCCATTGCTCCACGACCTGGATTGGGGCCTGCCTTTCTAATCAGGAACAAAACAACGGGGCCTTGCTTTATTGGAATTTTTCTGCCCTTCGACGAGGGAAGGTGGTTGTTCTTAAGATAGGAATACTTCTTCTTATTGAGAAATACCGAATGCCGACTAAGTCGAGTATCAATGTGACTTCCTATTTTTTAGTAAAACCCAAGTAATATTTGTGATCTAACTAAGAAAGTGGTCCTCATTTTCATGAACTCCAAGCGCGAAAAGGTTCGGCCATTCGATGTCAGAAACATCGAATTTGGTGATCTCAAGACATTCCTTGTAGCGTGACCCTATGCAAGTTGCTTGAGCGCTCGAATTCTAACCAGAACCGGTGGGTGGGAATGGTCAAGGAAGACCTCAAGAGGGTGAGGTGTAAGGTTGGAGAGGTTGTTGGCGGAGAGCTTTTTAAGAGCAGAGATGAGGTGGTCAGGGGTGCCTTGGTTGACGGCCGCATATTCGTCGGCTTCGAACTCATGCTTTCGAGAAAGGATATTCATGACTACCGAGAGAATCCGGGAGACCGGTTTGAAGACGATCATGAAAAGGACGAGGCCAGCCGCGATGGCTGCCTTTGATCCAGCCGGGATTCCAAAGGCGGCAAAGAGTGAGCTCCCGAATGAACTTTCGGGATCGGTAGCGATACCGAGGAGGAAGAAAATGACGGCGGTTTGAACGATCGAGATGACGAGTCGTTGCACGATATGCTTACGCTTGAAGTGACCGATTTCATGAGCAAGGACTCCGACAAGTTCATCGGTGGTCTGGCTTTCGATCAGGGTATCGAAGAGAGCGATCTTCTTGCGTTTCCCGAAGCCGGTGAAGAAAGCATTGGATTTCGAGGAGCGCTTTGAGCCGTCCATCACGGAGATTTCGGTCAAAGGGAACTCACATTTTTTTGCCATGTTCTGGATGGCTTGATTGAGTTCGTCATTTTCGAGAGGGGTGAACTTATTGAAGATGGGAAGGAGAAAGGAGGGAGCAAGGTAGGTGAGGGCGAGGGAGATCACGGTGAAACTCAGCCATGCCCAGATCCATGCGTTGGGAACGGATTGGAAAATCCACAGGATAAGAGCAACAATTCCGCCTCCGAGGAGGGCGGTCAGGAGATGCGATTTGATTTGATCAGCGATGTACGTCGCAGGGGTTGTTTTATTGAAGCCAAATCGCTCTTCGAGAACGAAGGTGTGGTAGAGATCAAATGGCAGAGAGGCCACCCATGAACCAAGGTAGATGATGCCGATGAAGCAAAGTCCTGTAGCGATCGGACCAAGCCCCCATGAATTAACGAGCCCGTCGACCCACCCGAATCCCCCCATAAACCAGAAAACAAAAAGGACGGTTAAGGAGGCAATTGAAGAAATAACACCGAATTGGGCCTGCGCTTTTTCGTAAGCCTGGGCCTTTCGATACTTCTCGTCATCCCAAACACCACGGAACTCCTCGGGAAGTTCCGGCTTGAGGTTTTTGAGAGTCAGAAGGGTCGAGATGTAGTCGAGTTTCCAGAGAAGGACGAGGGCGACAATGAGGAGGATTGCGAGGAGATTGAACTCGGGCATGGGGAGAAGATCGGGGGGCGGTGCCTTTGCGACAAGCTGATTTTTCCCGTGGTGGGGGGCTTTGAGGGCATTTTAGGGGAATTATTAGTTAGGTTCTTGAAATATTTAAGATCTCCGTAATAATAACGGCCATGTTTCGTCCTTCTCGCCAGATGAAATTTAGTTTTCTGGAATCTCCAGGGGATTCGGCGGCGCCTACTGAGACTGTCCTCGAGGTCTGTTCCCGGTTAATGGGGCAGGATGAAAGGTTCACTGATATTTGCGTCGATCTGCTTCGGGAACTCGAACTTGATGAATTGGCAGATCGGGTATCGGTAGAGTGGAACACTCGCATGCGTTCGTGCGCGGGTCGTGCCTTCTGGCCGACAGGGCTGATCCAAGTGAATCCCAGGCTGCCTGAAATCTCTGATACTGAAGTGAAGCAGACCGTATTGCACGAATTGGCCCACCTGATCGCCTATGAAAGGCACCCAAATCGCTCGATCAAGAGTCATGGTAGGGAGTGGCAGAGAGCGTGTGCCGATGTGGGCATCCCGGGGGAGAAAGCAACCCACGAATTGTCGCTCCCAACCCGAACCCTCCGACGAAAATGGCGATACGATTGCCCAAGGTGTGCGAAATCTTTCGAAAGAGTGAGGAGGTTCAAGGGGGAAGTTGCCTGTTATGACTGCTGCTTGAAAGCGACAGGTGGGCAATATGACGATACATTCCGTTTGAATGAGGTTCGCTTGACGCCCTAATCATTATAAGGCCGTTCCAGGTTGGATTGGCAATATTGCTGCTGCTTCCATTGGCGGTGCGGCTTTCGAAGGAAATAGCAATTTGCCCTGCTTCGGATTGTTCTGGGGCAGGGAGCTCGCCTTGCTCGGGCGTTCGTTGCTGCGAGCGTGGAATAAACGCGGGCTGGCGTCCGGAGGATGGACGATTGTTGTCGGCACCTCGTTCGGGTCCAGTCACCTGGGCGGGAGCGAGTATCATGGTGGCCGTCAGGGCGAACGCCATGACGGCGGTTTTCCGTGAGGTGTTAGGCGTCTTTTTCATGATTCTCATTATTTGTTTCAGACCGAATTAATTTTCGATCTAACGAGGATCATGGCACGTCTAACCTGAGCGTCCGATGAATGGCTGGAACCTTTCGTTATTTTTTTGGGAGACCAAACTCTAGGGGGTATCTTACTTCCGGTTCCGTTGATCAGGAAAGAAATTTTGGAAGCTCGACATCAAGCGCGTCGAGGAGTTCTTGCATCGTTTCGGATGTCTCATTCCCCATGTTTGAAATGCGGAAAGTCTTTCCCTTGATCTTCCCGTAGCCGCCATTGATGGCGAAGCCGTGGTTGGAGATAACTGATCGAATCCAACCAGCCTGGTCGAGGTTTTCAGGTGTGACAAAGCAGGAGAGGGAAAGGGAACGGAAGCCTTTGGGCGGGAGTAGTTCAAAGCCGTGACGCTTTCCCCAAAGATGAACCATGGCGTTATTCGCTTTGTGGCGATCAAAACGGGATCCGAGTCCTTCGGTGAGCATGGTGTCAACTCGTTCGCGCAGCGCATAGAGATGAGGAATCGCCGGAGTGGAAGGGGTGTTGTCTTTTGCGTCGTTCTTGGAAAACTCACAGAAATCGAAGTAGTATCCACGGTCTTCCACGGACGCGGCTCGCTCCAAGGCTGCATCCGAGGTGACGAAAATGGCGAGGCCGGGAGGAAGGGCAATGGCTTTTTGGACACCTGCGAGAAGGACGTCGATTCCTAGCTCGTCGAAGTTGATAGGCATGGCCGAGAGTGAGGAAACGGTGTCGACGACGAGGAGAATATCATCGAAAGACTTTACGACGTCCGCAATTTCCTTGAGAGGATTAAGAGTGCCTGTCGAGGTCTCATTGTGAACGAGTGTGACGGTGTCAAAGCCACCCTCGGAGAGTTTTTCGCGAACAGCCTCTGGGGTGATGGGTTGCCCCCATTCGACCTGGATTTTATCGGCTTCTTTTCCGCAGCTTTGCGCGACTCCATACCATTTGTCTGAAAAGGCACCGCAGCAGAGGTTGAGGACCTTCTTTTTCACGAGATTTCGAATGCACCCTTCCATGACGCCCCAAGCGGACGAAGTTGAGAAGAAGACCGGACGGATTGTTCCGACCACCTGGCGAATTCCCGGTTGAATGGAAGAATAGAGTTCTTCGAAGTCTTTGCCTCGATGCCCGATGGCTGGTCCGGCCATGGCAGCGTAGGTTTCAGGGGCGACGTCCACAGGACCCGGAATGAACAGCTTTGGCTTAGACATTGCGCGGGAAGCTGCCTCGCAATGGTGATTCTGTCGAGTCGTTTCCAATTCCAACCGAGAGGAGGAGGGGAAACCGCCAGATTGATCGAAAATCATATTCACTTGATTCTTCGGAAATGCGTGACATCCGATGGTTTTTCTTTCATAGATAGAGAAAGCAACCAATGAGGAGACGAAAGATTTTACAGCTGTGTTCAAGCACCTTGATTACGCTTCCGGCCTGTTCCACAAAAAAGGATGCTCTGGGCCTCGGTGTGGGCAATAACAATCCAGCCCTTGCGACGTATCCCAATCCCCAATCGGCCAAAATGGGCGCCAATACCCAGTATCGCCCTCCAGCCTATGTGAACAATGGGTTACGCAATCCCAACATAAATCTCCCATCGTCATTCAACGGAAAAACAGTGACTCATTCGCGTGGACTTTCGTCCAGCCCATTCGTGGCGATGACCTTTGATGACGGGCCTCATCCTCGAAATACGCCGCGGCTTTTGGATATTCTTCGGGCACGCAACATTAGGGCGACCTTTTATGTGATTGGAAAAAATGTTGATCGATACCCTCACATTGTTCGTCGGATCGTTGCCGAGGGACATGAAATCGGGAATCATACCTACACTCACCGAAAACTTACTTCACTGAGCGATTCCGAGGTCAAAAAGGAAATGCGGCGAACGCAGGATGCCATTGTCCGCGCTGCAGGTGTAAAGCCTCGGACCATGCGCCCCCCCTATGGAGCACTTTACCAGCGACAGCGTAGCTCTATATTCTCAGACTTTG
>TARA_B110000037_G_C17128506_1_pt1 | contig 19651 bp, 20 predicted proteins | sample TARA_B110000037 | Tara Oceans TARA_B110000037 (sample SAMEA4397196) | marine metagenome | biome: Polar Biome; feature: [MIX] marine epipelagic wind mixed layer (ENVO:01000061); material: water (ENVO:00002006), including particulate matter (ENVO:01000060) such as... | depth 10-100 m
AAAATACAATCTTACCTTCCACGTCTTTTCGATCCAACGCTTTTAATTCTTCTATGCCTTGTACTTCAATCACTTCTGCTTTGACTCCTTGAAGTGGGGTCGCAACCGAACCTCCCAAAGCACAAATATTGACTGATATGGTTTTACCAGGCGCGGTTTCTATATAAGAAAACTCAGGAGTACCACGCACCCATTTTGGCACCATAACAGGTTGTAACCAAACGCGATCGAGACCTAAATTTTCTAATTCAGCTTTGGTATACTCAACTGCCAATTCAGCATTTAAAGAGCCTGACAATCGACCTCCAATTTCGTTGGATAAATAATCTAACCATTGGTAACTTTGCCCGTTGGTTAAGGAGTTTTTATAGATTGATTTCAAATAATCCGCATCCGATTGCGCATTCAACCCGAACGTTAAAGAACAGAAAATAAGGAGTACTAAATGTTTCATATGGTTTAATTTACAAAGGTAAAGCTAAACGTTCTAGCGAATCTAAGCGTTAAGAATAACATAAATAATATTACTTACTCACAAAAGCTTTGACATCTGCGACAGTCACTTCGGCCTCTCCTAGTATAATTAGACGTTCAACTACATTCCTTAACTCTCTAATATTGCCAGTCCAGTCATAAGCCTGAAGCAATTTAAGTGCTTCTTGTGAAAAACTCTTTTTAGCCGTTCCTTGTTCTGAGGCGATTTTATTTGCAAAATAATCGACTAAGATCGGAATATCATCTCTGCGATCATTTAATGGTGGGACTTTAATTAGAATCACTGCCAAACGGTGGTATAGATCTTCTCGGAAACGCCCTTCTGATATTTCAGTCTTAAGATTTTTATTAGTCGCAGCAATGATCCGTACATCGACTTTGATGTCTTTATCACTTCCTACACGTTGGATACGACTTTCTTGCAAAGCACGCAATACTTTTGCTTGAGCAGAGAGGCTCATATCTCCTACTTCATCAAGAAATATAGTTCCTTTATTAGCTGCTTCAAACTTTCCTGCACGATCTTTATGAGCACTAGTAAATGCTCCTTTGATATGCCCAAACAATTCACTTTCAATAAGCTCACTTGGGATGGCGGCACAATTCACCTCGATCATTGGTCCTTTAGCACGGTCACTTTTTTGATGTAACCAATGCGCTACCAATTCTTTTCCAGTACCGTTTGGACCCGTTACCAGCACACGTGCTTCCGTTGGCGCAACTTTATCAATGATTGATTTGATCGTTTCAATTTCGGGAGTGTTCCCAACCATTTCGTACTGTTTACTGACTTTACGTTTAAGGCGTTTATTTTCGACTACCAATTGCTTTCGGTCAAGTGCATTTCGAATGGTATTTAACAGTCTGTTTAAATCGGGGGGTTTTGAGATGTAATCAAAAGCACCCATACGCATGGTATTCACTGCAGTATCTAAATCGCCATGACCAGAAATCATCACCATAGGGATTTCAGGTTTAATTTTTTTGACGGCTTCCAAAACTTCAACGCCGTCCATTTTTGGCATTTTAATATCACAAAGCACCAAATCAAAATCCTCTTTTTTAATCATTTCAGTACCTATCAGGCCATCTTCGGCTTCAAAAACTTGATACTGATTGTTCTCTTCTGTCAATATTTTAACAAGGACACGACGGATGGAGGCTTCATCTTCAATGATTAATATTCTAGACATTTTGTATTGATTTAGTGTGTATTAATAACGTTTCTTTAAAATTAATATTTCAACCATTTGAAAAGTTCTTTATAGGTTGGTTTTTTACCATACATCAAAATTCCAACACGGTAAATTTTAGCGGCAAACCAGACTGTAAATATAAAGGTTGCTATTAGAATCAAAAGTGAGACAAGTTGTTGCCATAGCGGGACGCCAAACGGAATCCGCATAAGCATCACTACGGGTGAGGTGAATGGTATAAATGAAAACACCGTTGACACAGTACCATGTGGGTCTTCAATAACCGTAAACACTCCTACATATACCGCTAAAATTAGGGGCATTAAAACTGGCAGCATAAACTGTTGGGTATCGGTTTCGTTATCCACTGCAGCGCCGATAGCTGCATATAACGAACTGTACAAAAGATAGCCTCCTATAAAAAATAAGATAAAGGCGACTACCAAATTACCGAGGGGAAGCGCACTAATTTCACCAACCATCATTTGAAACTTATCAGTAGACTCTGGATTTGAAAGTGCTTGATTGACCATTTCTTGTTGAGGCGTTTGTGTTTGAGACATATCAACTCCAAAAATGGCGGATGCTGCAACAAACATAACAGCGCCTAAAAGCAACCAAATCGCAAATTGCGTAATTCCTGCTAATGAGGTACCAATGATTTTCCCCAACATCAGTTGAATGGGTTTTACTGACGAAATAATGACTTCAATGATACGACTGGTTTTTTCTTCAATGACACTGCGCATGATCATATTTCCATAGATGATAATAAACATAAATAACAGATAGCCTGCAGCACCTCCAAAGATCAATTTAATGATACTACCCACCTTAGAAGTTTTAACGCCTTCAAAAGTCTCTTGATTGATTTCAACACTTGTTTTGGAGGCTTTGATGAGCGCTAAATCAACTCCATCATTTTGTAATTTTAGTTCGGATAATTTATTTTCAATTTTCGACTCTAAAGAGGATATTACTGAAAGGGAAGGGGATTCTTCTGAGTAAAATTTAATGGCGTCCGACACTGTTTCTAAAGAGCTATTTGGAATGTGAAGCAAGCCATAAGCTTCTTCTTGATTGGCCAATGTTTTGGCGGTTTCTACATCCAAATCAGAAAGATGCGTGTAAATTGTTTGATCGTTTGTTTTTAAGGTTTCCGATAAAAAACTGGTTTCATCTAAAACATAAATGGTGCGGACTGTATCGTTATTGACATTGGACAAATAGCCTACAAAGAAAAACAGACCAATCATAATAAGTGGACTCAAAAACGTCATGAGAATAAACGACTTGTTGCGGACTTTAGTCAAATACTCACGTTTGATAATTAATGGAAGGTGATTCATGACTTATTGTTTTGAATGGTTTGAATAAAAATATCACTCGCATTTGGAATTAATTCCTTAAAATGGAGTACTTGTGCTTGTGAGGTTAAAAATGCCAACAAATCATTGGAAGTCCCTTCTGACCCTAAAGAAATATTCAATTTTAAATCATCGTGCAAGGATTTAAAATCTGCTGGAGCGACTTTAAATTTCGATTTAATGATTTGTTGTAATGCGCTTTTGTTGTCTGTCAACAGCCCTACTTCAAAGGAGTTTGTCTTATAGTTTCGTTTGATATCTATGAGCTTGCCGTCTAATATTTTTTTAGATTCATGAATTAAGGCAATATGGTCGCAGAGTTCTTCCACGGATTCCATACGGTGGGTTGAAAAAATGACGGTAGCACCCTCGTCTCTCAATTGTAAAATTTCGTCTTTTATTAAGTTGGCGTTTATGGGGTCAAAACCAGAGAACGGCTCATCAAAAATGAGCAATTTAGGTTGATGTAAAACGGTGACTACAAACTGAATTTTTTGTGCCATTCCTTTGGAAAGTTCCTCTACTTTTTTGTCCCACCAGTGGCCAATTTCTAATTTATCAAACCAGTATTTTAAGCGTTTTTTTGCTTCTGAATAGGACAAGCCTTTGAGTTGTGCTAAATACAGGGCTTGCTCACCAACTTTCATGGATTTGTATAATCCACGTTCTTCGGGCAAATAGCCAATATACTGCACGTGCTGGGGTTGTAAGGCCTCGCCATCTAACAGTACAGATCCCGTATCGGGCATCGTAATTTGATTGATAATTCTGATTAAGGTGGTTTTTCCGGCACCATTGGGTCCTAACAATCCAAAAATACTGTGTTTTGGCACTTGTATAGAGACGGCATTTAAAGCTTGGAAATCACCAAAGTATTTTGAAACTTCTTTGGTTTCTAAAAGGGTATTCATGAGTTGATTTTAATTATAAGACGTAACAATATAAGAAAAGTTACAGTGAAAAAGCAAAACCAGCCGCAATAAGTTTTGAAGTTGAAAATGTATTGGTTTTTTGGATTGCTGAAATTATTTTCTTAATATTATAATCGAATTAAATCCCAAGTCTATTTCTTCATAAGTAATTGAACCGAAGTTGAGATATTATTTTATTGAGAATTGATTAGTGTACACAAGCGTGATGCTCGTGCAAGTGTGTTAAATAAAGATAAATTATAGAACTACTAATTTCACACAAAGATTACAATCAAATTTTGATCTAATAACAAAAAACAACTATGAAAATAATGAAACAAATTGTATCTCGCATAAAAAAACATGGGCTATACCCTATTTTATTACTGTCAATATTTTCTGTCTTATACTGCATTTTGATTATTAATGGGAAATTGAGTTTAATGTTATATACGCCTCTAATTTTATTAGCGTTCGGGATTGTGTCTTTGATCGGTCTGATATTTCCAATAAAAATAGCACATAATCGATTTTTAAAATATTTAGTGAGTCCTGTTATATATTCATTGACTACAGCATCTATTATATTCATTTTTTTATACTCCAATAATTCTCCTACTCTATTTTCTTCGGGGGTAGTTCATGGTTATTCAGAAATCTGTATTTGTTTTAGAAAAAATGGAACATACAAAATAGACTACCAACACTTGGTTGGAGGTCCTACTTATAAATATGGAAAATACACGAAAAATGACACATTGATTTTGTTAAATAACCCAGTAATCATGGGGCGCTTTATGGTAAGAGATTCGATGACTATTGAGGGGATATATTTGAAAAATGCATTTGCAAATAAAAATGGTGAATATATTTATAGACCAACACAAATACACGAAAATTGTAAAGAAATAGGGAAAGGAGGATAACTAGTGGTACTCCCCAACGAGTGTGAGCGTCTCGATCGTGACCCGTATTAGCTAGAAACAACAATAAATAAACAGTCCTGATACACTAAAATGATTTAGGAATTAAACGTAAAAAATATTTAAATCTAATGGATACACAATTTTTATTCTTATTTTTCTTTTTCTTATCAGTCTTCGGGTTTATTACATTTATTTTATTAAAAGACTACAAGAAGCTTAAAGCTTTGAGATTTAAAAGATACATTCCTCTCGCCTTATTTTTATGGTTCTTGTTTTTTATTTTAATGTATATTCACAGTAACCCAGCTTTAGGCCAAAATGAAGGAGGATTAAAACTACATTATGTGACTGGAATTTTATTTGTGATATTCAACATTTTGTTTCTTGTATATATCAGGGTTTGTATGAGAACTAATTTTTGGATCTTACTGTTATTTGTTCCAATGGCGATCTTGTTTATGTGTAATTTAATAATCTTCAATGTTCCATATCCTCAGGGAGCGTTGGATGGTATTGCCATGTTAATTATTATGTCTTATATGGAAAAGATATTCATAACGTTTCCAATATTCATATTTTCTTTCAGTATGATTAAATTTAATAACCTAACAAAAGGAATCATACTTATTTTAATTTCAATAATAACTGGGTTTGCAGGTATTGAGCAAACTATTGGAATAGAAGGGTATTTATCGGATTTTGGGGGAGGAGGGTTCTGCGCTATCATATTTTTGTTGTTTATGACTGGGATAATTTATTTATTTAAAAAACCGCTTCACCGTTTAACAAACCCAGCTCATGCCCCTAAAGAAAAATAAATAAATCACTAAGAAATATAATATATATTGAACTGCTTTAGGTAAATAAAAATTAGATGAAAAAAAAATCAAACATACTACTCTTACTTTGTATAACAATTATTGGTTGTAAAGCACAGACAAACGAACTGCATGATTTTATTCCAAAAGGATATATAGAATTTGAAAAACACTTTGGAGATTTAAACAAAGACGGACAAGATGATTGCGTTCTAATAATCAAGAATATAGATGAAAATAATATTGTAATTAATCAGTATGATGAAAAAGTAGATCGTAATAGACGTGGAATTATTATATTATTTAAAAATGAAAACGGGTATCAACTTGCCGATAGAAATTATGATTGTTTTTCATCCGAAAATGAAGATGGGGGAGTTTATATGCCACCAGAACTTTGGATTGAATTTGAAAAAGGAAACTTAAGAGTCCATTATGGTCACGGGAGATACGGATTTTGGAGATATACATTTAGATTTCAAGATTCTAATTTTAAATTAATTGGATATGACTCAAGTAATAATCGTGGCCCATTGATTGAAGAAGAAACAAGTATTAATTTTTTAACAAAAAGGAAATTAGTTAGAAAAAACACAAATCAGAATGCTGAAGGTGGAGATGAAATATTCAAGGAAACTTGGAGCAACATAGAAATAGCAAACCTAATTAACCTCTCTGAAATAGAGTCATTTGATGAATTATTAATGTATGACTATTAAATATAAAAAATAGTTTTCTATGTGGAATAGGGTATGCTATTGGAATGTCAGCATTTCATTATTTTAAAAATGGTGAATTTAGTATTTGGGATTTCCTTTTTTACTTCACATTTTTTGCAACTAGTTTGTGGTTGATTAATCGAAATAAATATAAAAAACAGTAAACACAGTGTGTTACAAATAGACTGTAAAGCCCAAGTTCTGCAAAACTTGACTCCATTGAATCTTCAATTTCCTGACTTAGACTGGCAACAGATAGTTTCAATACCAACCTACAAATGCTTCAACACCCATAGCTCTACCTCTTCTTCGTCACGCCAATGTTGGTCACGTTTGGTTTTGTCAGACCCTTTTTTAACGGCTCTGTTAAGGCATTGCTCCAATTGAAATCTACCACCCTTAGCAAGTTCTTCTTCAATAGGATGTTTGGTTGTGGCCTTTGTGATTTTGGCTAAATTAGAGAATATAATAAGGAGTTTTCCATCGGGTAAAAGCCGTTGTTTGGCAGCTTCAAAGAAATGAGGAAAAAGTGTATCCTTATAATAAATGGCTTCGTCATTAGAATCCAAATTATGAGCTGCAGGCAACCACGGCGGATTAAAAACAATCAATTCCGTTGGTTTTTCCCACTTTCCAAAAAGCGACCCAAAATCCAGCTCTACTTTTCGGGATAGTTTTGTGTCGCCCATAGCCTCTTTGAGACCTACTATTGCATTGGGATTGGTATCGGTTCCAAATACTTTTTGAAATCCGTATTTCACCATTTGAAACGACAAAACACCACTTCCAATTCCTACATCAATAGCTGATTTTTTTGGACCCTCATAGCGTTTGAGCCAATTGTCAAAAAGGATTAAATGGTCAAAACGGGTTGGAAAATAAGTGCCATAATACGGGTGGATTTTATTTCGTAGAACAGGAACAGTAATCCCATTTTGGTACCACTGCCACGCACTGTTGAGACCTTGTACCTTCGTAAAAGACAATAAAAAATCACTTGTTTCTGGATATAGTAGTTTTAACCAACCTATAGAAGGTGCTTTTTTGACACTGAGTTTATGTTCTGAAATTTCAATTAAAATAAGCAGAGATAGTTTGCGATAGGCGTCTCTATAAGCACGTTGCTCTTTAAAAGTTTTGTTCGGGAATTTGCGTTTAAGATGGGTTTTTAACTCATTTAAAAGCGTCAAGCCATTGCTGTAAAACGCAGTAACCAACACAGGCTTCCCTGATTCTAATGTTTTTAGGGTTGCTCTCACATCTGATGAACGGCTAAACAATTCTAATTCTTTTCCTTTTGCTAATATGGGCTCAGGCTTATTTATATCTTTAATTGTAATCATGTTGTGTTTTTAATGGCATTGGATAAGACTCAAACAACCGGGACAAAGATACTTTTTTAAACGCCGTTCTTAAACAATCTTTTTGAAGATCGAATGCCACTAGTTGAGTTTAGTATTTATAAAGACTTGATATAATTTGGAAGAAGATAATTTTTCATTAATTTTAAAAAAATTTAAAATCAAGAATGCTATTTAACTCATTTATTTTCTTTCTCTTTTTAGCCATAGTTCTTCCTGTATTTTATGCACTACCCACCAAAAAAAGTAAAAATTTATTTCTTCTTTTAGGTAGCTATTTTTTTTATGGCTACTGGGACTGGAGGTTTTGTTTTCTTTTAGCATTTTCAACGGTAGTAGATTATTATATCGGACTACAAATTAGCAAATCAGAGAATGCGAAAAAGAGAAAACTATTGTTGAGTATTAGTGTTTTTACAAATCTTGGGATTCTTTCAGTTTTCAAATACTACAATTTCTTTATTGACAATCTTCAACTTATTTTTAGTAACTTCAATCAAGATTTAGACTTTTTACACCTAAATTTAATTTTACCTATTGGAATCTCTTTCTACACGTTCCAAACCCTCACATATACAATTGATATTTATAGAAAAAAAATAAAGGCTACCACTAATTTTATAGATTTCTCCTTATTTGTTTCATTTTTCCCACAGCTAGTGGCGGGTCCCATAGAACGTGCAAAATTATTGCTTCCTCAATTATCAAAAAAACTAAAACCAACTTATCATCAAGTAAAGCAAGGCATTGTACTAATTATTATTGGTTTGTTTAGGAAAGTTATGATTGGCGACACCGCTGGTAGATATGTAGATCATATATTTGATGACTTATCATTATACAAATCCATAGAAATAGTATTTGCTGTTGTATTATTTTCAATACAAATCTATGCCGATTTTTCTGGCTATAGTCACATTGCTAGGGGTACATCCAAACTTCTTGGAGTCGAGTTAGTTAAAAACTTTGAACAACCCTACCTTTCAAGAAACATCACTGAATTTTGGAGAAGATGGCATATTTCTTTGTCTTCTTTTCTAAAAGACTACTTGTACATTCCACTAGGTGGTAACAGAATAAAAAATAGAATGTCCATTAACTTAATGATTACGATGCTTCTTGGCGGTTTATGGCATGGCGCTAATTGGAACTTTATGATTTGGGGTGGTTTGCACGGTTTATACCTTTTAATACACAAAGCTTTCATCAAAAAAAATATAGAACCTAAAAACTATTCAAAACTAAATTCAATTCTCAGTACTTTATTTACTTTTATACTTGTAACTTTCACATGGCTATTTTTTAGATCTCAAACCTTCGAGTCAACTACTATTATATTTAATAAAATTTGGTATTGGGAACATAGCGAATACACTGTAGAATTTATAAAAATAGGAATTACGTACTTATTGTTAATTGGTTTTTTAGATATAACTGAGGCTAAATATGGACATACAGGAATTTTAAAATTAAAATCAAAAATGATCATAATAGGAACTCTGAGCGCTTTATTTTTTGTGACTTTAGCGTATATGTTCCAAGCAGATGCTTCTCCATTTATTTATTTTCAATTTTAACACTATGAAGGTACTCAAACAACTATTCTTATTCATATTTTCCTTTTTATGTGTTTTAGCATTGGCGGAAATTTATATCAAAAATGCTAAAATATCGGAAGTCTCATTTGCCGAATATTACGATGATATTGGAAAAGGATTAGCACCCCCTGATACTTACGTGTTTTTTAATGAGGGTTTTGGAATAAGACCTACAAACGCTTCTAGGTTTATTGGTGCGGATGTGAATCTCAAAAAAGAAGAAAACACTATTAGAATAGCCTTAATTGGTGACTCCTATATTGAAGCTCTTCATGTTTTCGAAAGGCATTATTTTGGTAACATTGCTCAAAATATTCTAAACAAAAAGTTTAGTCAAAAAAATATTAAAATAGAAATTTTGAATTTTGGAAGAAGTAGTTTCAACATCGGAAATATGTATGCTTATCAAAGGCTATTAATTGACAAATTCAATCCCGATTACACACTTTATTTTTTATCACAGAGTGATTTGATTTGCGACTACTCTTTTCCTCCTTTATTGCCAATAACAACTCTAGAAAATAATACGTTAAAAACTTCTGTCAATTTTAATAAAGAAGATTTTAATATTTACCAAAAAACGAAGTATTTAACTCAAAATTTTGTGTTTTTCAATATTCTGAATTTTTGCAGGAAAAAAATTAAATACAATGAAACCCTACAAATAATTCTTGGGAAGTTTTATTCGAATACCGCTAACGTAGATGAAAGCATCAAAAGTAATGTACAAGAATTCTATGAAATTGATTCTATAACACGTGAAATCGTCAACTCTATGGATTCCAGAACAATTATTATTAATAGAGGGAACTATAAATTACCCATAGAATTCAAAAACTTATGTTTAGATAACAATTTACCCTATATAGAACTAAGCCCAACTTTTGAAGTTCTTAAAAATTCTGGAATCATCTTTGATAAATGGAATGCAACTAACAAATTTGGACATTGGCAACATTCAACGCATAAAGCTATTGGAGTGGAAATTGCCAATGAGATGAGTAATATAATTCAAAAACAACTAAACCAACACTGATATAAATCACTCAACTCTGATAATTAAACCGTTAAAATCTTGATATAATTTGGATACCTATTTTATTTTATTAATTTTATGACTGATTTAGACCCCAAGTCCATTTCTTCACAACCAATTGAACCTTTAGTAAGTAATTATATTACTGTGAATTTTCACCGATTTCAACGCAATTAAAGCGAAGATTAGGGGAGTTAAATAAAAATATAATGAAAAATAGCATCGGAATAGACAAAGAACAAGCATCTAAGCTGAGTCGAGAGTTAAATGATTTGTTGGCAAACTACCAATTATTTTATCAAAACCTAAGAGGATTATATTGGAACATCAAAGGAAAAGAGTTTTTTGAATTACATGTTAAGTTTGAAGAGTTTTACAATGATGCTGTCATTAAGGTCGATGAAATTGCTGAACGGATTTTAACCCTTGAGGGCGAACCGTTTCATACCTATTCAGACTATCTACAAACTGCTGAAATAAACGAAGAAAAAAATATTGTCAACGGCAAACAAGGAGTTGAAATTATTATAAATAATTTTAAGATTTTGATCGCTAAGGAACGAGCCATTTTATCTCTAGCTTCCAATACAGAAGACGAAGGAACAGTTAGTTTAATGAGTGATTATATTTCTCAGACAGAGAAAACATTATGGATGTTGAATTCTTATATGAGCTAAATCCCCAAAACACTAAAAAAGTGACATACACTTCCCAGCAACACAAACACATGAAAGATGGCGTGGTTATAGGGAAGTTTTTTTATGGAGTAAAGCACAGCTCCAATGGTATAAAACACCCCACCTGCAAATAAAAGCTGTAAGCCTTCCGTTGAAAAACGCTCCATTAATGAATTAATTACAAACATAATTTGCCAGCCCATCAAAAGATACAATGCGGTAGAAAGTTTATCAAACCGTCCTGTATAAAATAGTTTTAAGATAATGCCGGTTAAAGCAAACGTCCACGTAAGTCCAAAAATAATCCACCCCAAAGGCCCTTCTAATACGAGTATTGTGAAAGGTGTATAAGTACCTGCAATCAACACATAGATGGCAGCATGATCAAAAATATTCAGTTTTCTTCTGAGGGGAGGATCTGTAGCCGCATGATAAAAAGTAGAAGCGGCATATAAAACAATCAAACTTAGCCCATAAATTACTAAACTTGCAGGCTTCCAAAAGCCTGCAAAACTAAGGGATTTAAGAATCAGAAATGGCAATCCAATGACACTTAATAAGAGCCCAAACGCATGAGTGATGATATTTAATCGTTCCTCTTTTTTAGAATAACGGTGATTTAATTGTTCACTCATATCTTTACCCCTAGAATCCTTAAGAAAACATATCCTTCACCTTTTCAAAAAAGGATTTATCCGAGCTTTCTGGTTTGGGAGAAAAATGCTCATCGGACTTCATTTTTTCAAAAAAGGACTTTTGTTCTTTACTTAAAGTTTTTGGCGTCCATACGTTGATATGCACTAACAAATCACCACGACTATAGCCGTTAACGTTTGGAATCCCTTTGCCTCTAAGACGAAGTATTTTTCCAGACTGTACGCCTGCTTCAATTTTTAAACGGACTTTACCCGTCACAGTATCAATTTCTATAGAAGACCCTAAAATTGCGTCAGGCAAACTCACATACAAATCATAATGTAAGTTGTCACCTTCTCGTTGTAGAGTTGGATGCGTTTCCTCGGTAATAGCGACTAATAAATCCCCAGAAATGCCATTCCCTGGAGCCGCATTTCCTTTGCCAGTAACTTTTAACTGCATGCCATCTACGACACCTGCAGGTATTTTAATAGAAACTGTTTCCTCCTCCACCACAAAACCTTGTGAATCTGAGTTCGAAGGACGTTTATCTATGCTTTGACCTGTACCACCACAAGCATTACAAGGCGATGCTGTCTGCATACGACCTAAAATTGTGTTTGTAATTCGAGTGACTTGTCCTTGTCCATTACATACTGAACAAGTTTTGTATGTCACCCCTTTAGCTTGCATCTTTCGCTTGACTTTGACTTTCTTTTCAACGCCGTTTGCAATTTCTTCAAGGGTTAGTTTGACTCGAATACGAAGGTTACTACCTTTCATCACACGCTGACGTTGTCCGCCTCCGAAACCTCCGAAGCCACCTCCGCCACCGCCAAAAATATCGCCGAACTGACTAAAAATATCATCCATATTCATGCCGCTACCGCCGCCAAAACCACCGCCTTCAAAGGCTTGATGACCATATTGATCAAAACGGGCTTTTTTATCAGGATCACTTAATATTTCATAGGCTTCTGCAGCTTCTTTAAATTTATCTTCAGCCGTTTTATCATCTGGATTTTTATCCGGGTGAAATTTAACAGCCATTTTTCTGTAAGCTTTTTTAATTTCTGCAGCAGAGGCACCTTTGTTAATGCCTAATATGTCGTAATAATCGCGTTTTGCCATCTCGGTATTGTACTTTTATATCTTAATTAAATTAGTTTCCAATAACTACTTTTGGAAAGCGAATTACCTTATCTCCCAACTTGTAGCCTTTTTCAATCACGTCAATGATTTTTCCTTTCATATCATCTGTAGGAGCTGGAATTTGTGTAATTGCCTCATGACTATCTGCATTAAACACCTCGCCGGACTTTACCTCAACAAGTTCCAATCCTTTCTGCTCTAGCGTTGAGGACAATTTATTTTTAATCAACTCAACTCCTTTAGAAAGTTCAGTTGCTTCACTTTTAGACATTTCTAACAATGCACGGTCAAAATCATCTAATACCGGTAACAATGCTTTGATCACATCTTGACTCGCAGTAGAAAACAATTCAATGCGTTCTTTTGTCGTACGTCGCTTGTAGTTTTCAAACTCCGCAAACAGGCGTAAAAATTTATCTTTTTCTTGTGCTAAATCGGCTGACAATTGTTCCTCTACAGTGAGTTCAACAGTTGGTTCTGCAACCGCTTCGTTTGCTATATTTTCTTCTGGAAGTTCAACTTCCGCTTTGGTTTCTTTTTTACTCATCGTATGTATAAACGCGTTGGGTGATTAATTTTGTTTTATAACCAATGGCAAAAGTACTGCCATTATTACTAAAATGTCAAAATGTCACAAAGTATTTTTTGAATCAATCCTTGTTAGAGATAATAATAGAGGGAATACAGAGGGTTTAGGCTATCAAATCTTCCAGAGCGGGCTCTAATTCGAGGTAATTAAATTTAAAACCTGCATCTTGAATTTTGGCTGCACAAACACGTTGACTTTCTAACGCAATGGCGCGCATTTCGCCCAACATAAGTTTGAGGACAAATTCAGGAACATTCGGCAATACCAAAGGACGCTGTAAAATTTTAGCAATTAATTTTGTGAGCTCTATTTGTTGCACCGGATTGGGTGCCACAGCATTGTAAACACCTTCTAATTCAAGTTCTAAAACAAACATAAATACCCGTACTAAATCATCAATATGAATCCAAGATTGCCATTGGTCTCCAGACCCTAAAGCTGCACCAAAATAGTGTTTGATAGGACCCATGATTTTTGGCAACGCTCCTTCCTGTGAATCCAAAACGATTCCAATACGCAGCGCAGTTGTTTTGACCCCAATAGATTGAAAAGGCTTTAAACTGCCTTCCCAGGATTTCACAACGGCACGTAAAAAACTAGCGTCGGTTCCTTGGAATTTTTCATCGTAATAGCGCGTTTTAGAATCTGGATAGATCCCTATCGCACTCGCTGAAATGATATGTTTAACAGGAAAATTATGTGTTTCAATACTTGAATGTAGCAATGCCAAGGCATCCGTTCGGCTGGATAAAATAGAAGCTTTTGCAGCGTTACTCCAGCGTTGAGCGATGGAAGCCCCCGCTAAATTAAGAACGACTTCAACTCCTTCAAAACACGCTATATCAATCTTATTTTCTTGTGGGTTCCAATAAAATCCTTTGTAGTTTGTTTGAGAAACGATCTTAGATTTTTGAGTGGATAAGTAATGTACGGTGTGACCTTCAGACAAACATTGTTTTACCAACGCTTTTCCTACCAATCCTGTCGCTCCCGTAATTAAGAGTATTTGTCCCATCATTACAAAACTAGTCATAACAAGTTCCAAAAAATTGAAATCAGATAGGTTTAACAATACTTTAGGCTTCCGTCCCTGTTTGTTAGGGAAACACTAACATTTTTGAGTTGGTTTGGTTGCTCTCAACATTTCACGTTTTCCTGGAGGTCCTTCCAAGCGTTCAACCCTAAACCCAACAGCCTGCATGGCGCGACGTACACTGCCTTTGGCTGCATAGGTTACTAATACGCCGTGTGTTTTCATAGCTTTAAACATCCGTTTAAAAATAGATTCCGTCCATAAATCGGGTTGGACCCGTGCACCAAAAGCATCAAAATAGATAATATCAAAAAAATTTACATCTCCTATATCAGAAAAAAACTGGTTTCGTTTTTTTATTGAAAATTGAGAAGATAGCGAATGTGATTCATCCCAAGAAAGCTTGTGTAGTGTATCAAAAAGAGCTTGGTTCGCTGGGGCTATTAGCGCCGCATAATTTAATTGTGACAATTCTTCTGCTAGAACAGGGTATGCTTCTACTCCTTCGTAGAGAATTTTAACACCAAGTTTCTCTGATTCCAAAGCAGTTAAAAAAGCGTTGAGCCCTGTTCCAAATCCAATTTCAAGAATATTAAGGTCTGTTGGTTTATATAAATTTAAAAAATGATGCAACCCTGTTTTTATGAACACATGTTGCGATTCTTGAATGGCTCCGTGAATAGAATGATATTGCTCGTCCCAATCTTCAATTTGAATGGTTTTTGATCCATCAGAAGTGGTGATGATGCTGCGTTTCATGTATTTATTTTGATATTAGTGCGCTAAAAGTACACCATCTGCTTCGAAGCTGTAAGTGAGTTTTGGAGCTATAATGGCTTCGATTTCTAGTTCTGTGGCTCCTGCATCTTCAGCATAATGCTTTAAATCTTCAACAGAAGTTTCAGAGATGGTAGCAAATCCATTGATAATAACATCGCCTTTGGCTTCTAAAGGCATAAAAAAACCATAATCTTTAAAACGAACCATGAGGTCTTTTTCGTCGCCCAAATCGAGCGTCATCCAACAGCCTTTTTTGGTACACACTTCTTTGATAGTCCCTTGAACTTTCGTAAATAATGTATCTGTTTTTTGCATCGTTGAAAACGACATCGCTAAGTCGCTGATTGGAAGTACCGATTGGGCATCCAAAGCCGCACCGTAAACATCATAGACTGTTGAGCCCACTTGTACGGGCGATTGTACCGATTGCACCTTTTGTTTACAAGAATAGAGTGAGAACGTTAGTATGATTACAAGAATGTAATTTTTCATTGGTTAGGTTTAAATTTTAAATAACGCATAAATATAAGAAGTTTTAAAATAATGATACTGTCGAAACATTTATTTCTGTAAATTTGTAGAAACGAAATGTTTAAAGCCAACAAATGAATACAATCAAAGTAACTCCTACAACAGCATCAAAAATCAATAGTATTGATTTCAAAAATCTTGGGTTTGGAACCGTTTTTTCTGACCATATGTTGGTTTGTGATTATAAGAACGGTACTTGGGGAACTCCTGAAATCGTTCCTTTTCAACCGATTTCTTTAATGCCTTCTGCAAAGATTTTTCATTACGGACAATCAATTTTTGAGGGGATGAAAGCTTATAAAGATGCGGATAAGAAAACATGGTTGTTTCGTCCGGATGAAAATTTTAAACGTTTTAATATTTCTGCCAAACGTTTGTCAATTCCAGAATTACCAGAGGCAGTATTTATGGAAGGACTCAAAGCATTGCTTAAGGTGGACGAACAATGGATTCCGACACAAGACGGAAGCTCACTTTACATCCGACCAATCATATTTGCGACAGGAGAAGGCTTTCATGCCTCTCCAGCAGATGCTTATAAATTTATGATTTGTACAGCACCATCAGGCGCTTATTTTGCAGGAAAAGTAAAAGTACTTATTGAACAAAAATATTCGCGTTCTGCAAATGGAGGTGTAGGATATGCAAAGGCAGGTGGTAATTATGCTGGGCAGTTTTACCCGACACAATTAGCGATTGAAAAAGGCTACCACCAAGTGATTTGGACCGATGATAATACTCATGAATACATTGAAGAAGCGGGTGCAATGAATATTTTTGTACGTATCAATGATACACTTATTACAGGGCCAACAAGTGATCGGATTTTAGATGGTATTACAAGAAAAAGTATTCTTGACATTGCTAAAGATGAAGGTATCAATGTTGAAGTTCGAAAATTCACTGTCACTGAAATTGTAGAAGCATCAAAAAACGGCAGTTTAAAAGAAATGTTTGGCGCAGGAACTGCAGCCGTTATTTCTCCAATTGCAACCTTCGGATTTAAAGATACCGATTATCACTTACCAGAACTTGAAAGCCCGGTCGCATTGCGATTAAAAAAACACATCACGGATATCCAAACGAATAAAGCGGAAGATTTATTTGGATGGACGGTTAACGTATAGCGTTTATGACTCTAAAATTTCTTGGATATTGGGCTTAAAATAATGCGGCCCTTTCAGTACTTTTCCATCTTCGCGGTAAATAGGTTGACCATCGTCGCCTAGTTTACTCATATTGCTACGTTGAATTTCTTCAAAAACAGCTTCAATTTTATGTTGCATTCCATGCTCAATAATTGTTCCACAAAGGATATAGAGCATGTCGCCTAAAGCATCGGCAACTTCTACCATATCGTTATTATTGGCAGCTTCTAAATATTCTTCATTTTCTTCTTTCATTAAATCAAAACGAAGGGTGTTTTTCGCAGTTCCTAAATCGGCTTTTTGAGTGGTACTATAGCCGATTTTAAAGGCTTCATGGAATTCTTGTACTGCTTTTATTTTAGCATTCATAATTGGTTGGTTTTTGCATATTTTGACTCCCCAAAGATGTGAGACCAAACATGCTGTGTTTCTTATAATTTTTTATAAATTTGACTGAATTTACAAGCCTAAAAATACATAATTATGTTCAGTCAAGGACAACTTACTTTCGGAATCCTTTTTGCAATCGTTTTTATTGGAGTTATTATCTATTCCTATCGTAAGGATTTTAACCTTCATCAAAAATATTACAAAGGAAGTTTATGGATTTTATTAGCTTTTGTTGGCTTTATTGCGGGGATTGCTGCTATTAAATTTATTTTAGGCTACTAAAAAAAGCCACTTACCTTTTCAGATAAGTGACTTTTAGATATATTGAATTAAATCTCCTTAGTTAACTTCTGGTAAAAAGCCATAATTCTCAGAGTAGTAAAGCATCTGACCATCAAAACTCTCTACATAGTTTACCTCGATTGAAGTAATTGCTCCCTCAGCATCGGTTTGTGGTACCAAAACTGGATTCACAAAACCACCATAGGCAGCGGATTTAAATTGTTTGTTACGTTCTAAAACTTCTGCATGAATCACTTGGTCAACTTTCACACCATATCCTTCAACTAAAGCTTGCACTGCTGCAAAATCTCCTTCAGATTTGATACGCTGTGTTTCACGTAGTAACTGCCCAAATAAATCGTGAAGTTTTTCATAATCGTTGATATTAAAATAGGTCTTCCCATCACGAGTTACTTTTTCAATCACATTATCTTTCAGTCCTTTTTCATACGCCCAAGTACTCACCCACTGGCGGTTTCGCATGTGTGCTTCTTCTACATCATCTCCTAAGTTTAAACGGATCAATTGGGTCATTAAACCATTTCGGATATATCCATCAAAAGCTGCCATTCCAACTGCTTTCCAATCGGTTACCAATCCTAGTTCTTGTAATTTAGGATTGTATAGGTAATAAAGCCCTACTAAATCTGCACGCCCTTCTTCAAGAGTAGAGGCATAATTTTTTAACGTTTCTTTAGTTTCACCTACACCTGGGTTTAATTGTCCAGAGGCATGCCCCACAACTTCGTGAAGTGCGGTGTGTAGCTTATCTCCTAATTGACCGTATTTTTTCTCAAGTTCATATTCTTGATCGTCATTGACAAATTCTTTGAGTCTTCCAGAACTTCCAGAATTATTGTAAGCATTTGTAATGTTTCCTAAGGAGACAGATTTACTTCCTACCTCAGCACGAATCCAGTTTGCGTTAGGAAGATTAACCCCAATTGGAGTCGTTGGTGACGCATCTCCCGCTTCTCCTGCAACATTGACTGTCTTATAACTTACTCCAACTACATTTTTCTTTTTGTGTTCTGGAAACAAGGGCGAATTATCCTCGAACCATTGTGCGTTTTTAGATAAGACCGCCATTTTTGCTGACATATCAAAATCTTTAATTTGAACGATTGTTTCGTAAGAACCTCTATAACCTAAAGGATCGTTATAAACTTCAATAAAACTATTGATATAATCAATATTTCCATCTGTAGCGGCAGTCCATGCAACATTGTAATCGTCCCAAGTTTGTAAATCACCTGTATTGTAATACTTAATAAGCAACCCTAAGGCATCGCCTTGAGCTTGATTCTCAGCAACTCCTTGAGCCAGTTCAAGCCATTTGACAATTTCATCAATCGCTTCACCGTACAATCCACCGGATTTATAAACACGTTCTTGCAATTCTCCGTTGACCTTTACGAGTTGTGAATTTAAACCATGAGACAATGGTTTTTTAGGATCTGGAGAACTGATTTTGGAGTAAAAAGACTCCACATCAGCATTGGTTACGCCAGGACCGTAGAAGTTCACAGCAGAAGCTGCAACATTATCTACATCTTTAGCTTGATTTACTTTCTTAGCGTCTTTATCATTAAAAATCACTTCAAATGCTTCACCTTCTAAAACTGTATTGGATGCAGTTAGTATAGAGGTTAAATATTCCGAAGAAAAATCAGGTTTCATTTTAGCATTGCTGTAATGGTGATGAATTCCATTACTGAACCAAACGCGTTTCAAATAGACTTCAAAAGCAGCCCATTCAGCTGTCGATTTATCTCCACCAAAATTGGCGTAAACACTTTCTAGCGCTTTACGGATGGTTAAATTATGTCGGTAATTTTGATCCCACATAATATCACGACCTGACAAACCAGCTTTGGTTAAATAGTACACTAGTTTTTGTTCTTTCAAAGTTAAATTTTCCCAGCCTGGGATTTGATAACGTAATACTTTCAGGTCTGCAAATTGCTCGACCATAACAGGGAAATTTTCTTCAGCACTTACCGTGA